>Ga0334883_1003869_pt1 | contig 15238 bp, 5 predicted proteins | sample GraSluR1_MG_6_FD_207230 | JGI IMG/M metagenome (GOLD analysis project Ga0334883, IMG submission 207230) | Sludge microbial communities from methane-producing bioreactor in Wageningen University, Netherlands - Granular Sludge_09_05-R1 | ecosystem: Engineered > Bioreactor > Anaerobic > Unclassified... | reverse complement strand
GCTCAGGTGCGGGCATTTGCCGCAGCCTTCGCGCCAGCGGTCACAGCGGTTCATGGTGTAATAGGCGCAGTGGCCGGTATAAGCCCAGCAATCGTGCAGCGTCCACACCACGGGCACACCCGCTTTGGCAAGCCAGTTACACAGCGTGCGGATGTCCACATAATACCCGTGCAGGTTGTGCAGGTGCACCACATCGGGCTTGTACAGGGCAAGCTGGCGCGTAAGGCGGCGTGTGGCGGCGCGGCTCAAAAACCCCGCGCGATCCAAAAGGCGCGCGCCAAGCGCATGCAACAGCATATCCGCGCGGTTGCCAATGCGGTAGCTGGGCACACCCTGCGGCGGGTAGCCGCGCGAGTAGCACAAAAGCCCCGTGTGCCCCAGCTCGCGCAATACGGCAAGGGTATCCACGGCAATGCGCCCTGTGCTCAGGCCGCTGGTAACGTTGATATGCGCCACGCGCATGGGCATTCCCTCCCGCCGTTTTCCATGATCAATCCGTTATACGGATATCCCCACAGGGGAGATAACCCCTGCACGCTGGCCGCGCCGCGGGCACGGGAACAAACCGCCAGGTGCAAAGCGTATGCCTGCGCGGTAATCGCGGCACGCGCCGCAGGCCGGCGCTCCGGCATACGAAGGCATTCCGGCATACGAATGGGTAAAGGGACGGCTCGTTTGCAGCGAGCCGTCCCTTTATTTTGCGATATCATGGGGGGGATGTCAATAGTTATCGGCCTTGATTTCAAAGTACGCCTTGGGGTGCTTGCACACGGGGCACAGCTCCGGCGCCTTTTTGCCCACCACAACATGCCCACAGTTGGAGCAAATCCAAACCATATCGCCGTCACGGCTGAACACCAGCTCATCTTTGATGTTGCCCAGCAGCTGGCGATAGCGCTCCTCATGGGATTTTTCGATTTTGGCAACCCGGCTAAAAAGCTCGGCAATGGTGTCAAACCCTTCTGCCTTGGCTTCTTCCGCCATACGGGCGTACATATCGGTCCACTCGTAATTTTCGCCCTGGGCGGCGTCCAGCAGGTTCTCCTGCGTGCCGGGCACTTCGCCGCCGTGCAGCAGTTTGAACCAGATTTTAGCGTGTTCTCTTTCATTGTTGGCGGTTTCTTCAAATAAATTGGCGATTTGGACAAAACCATCCTTGCGCGCCTTGGAAGCATAGTAGGTGTACTTATTGCGCGCCATGCTTTCTCCGGCAAACGCGGTTTGCAGGTTTGCTTCCGTCTTGGTGCCTTTGAGCTCTTTCATTGTTTTTCCTCCTTCATGAATGCGTCCATCCCGCCGCCGCGCATCCAAAGGGACGCTGGGCGCAAGCTTGCCTGCCTTGAGGTTACAGGCGGATGGATCGTTAATCAGTCCTATTTAGTATATCACAAACCGGATGGATGAAACCAGCTTTACACAATTTTTCAATGGATTCGCGCCCCGCAAGGGGCATGATCGGGCGCCTTCCGGCGGCGCGAGCCGCTGGATGCCCTACGCCGCGCGCGATTAAACCCGCGCGCCCATCGCCCCGCGCTTGCCGCACGTGCTGCCTGCTCCATTTTTGTGAGGCCTCGCCTCGGTTCCGGCACGCGTCACCAAACAACTTACGAAAATTTTCGCTCACTTGTATTGCTTTTTCACAGGATTTGTGCCATGATAGCCCTGCCGTAAAAACCCGATCCACGCGCAAACGCGCCTTTGGCGTGTGTTTTGGTGTGGAAAAAAGGAGTTTGCCATGCAACAGGACGAGCGTTTTGAGTACCTATCGCTGCTTGCCGAGCAATACCCCACCGTACAGGCATTGTGCACCGAGATCATCAACCTGCGCGCCATCCTCAACCTGCCTAAGGGCACGGAGCATTTCATCAGCGATGTGCACGGCGAGTATGAAGCCTTTTTGCATATCCTCAACAACTGCTCCGGCGTCATCCGGGAGAAAGCGCAAACCCTTTTGGGGCAGGAAATCAACCGCGCGGAGATGAACGATCTGCTGACCTTAATCTATTACCCCGAAGAAAAACTCAAGCGCATGCACAGCCGCGCCGCAATCCCGGATGATTGGTACGCGCGGCGCGTGCACCAGTTGATACGCCTCAACCGCCACCTTTCCTCCAAGTACACCCGCTCCAAGGTGCGCAAGGCCATGCCCCCCGCCTACGCCTATATTCTGGATGAGCTGTTGCACGCCCAGCCCGATGAGGATAACAACCAGTGGACATACCACCAGAAAATCCTGGATACGCTGATTCAAATCGGCGGCGGGGATGAGTTCATCCGTTCCCTGTGCGCGCTCACCAAGCGCCTGGCGGTAGACCGCCTGCACATCGTAGGCGATATCTTTGACCGCGGCCCCCGTGCCGATAGCATTATGGATCTGCTGATTGCGCACCACGCGGTGGATGTGGTATGGGGCAACCACGATGTGCTTTGGATGGGCGCGGCCTGCGGCAACGATGCCTGCATCGCCGCTGTGGTGCGCGGCTGCCTTGCTTACGGCAACATGGAAATTCTGGAGAAAGGCTACGGCATCAGCCTGCGCGCGCTCAGCCTTTTCGCGCAGCGCCATTACCCCATGCTCCCGCTGGAAGCGGCGCAGTCCCACGCCATGGCGGTGCTGCTTTTCAAGCTGGAAGGGCAGCTGGCGGCGCGACACCCGTCCTTTGGCATGGAAAACCGCAGGCTTTTGCATCGGGTGGCAGGCGGGCAGGCGACCGTCACCCTGCAAGGAGAATCCTACACCGTACATCCGCTTCCCCTGCCTACCGTAACCCCCCAAGACGCCTATGCGCTCACCGCGGAGGAAGATGCCCTGCTGGCTGGGTTTCGCGCCGCCTTTATGCAAAGCGAGCGGCTCCGGCAGCATATCGCCTTCCTATACCAAAACGGGAACCTGTACCGCGTGGAAAACGGCAACCTGCTGTGCCACGGCTGCGTGCCCATGACCCCGGATGGGGCGCTGGCAGCAGTGGTTTTCGAGGGAGAATCCTACGCGGGCCGCGCCATGATGGATCACCATGAAAGCCTCGCGCGCAAAGCCTTTTTCCAGCGGGAACCCTTTGCGGTGGATTTTATGTGGTACCTGGCCACCGGCGAACACTCGCCCATATGCGGCCGTCAATTACGCGCCTTTGAGCGCCTGTTCCTAAAGGATGCGCACGGCTGGCCGGAGAAGCCCGATCCCTACTACCGGCATTGTGAAACGCAATCCGGCTGCGCAAAGGTGCTGCGCGCGTTTGGCCTGAGCGAAACGCAAGGGCACATCATCAACGGGCACATGCCCGTGCTGGCCGTCAATGGAGAAAGCCCCGTCAAGGCCGGCGGTCGCGCCATCATCATCGATGGCGGGTTTTGCCGCCCCATGCAAAAGAAGACCGGCATCGCAGGCTATACCCTCATCAGCAATTCCCACGGCATGCGCATTGTCGCCCACCAGCCTTTCCCCTCCGTTGCCGCCGCCTTGGATGATAATGACGATATCCATTCCGATCTGCGGGCGGTGTTGCCCTATCCCAAGCGGATGATGGTCGGCGATACGGATAACGGCCGCAAGCTGCGCCGCCGCATCGATGTGCTGGAAGAGTTGCTCGCGCTCTACCGCTCCGGCTGGACGCCGCCCAAAAAGACATGATGCACCGCGCTCGCCCGTGGCATGGCAGGCGAAATGAAGGCGCAACCAAAGTACGATTTCCGTAGGGTTGTTTTCATGGTAAATCGATGGTAAGCATTAGCATCATCGCGCAATGCAGCGCTTTGTAAGCCCGCAACAATAATGCGCCACGCAAGCGCAGTGTATTCTGTTATGCAATTTGGCTAGTCTTTCCCTCTTATGGTATATATTGTTTACCATAAGCATCATCGCATGATGCAGCGTGTTGCAAGCACGCAACGATAACGCGCCACGCATGCACATGGCATTCTGTCGTATCATACGATTCGATTTTCCCCTTATTTGTATTGTATGTTTGCCATTAGCATCATCTGTTGTCAGCGCCTTGCAATCTCAAACAATGATGCGCCACGTATGCGCAGCGTATTCTGTTATGCAATTCGGCTAGTCCTTCCCTCTTATGGCATTATATGTATACCATTAGCATCATCGCACAATGCAGCGCTTTGCAAGCACGCAACGATAACACGCCTCGCATGCACATGGCATTCTGTCGTATCATGGATTCTAATTTCCATTATTTGTATAATATGTTTACCATTAGCATCATGTATCGTACAGCGCCTTGCAATCTCAAACAATGATGCGCCACGCAAGCGCAGTGTATTCTGTTATGCAGTTCGGCCAATCTTTTCCTCTTATGGTATTTATTGCTTACCATTAGCATCATCGCACAATGCAGCGCTTTGCAAGCACGCAACGATAACACGCCTCGCATGCACATGGCATTCTGTCGTATCATGCGGTTCTATTTTCCCATTTTTTGTATTATATGTTTACCATTAGCATCATCTATTGTACAGCGCCTTGCAATCTCAAACAATAATACGCCACGCAAGCGCAGCGTATTCTGTTATGCAATTTGGCTAGTCTTTCCCTCTTATGGCATTATATGTATACCATTAGCATCATTTGGCAATCCAACGCTTTACAAGCACGCAACGATAACGCGCCATAAAAACACCGCTGTTTCATCGCGCCCTGCGCCGCGTCTGGCTGCGCGCGGCAGAGTACGGGCTTGCCTGCCCGTACCGGAACGGAAGGCAGCGTATGTACAGGGCATGTATGTTTATGCATGCGTCGCGTTCTCAATCCTCCCTGCTCTCTGGCGGCGGCAGGCTGCAAAGCCCGTTTGCGCTTGAACGCGCTTTGCGTGTCCCCGCGCAGGTTCCCCCATCGCAGCGCTTGGCTGCGCTCCCTTGCGCACACACAGTCCAACGCCGCCAGCGCTACGATAGTGCGTGGCAGGCGCACGCCCTGCCGCGCAGGCTCCCAAGCCCTTACAGCGCATAAAATACCTTGCCTGCCTTGCCTAGCGCAGATCGTTCTGTTATAATGACCATAGCATATGCGTCCAGCTTCTGTACGGAAGGAGTCACAGCCCCGCTTGCCCCGGCAGGCGGCGGCTGTATACAGCAGCCGTATGAAACTAAAACAATGGTCGATCCCCCTGGTTGCCACTGCAATCCTGCTAACACTCATCTGGCTTGCCGTGGCGGATCACTCCAGACCCCTTGGTAGCACCGCGCAGAAGGAAAGCACACAATGGAATACGGGCTGGCGCGCTGAGGCCGCCGGCATTTTTACCCGTGAGTTGGATTTGCCCCTGCGGCTTGCGGCAGGCGAAACCGCGCTGACCAAGCAGCTGCCTGATCGCGTACACACAAACGCGTACGTATACATAAAAACCAATTACCAGATTGTAAGCGCCTCCATGGATGGGGCGCCTTTGTCCATCATCAACATCGCCGCGCAGGGTGACTCCCTCTACCGGTGTGATATGCCCTGGTCGGCCATCCCGCTCACGCCGGACATGGCGGGCGGCACGCTCCGCCTTGCCTTCAGCGGCACCGGCAACAAGCCCTTTATCGAGATCTACCATGTGCACCTGGGTACGCAGGCGCGCATCCAGCTGGAACTAACGCGCAACGCCCTCCCTTCGCTCATCCAAAGCCTGCTCATCAGCCTGTTTGCGGTGGCGCTGTTTGCCTTTGCCGCGCTGGAGGCGCGCCTCCACAAGCAGCGTCTTCAAAGCGAGTACCGCAACCTGCTGGTTTTCGTGCTCCTGTGCGGGATCTGGTTTTTTACCGATACGGATATCAGCGGCGTCAATTACCTGGGCAACAAGACCTTTTTGTTCATCAACCTCGCAAGCTGTATGCTCATGCCCTTTCCTTTCCTGCTGTTCTGCCGCAAGCTGGGCAGGCGGTACCGCCTGATCAGTAATCTGGCTACGGGCATCATCGGTGTGCTGCTGGCGGCGCATTTCATCGCCTGGCTTATGGGCAACGCGCTGCTGTGGACGTCGGTATTTGTATACACAGGCGTTTGCGGGGCATTGTGTATGGCGTTGATAGCCGTCATGCTCCGGCACAAACCGCAAACCCTGCACGCGCAAAATTTCGGCGCGGGCATTGCGATCATCGCAACTACGGGGCTTATCACCGCCGTTCTGTATTACCTTTTGCCCATGGAGGATATCTTTGTGTTCTTCCGGGTCAGCACGCTGTTGTTCCTGATGCGCCTGACCCTGTATGTGCTGCGCGCCAATGTGGATATTGAGTTGCAAGCCAGCCGCCTTGAGGCGCTGCGCATCCGGGAGGAAGAATACCGCATCGCCGTGCAGCACAGCGATAAATACGTATTGCGCTATGATGTTCGCGAGCACGTATTGCTGCAGGGGGATCAGCCCTCCCCGCTGTTTGGCAATAGAAGGCTTATCCCCAATGTGCCGCAGTCTTTGGTGGCCGCCGGGATGGTGGCCGAAGAGAGCCTGGCGGATATCGGCGCCTTTTTCAGCGCCATCCAGCGGGGCAACAAATGCGGCAGCGTCACCGCCAGCCTGCGCAACCAAAGCGGTGATTTCAACTGGTACCACGCGGATTATACCACCATCTTCGATGAAGACGGCAAGCCTTTGCAGGCGGTCATCTCCTGCTATGATATCACCGAGCAGCGCGAACGGGAACTTGCCTTCCAAAAATGGAAGCAGAGCTATGCCGAAATGCCCGCCGATGGCATGAACTATTACGAATATGACCTCACGCGGGATGTATACATCAGCGAAGCGGGGCATATGCTCCCGCCCCTGCCGCAGGAGGTGCGCGGCACACTTTCGCAGGCGGTGGATCATCTGGCGCTGTACCATGTGCTTTATGCGGATGATTCCATCTTTCGTACGTTCTTTGACCGCAAGCGCCTGCTGGAAATCTACGAGCACGGCCTGCGCAGCGACAGGACGGAGTTCCGGCGCGCCGATGCGCAGGGGCAGCCGTTTTGGACGCTGGCAAGCGTGCAGCTGATTGCCGATCCTTTCTCCCGCAGCGTGCGGTGCTTTCTGCTGCTCAAAGATATTGACGAGCAAAAACGCAATGAACTGCTGGTGCGCGCCCGCTCGCTCACCGATCCGCTTACGGGGCTGCTTAACCGCATCGCGTTTGAAGAGCAGCTCATGGAACTGGTCACCCAGCATGAGCCGGACAATATACACGCGCTGCTGATCATCGATGTGGATGGCTTCAAGCGCGTCAATGATACTTATGGTCACCATTTTGGGGATCGCGTGCTCATCGATATCGCGGGCAGCCTGCGCGCCATGATGCGCAGTGATGATCTCATCGGCCGCATCGGCGGGGATGAATACATGGTATGCCTCAAAAATGTGCGGGAGGGCTCCGGCTTTCTGGAGCGGCGCTCTGCGTTCATCTGCCAGGCATTGTCCAAGCAGTTCGGCAACGATGTTGCCATCTCCGGCAGCATCGGGCTTTCGCTCTACCCCAAGGACGGGCGCACCTTTGACGAGCTTTACCTCAAAGCGGATAAGGCGCTGTACTACGCCAAGCACCATGGCAAAAACCGCTTTGTGTTCTACCATGATGAGCTGGTCAAGGGCGATGTCAACTCCCCCTCCGCGCAAAGTGTGTTAGCTGTGCCCATCGATGCGGAAACCGTCCTCAACACCCAGCAGATTCCCCAGCGCACGCTGCTTATCGTGGATGATGTGGAAATGAACCGCGAAATGCTGGCCGAGCTTTTTAAGGACGAGTATCATCTGCTCCTGGCCGAAGGCGGGCATCAGTGCCTGGATCTGCTTTTGCGCAGCGAAACGGCCATTTCCGCCGTGCTGCTGGATCTTATCATGCCGGATATGGACGGCCTGACCGTGCTGGAACGCCTTCAAAGCGACGCTTACCTTTCGTCCATCCCCGTGATTGTCACCTCCGCGGCGGATGAAATGGAATACAGCCTCAAGGCCATTGAACTGGGCGCGACGGATTTCGTCAGCAAGCCCATCGACGCGCACCTGGTCAAACTGCGCGTCAAAAACGCCGTGCACAAGCGGGAAATGGAAGAGCTGCGCGCCCAAAACCGCTTCCTCCTGCTGCAAAAGAGCGATGAAAGCCGCCATCAGGATGAGCTGCGCTACCTGGCCGAGCATGATTCCCTCACCAATCTGAACAACAAAACCACCTTCTACCGCAAAACGCGCCTGATGCTGGATAAGTACCCGGATACGCAGTTTGTGATGATCGCCTTTGACATCGAAAAATTTCGTGTCATCAACGATATTTTCGGTCACGCGGAGGGTGACAGGCTGCTGCAATACATCGCCCAGCGCATGCAGACGCTCTATGTGGGGCCTTCCACCTTCGCGCGGATCGATGCGGATAACTTTGCCCTGTGTACCCCCTATGACCGTACCGCCCTGCGGGAACGCCTTGCGGATAACGAGGCGGAGCTGAAAGCGTACGATCTTCCCTTTGATATCGTGCTGGTGTACGGCCTGTACATCATCGATGATCTGTCCTTGGCCGTCAACATCATGCATGACCGTGCAGAAATGGCCAAACGCACCGTCAAGGGCAATTACGTCAAGCGTTATGCCTATTATGACGATGCCCTGCGCCTGGAACTGCTTTCGGAGCTGGATATCGTCAACAACATGAACAGCGCCCTGCTGCAGCAGCAGTTTGAAGTGTACCTGCAACCCAAATGCACCGTCGCCACAGGCGAAATCGTCGGGGCGGAAGCGCTGGTACGGTGGAATCACCCCACGCGCGGCCTGCTTGCCCCGGGCATGTTCGTGCCCATCTTTGAGAAAAACGGCTTCATCATGAAGCTGGATGCCTGGGTATGGGAAGAGGTTTGCAAGCTGCTGCGTAAATGGATGGATCAAAACAACGGCGAGCCGTTCATCCCCGTAAGCATGAACGTATCCCGCGTCAACATCTATAACCCCGCGTTGGTCAGCACGCTGCTCAATCTGGCGGAACGCTACGGCGTGCCCCACCGGATGATGGAGCTGGAAATCACCGAAAGCGCCTACACCGAAAGCGCCCGACAACTGGCGGATATGGTAACCGATCTGCGCACCCGCGGCTTCATCGTGGAAATGGATGATTTTGGCTCCGCCTATTCCAGCCTGAATATGCTCAAAGAAATCGCCGTGGATTCGCTGAAGCTGGATATGCGCTTCCTCTTTGGCAACGATCCCGATGGGCGCGGCGGCACCATCCTAAGCAGCGTGGTACGCATGGCGCGCTACCTTTCCCTGCCCATTGTCGCCGAAGGCGTAGAAACCGCCGAGCAGGCGCGTTTCCTTCATACCATCGGCTGCGCGGTCGGGCAGGGGTACTACTTCTACCGCCCCATGCCCATCCCCGCGTTTGAAGAACTGCTGGCAACCCATCCGTTGATGCCCCTCACAGAGGTGCAGGAACTATACCCCGAAGCGGCCATGCGGCGCGTATGGAGTATCGACGGGGACTTTAGCCTCATGCTGGCAACCATCCCCTGTGCCGCCAGCCTGTGCGAAATGAGCGGGGATAACATCGAAATCCTCCGCATCAATGATGAGTACCTCGCCCTTACCCAGGACAGCATCGAGCGTGTATACACCGCGGGCACCGATGTTCGCTCTCTGGCAACCCCCACGGATTATCAGCATCTGCATCGTCTGTTTCGGCAAGCGCTGGAACAGCGCCGCACCACCGAAGGGGTATACAACCGCCTGCGGGGGGATGGCACCCGCCAGCGCCTGCATGTCAAGGTCAACTACTTGAGCGGTGATGACGCGCGCGCGCTGTTCTTCATCACCTATACCGCCGCCCCCGAGGAGGGGGCAACCCCATGAAACCGCGCGGTTTGTGGTCAGGGTTACTATGCCTTTTCCTGTGCATGGCGCAGGTATTGCCCGCCGCGCCCGCATGGGCGCAGTCAACGGCGCAACCGCAAACGGCAGAAAGCCCCGCCGCCACAGCGCACACGGGGTTCAGGCGGCATACAGCCGCCATCAGCACCCCCTTGCGGGTAGGCTGGTATCCCATGCAAGGGTATATGGAAGAGCGCGCCCCGGGCAAGCCGGATGGCTACCTGTACGCCTACCTGATGGAGCTTGCCAAACAAACGAACTTCCGCTATGAGTTTGTGTTCGGTGAGAAACAGGCGCTCAAAGAGCAGCTTGCGCGGGGCGAGATTGATCTGCTGGCTATACCTTTTGAAGCGGATGCGCAGGATAGCAGTATTCTATACAGCACCCTGACCATCGGCACACTGCAAAGCACCCTGTTCACGCGCGAGCATAGCCAGCTGCAGGAGCATGACTATGCGGCGCTGCAAGGGGCTTCCCTTGGGGTTGTGCGCGGCACGCAAACCCACGCGGCGCTTCTTACCTTGGCGCAAAGCAAGGGCTTCGCCCCTGTGATTACCGAAATGGAAAGCGCCGCGCAACTGCTGACCGCCGTACGGGAGGGCTCGCTGGACGCGGGCGCGATGGAAAGCTATACCGAGCAGCCGGAGTTACGCGCCCTTGCCTGCTTTGGCTCTCGCGGGTTCTATTTTGGGATAAACCCGCAGCAACCCGCCGTGGCGCGGCTGCTCAATGACGCCATGGCGGAGCTTCTTGTTTCCGATCGTCTGCTGAGTGCAAGGCTTGCGGAAATGTACCTGAGGGGCACCCCCCGTCAATACCCCCTCACGGAGGACGAACGCGCTTACCTTGCCACCAAAGATAGCCTAACCATCGCCTACGGCGACCCGTGGGAGCCTTTGCTGCACACATTGCAAGCGACCCCTGCCGGCATTGCGGCAACCCTGCTGCTTGACCTGGCCAAAGAGCTGAATATAACCCTCACGTTTGAGCCGCTTTCCCTGAACACACAATACGATCTCATCGCCTATGTGCCCCGGGATGAGGCGTTGGCGGCGCAGGCGGGGCTTACGCTGAGCACCCCCTACATTACGCTGCCGCTGGCGCTGGTCACCAAGGATGGCAGCGCCGCAACCGTCGCCGCCGCGGATGAAGGGCTGCGCATCCCCGATGGCATCACCGGCGTACCCGAGACGCTGGTGTATTACCCCACCGCGCGTGACTGCCTGGATGCGGTTCTCCTTGACCAACAGCCCGCCGCGCTGCTTAATACCTATCAGGCGGATATGTTCCTGCAGCAGCTGCGCTATGCGGGGCTCACGGCGCAAAGGCTTGGCGGGGAAGGCGTGCAAGTATGTTTTGCCATGCCGCAAACAGGGGACACGCGGCTGCTGAGCATCCTCAACCGTTACATTGGGCAGCTATCCCACGCGGAAATCAATGATTACACCATCCTGGCGATGCTGGAAACCAGACCCATCAACCTGTCAACCTTGGTCGATCATATGCCCACCGATGTGGTTTTGGTAACCTTAACGGCGCTGCTGCTGCTGGCGGCGCTGGCAATCCTGACCATTCTCATCAGCTTGCGCGGCCGCAAAGCAAAGGCGCGCACGGCGGAAATAGCGGCATTTCTGGATTATGCGAATAAAATCAATACCGATGTGTGGGAAGTGGATATCCGCACCCTGGAGCGCTGGCGCTACCGCATTGTGAAAGGCGATATCCTCCGTGAGTCAATGCCGCCTTTCTCCGAAGCTGTGGTTGAAAAGTACGTGCATCCTGAGGATGTGCCCGCCGCGCTGGCGATGTATCACAGCGTGCTTGCGGGCAATAACGATCCGCAGCGCCAAATGCGGCTGGATTGCCGCTTGAATTATGACGGCGTCTATCTATGGAACCGCATCATCTTTCAGCCCATGATCCCCACGCGGATTCATCCCGCCAGCGTGATGGTCTACATCATGGATGTGGATGACGCGGTACGCGCGGAGGAGCAGAAGAACGCACTGCTCAAAGAAGCCCTGACCGCCGCGGAAAAAGCCAGTCGGGTCAAAAGCCGCTTTACCGCCTACATCAGCCATGAAATACGCTCCCCCCTCAACGCGATGCTTGGGTACCTTGCCATGGCCAAAGCCAGCATCCATGAGCCGGCGCGCTTGCAGGATCTGTTTGTGAAAAGTGAATTCGCCGCCAATCACCTGTTGCAGTTGATCGGCGATGTGCTGGACATGGGCCGTATCGAAAGCGGCGGCTTCCGCCTGCTGCACGAGCATTTCAGCGTCCCTGAACTCATGGAAACGCTCGCGGCCATCTACAACGCGCAGGCGAAGTACCGCGGCGTGCACTACACCGTCCAAACGGGCGAGCTGCCCGCGCCCAACCTCCTCGGGGATAGCCTACGGGTTAAGCAGGTGATCGTAAACCTGCTGAGCAACGCGCTCAAGTTTACCCCGCCGGGCGGCAGCGTAACCCTGAGCGCAACGCAAACGTTGCTGGACGGCCAAAAGGCGCGCATGGTGTTTCGCATTGCCGATACGGGCATCGGCATGACCGAAGAATTCCAGCAACAGTTGTTTTCCGCCTATACCCAGCAGGATCCTACCATTGCCAACCAGTTTGGCGGCAGCGGGCTTGGGCTGAGCATCTCGAAATTCCTCATTACGATGATGGGCGGCAGCATCGATGTCGCTTCTCGCGTAGGCGAAGGCACCACCTTTACAGTTACCATTGATTTTCCGGTGGATACAGAGAAGAAGAACCACGGCGGCGGCCCCCCCCAGCGCAGGCGAATGCTGCAAGGACAAACGTCTTTTGCTGGTGGATGATAACGATATGAATCTGGAAATCGCGACCGATTTGCTGCAACGGCAGGGCGGTTTTGCCATCGATTGCGCCACCAACGGCAAAGAGGCTGTCACGCGCTTTACGCAAAGTGAGCCGGGCACCTATGACGCCATCCTGATGGACATCCGCATGCCAGTGATGGATGGCTACGCGGCTTCGCGCGCCATCCGCGCCAGTGACCACTCGGATGCGCGCACCGTGTTCATCCTCGCCATGACGGCCGATGCCTTTGAAGAGGACATCCGCCTGGCCGCCGAAGCGGGCATGGATGGCCACATATCCAAGCCTATCGACTTCCGCCGTTTGATGGCAAGGCTCTCCGAAGCCTTCGAGCGGCCTTGTCCGTAAGGGCAGGCACGTGCCCAGCGCCATCGATTTTCGTCACCTAATGGCAAGGCTCTCCAAAACCTTCGAACGGTCTTTTCATTAAGGGCAGGCACGTACCTAGCGCCATCGACTTTCCTCACATGCTGGCAAGGCTCTCCAAAACCTTCGAGCGGTCTTTTCCGTAAGAACAGGCACGTACCCAGCGCCAAAGTCTTTCCTCACATGCTGGCAAAGCTCTCCAAAACCTTCGCGCAAAGCCTTGTCCGCCAAAGGCAGGCAAGCCCTTATACCCTCCCTATGCCCCTGTTTGAACGCAATCAAGATGCATAGCGCAGCGCAAACCTCCGCCGTACTCCTTATGCGCGCATCGCCGGATGCACGCGCGGGCGCGGCGGGTTGTTTTTGTGTGTGCGTGTGATGCGCAGGGTTGAGCTTCTCATGTGGGTTATTGCAAACAATGGGGGCGCGGGGGTAAAGCCCTCCGCAAGCAGAGCCTGTTGCTGCAAACGCGGGCGCGGTGAGCCACCTCATCTATGCGCGTTATGCGCACTTTTCGCAACGCGGGGATTCCCCTATGGCTTGCGGTACACTGTGGGGGCGCAGCCCTGCAAGCAACCGCAAACAAAGCCTGTTGCTGCAAACGCAGGGCTGGTGAAATCCATCAGCGGGTAAATAAAGCCCGCTGCGCTTTCTTCTTTGTGATTGCGCCCGTGCCCGCCAGCCCCATCAGCATCGGCGTCATGGCTACGATGGGTAAAAAATACCGGAAGTAATCATTCACAGGGGAAAGCAGGCAAACCCCCATGCTCAGCAGCGCGGGCAGGAAGGCCATCCCTTCGCGTACGCCGCGCCTGCGCAGCAACGTTAGCGCTGCCGCCACCAAAAGCCAGGTGTAACTGGGGCAGAACAAAAGCAGCTCCAAAATCGGCAGGCGCCGCCACCCGCGCGCATAGGCCGCCAGCAGCCGCCGCGCCGTTTCCAGCGCGGGGCTCTGTTGGGTGTGCAGGTAACGGGCGTCTTCCCCCACATCATAGGTTTCAAACACAAAGCGGATGCCGCCCTGATAGTTATACGTTCGCGCCGCGTCGATTTTCGGGGTAAAGGCATAGTAGCCCGTACTGCCCGCCACAAACGCCTCCAGATACGTCAGCGGATACCGGCCGAGCATGGATAGCCATGTCCTGCGGTAGCGCGCCAGCGCGGATGCCTCCGCCGCATGCCCCTGCCCGTATTGCCGGAAGGTATATTTCACCGGGTCGGATATATTCGCCTCGTATAAATCGGGCAGCCTGGCCGCGTCCAGCACAAGATCGATCTCCGCATACTCCTGCGCCGTTACCGACGCCCCATGATCCCGCAGCACACGCGCGCTTTGCTGGAACGCAAGCGAATACAGCCCCGATGCCGATGTATCCTTGATGCCCAGCGCGGGGATCAGCACCCCCGTAAACAGCAGCGCCGCCGCAACCGCCGCGCCCATAACGCCGCCGATCTTAACCCTTTGCAACCCCCGCAGCCCAAAGACTGTAGCGCCCGCCGCCGTGCCCATCACCACATACAGCCCGTTGGCGCGTACCAGGCAGGCCAGCAGCGCCCACACAAACAGTCCCGCAAGCCGCCTGCCCGTAAGCCCGCCAAAGCGCAGCGCCTCGGTAAGGCGGGTCGCAAACAACAGCAGCGCCGCGGTATAGAGGGTATCTTTGCCCACCGCCTGCGCAAACGCAGCAAAAATAGGTGTGAACGCAAACAACAGCAGCGCGGCAAACCACCAGCGGCGGGCAACGCCCATACGGCCCATCAGGCGCAGGCTATCGGCCAGCGCGTAGGCCAGCGCCGTCGTTTGCAGCGCCATAAACAGGAAAACCCCCAGATTATCGCCGCTCACAAGCCGCCCCAGCCACACCAGCGCGCCAAACAGCCACGTGGTGAATACCGGGTGCCATGTGCTCATTTCCCGCAGGCCGTAGAATTGCCCGATCATCTCGCCCATATCCCAAATGATGGTGCCCGGGTAGAACGCGATCAAAAACGGGCTCCAGCCCACCAGCATCACCAGCATACAAGCCGGTATCGGGTGGCGACGCGCCCAGCCAACCGCACGCGGATAGCGGCGCAGCAGCGTATCCGGCACAGCGTGCAACACACGGGCAAGGCGCGCGGCAATGCTCGCCGCCCCTGTTGCCTGCCCGCTGCCGCTGCCGGGCGCGGCATTCGTGGGCTGCGTATCCGGTAGCGCTTGCGTATCCTGC
>Ga0334883_1003862_pt1 | contig 15262 bp, 15 predicted proteins | sample GraSluR1_MG_6_FD_207230 | JGI IMG/M metagenome (GOLD analysis project Ga0334883, IMG submission 207230) | Sludge microbial communities from methane-producing bioreactor in Wageningen University, Netherlands - Granular Sludge_09_05-R1 | ecosystem: Engineered > Bioreactor > Anaerobic >... | reverse complement strand
ACCAATATTCCACCAGTAACGAATCGCAAAAGATTAGAAAATATTCTGCTATAAAAATAAGATACATCATCTGCCTTAGCAGTTAGTGATGCAGATTCTTTCCATGATAAATCAAACACCGTAACCAAAATATAGCCAATTTGTGGTAGTTTATTTGCAACCGAATATATTGCATTTGCCTCAATTCCAAGAACATACGAAATCACTAATCTATCAGAAAGACTTAGAACCCAACTTGCAATTGCTGTGGGAATGAGGGGAGCAGAATACTTTAAAAGTTTCTTAGTTATATCAACACTAAAACTATTACTTTTTAAATGAATGAGTATGTCAGATTTTAATAAAATAAACAGTATAGAAAATGAATTATGAATTATAAGTGCAATAAAGACTCCTTCTAAACCAAGTTGCATGAAGTAAATTGTAAAAATTGCTACGCCAACACCAATCGCAGTTGAAATAACTGCTGCGAGTGAATAAAGGCTATTTAATCTTAAACCTCTCGCTATCATCTTTATAACTTCATTAAACGCAGAAATAGCCGCATAGAAAAATAGAATAAGTTTCAGTCCAAAACTTATACTGAATATCGGTGAAAGAAATAGAGACGACAATAAAAGAATCAAAGGCGAAACAAAGGTAATTGTGTTTGTAATTAATACAGAATAATTTATATTGTCTTCTGTATTTATTAGATACCTAAAAGCAGCCTGCTCAATTTCAAATGTTGCCATAGGTACAAAAATAGAAATAATAGTCTGATATAAATCATAGGTTCCAAATTCAGCTTTAGTTAAAAAGGCAGTATAAAGGGGTAATAGTACCAAATGGCTTAATTTGGGAATAAATGTCCCAATGGCATATATTACCATACTTTTTACAAAATACTTCTCCCTATTCATCTAAGAATCTATCCTTTGAAACTTCTATGATCAATTTATATAACTCAGCTAAAATGAACCAAATCTTTTTCTGATTTGATTTCTATATCGATTTGGGATTAAAAATTTAAAAATTTTACTTCTTAGTATTGTTAATTTATATTTAGCGAATTCCCTAGCATTCATTACTTTTCTATTGTTTGAAAATACAATTCCATCTTTCTTCAACTTTTTAATGACTTGAGGATGATATTTACCCTTAACAATGGAATTATAAAAAGGCATTTCATAACCGACACTTGCGAACCATTTGTCATGCTTGTTCGTCCTTTCGGCGCCATATACTTCAAAGTCCCAAGCATTCTCAGAACTAATAAGTAATTCTTGCAAAATACTTTTTTTCCATAGAGTCATTACTGCTGACGATCTGTACGCAGTGCCCTTCAGTACTACACCAATATTATCGTTATCAATCAATGTTGGTCTATGCGAGCTTGAATAATTTAATTGGAGATAATTCATATCTTCAGTAATAAATCTATTAACCAAATGAACAATTCTATCAGTATCAATTTTCATACTAAAAAATAGATCTTCAAAAATGGTTAGCACATACATACCTGTAAGTTGACTACACGCCCTAGAAATATTCTTTCCCCAAGATTCATACTTGCCAGTTTTTATAGAGTGAACATTATACTTAGCATATTCCATTTCGTTTGTAACTAGATTTACCCTAAACGGACAATCTGGCCATTTTTGAAAATAATTTTGAAAAAAAGGATCCCAAACATCATTATACATATCACAGGATAATACTAATATGTCCAGTGTTTTAATAATACTACTCTCAATCATTAAATTTTATCCTCATGCCGATAGAGCAATCTGCTCATATTTCCTGAAAAATGCATTGTAAAATATTACCCATAATTAACGATTTCCCATTTTCCAACACTACATACGCCTAAGATGTCAACTTCCCGATAAATTAAACCTCAAAGCTCAATCAGCCTGAGAACCTCGTCGAAACTCTTGCCGCTTTTGGCAATCGCCTTGAGCAGTTTCCCTGCATGAATTCTCTGCTGTTCCTCCAAGAGCGCCTTCAGTTCTGCAAGGGCGTCGTCGTATTGGGCCTTGAGGGTCCTGACCCGCTGCTCGGCGTTCCCTATCCTGGTTTCCATCGCCACGGTCTTCTTCGGCCTGCCCATCTCAGTTGCCCCCCTTTTCCCGCTTCTGCGTCGTGAGGATGCTGCCGATCTCCTCAGCCCTTGTTGGCTTCCACATTAAACAATTACGTATCTCTGGATATTATCAAGATGTCTTAGACTAAGTATTACATTATATAGTAACATGTTGGCATCATTGAAAAGGAGAGGGGAGCAGCCTCCAACCAAAGATGCCCGCTCCCCAAACTATAAACATAGTACTGTATTATCATGTGGAACTGAAGGAATTGCAAGCTCAAGGGAAAGCCTACCGCTGGGAACGCCCTAGCCATTGTCCTGGCTGCAATGGTGTTCGGTTGTGGGGCCATGGGTATGTATTGAGGTATTTTCAGGGGTTCTTAGACGGACTCTGGCTCAAGCGCTGGCGCTGTTGTGACTGCACACAAGTTCATACCCTCAGGCCTTTTGGATGGCAGAGCCGACTACTTCATCCGTTAGCACTCATGAGAGAGGCAATGCTGCACAAGATTCGTCATGGTCGCTTTAGCCACTCATTGGCAAGCCGACAGGTACAACAGTATTGGTGGCAAAATCTGAAGAGATGGGCCTACAGCCAGTCGCTCAGCCTTTCTATGCACATGCTAGAAGATCATGTGGCTGGGGATTTTCCCTTGGGAGTGGGTAAAATCTTCACTTCGAGAAGCCTGGCGGAGAAGGAGGACACCCTCAAGAACTTGGTCACACCGGGCAAGAAAGCAGTCACAATGCAACAAATCAGGAGCAGGGAGCTGCCTGAAATACTGCGGCAAGTCTCAGAAAGCTAAACTACACGAAAAGAGCCTTAAATTAAAACAGTTTTATTTTCCTTTAAATAATCAACAAATAGAATTGCAATACCAACAAAAAATATTCCAAATATGTTAAACATTGCTCCACTTTGAAAATTCTTGGCCATATATAAAATTAATAAAACTCTTGAAATATCAGAATTACATTTAATATACATATAAATGCCAACAACAAAGAATATAAGTAGTCCAATAATTCCATAACTGACAATTAATGAAGTAATCGAATTCATATAAATATCTGATACCAAAAAAGTATTTCCTGCTCCGACCCCCAAACATAAATCAAGGGTGCTCATTGATTTTAACACACTAAAACTTCGGCCGACTCTAGATCTATTTCCTAAATCTGTCAATTTCTCAAGTGACAATGAAAGAGCCTGGCTTGCTATACTAATTCCATTTATTATCAAATACCATAAAACAGAAGATATCACTATAATAATTAGAACCGATAAGTAATCTTTTCTTCTCATTCGATTTTGAAGAAAATAAACCATATATAGGATAATAACTAACGCAACACCAGCAGATGATGTAGAGATTATTACTCCTCCAACAAAAAAACATATCAATACAATCCTGTGTTTTTGAAAACAACTTCCAATAGAAGCATTATATAGCAGAAGAGCAATTGCAATTACAATTATGTTTCCATAAAAAGCTGGTTCTGAAAAAAACCCAGCTGGTCGCATCACGCCAATTGAAGAGATATATTCATAGTAAGCTTCTGCTCCATAATCATCATATAGTGGTCGCAAAGGCCCAAACAAAAATAAATTCGGAAGAAACACATTCAGTACTTCCCAAGAAATATACTGAATATAAATATATATTGTGCTAATAAAAGATAAAGAAAGATAGTTCCTTACAAATGTATACTTATTCAGATATTGAGAACAAATTATAATTATACTTAAAAGCCAAATTAATAGTTTGATAATACTAATCAAGCTATCTGATAAATCAAATTTTTGTATTCTAATTACATTGAATAATGTAATCAAATACAAATTGAAAAATAAAAATACTAATCCAGCATTAATACGTGGTAATCTTATACCCCCCCTTTCTGTAATACTTGATGTAAAACAAATAACTATGAGAATCCCTATCGTTAATGAACCAAGGGATACCCCTGGAATACCGCTTGAATAGCCATTTAATAGCAATGCAAACGGTAGTAAGTAACTGCATAATATTATAGAAATGGTTTTAGTCAATTTTCTGTCACTACCATATTATATTAATAATGTTTCATCTGAATATGAATCTATTCTTCTTTTCAGTATTTCTCTAAAATCTTGTTTTGTACTCCATTGTTCAGCATGTTGTTCATATCTTATTTGTGCTTCTGTTGGGATTTTCATATAATTCCCGAATCGCTCAGTTAAAAAAACGTCTACCCCCCCAGGTATCTTCAATTTAACTTTTTCAAAAGGCGTGTATACAGGATTATCAAACCATTCTCGCTTATAAATACCTTTTTTAAAGACAGCCTTTCCCAAGAAATTGCAATAATAGTTTGTGTTAATCTCTTTATAGCTATATACCACATTTAAAGCATGTTTAATACAAAACTTTGAAGGAGTTAATTTTGCCAATCTGATGACAAGACCTCTAACCCCTTTGTGCCTTGCATGGTCTCTCAATGCTAATCCTTTTGTAATTGCGTATTTCCCCCAAAAGCATTGACGCAATTGTAATAGTTTACTATTGGGGCAGGCATGAAGAATAAAAATATCTATATAGATTCCGTGGTGAATATTCCATCTTCGTAAAGACTCTTCAATAAAGGCAGTATTATTCATCCTAATTTTTGAAATAGTCACCATTCCATTTATTCGACCCCATTCCTGTAAATAGTACTTATTTTTATCCCCGTATTTAAAATATAGCAATCTAAATTTTTCATATTCTTGCGGTTTCATAAAAATATCTAAATCGTCATCCCATGGGATAAAGCCTTTATGTCTTTTTGCTCCTAATGCAGAGCCTCCCATTAGGCAATATTCTATTCCATATTTGTTACAAATTGCATCAATATCTACAGCAATTTCAAGAATCTTATCCTGAAGTTCTAGAATTCCATATTTGTCTTCTAAATTGTCTCTCATATACATCATGTTATCTGAAGAACCTTTCTAGCTATTTCCCTTAAAAATTTTGGTGATTTATAGTATATGTTATAAATCCGTATTTTATTTGTCCACAGCATTTTTGAATAAGCTTTCTCAATCCCACTTTCATTTATGCTTCTAAGTAGTTCTTTTTTCTTTTTCGGAATTCCTGTTTCATCTCTAATAAAACGATTTTCTTTTGATATCTCTTCAAAAGGAATATCTTTTACCCAAACTGAATCTCCTAAGGAACTAAATAACTCATTTCCTTTTTTGGTATTACATACAAATAATGATACTCCCGCCAACCTGTCTATCTCTTTAGTAAATTTTTCAATTGAATGAAAATCACCAATTGTAATATCTGAAACCCTTGATTTATTTAGAAATGGACATACATAACATTCATCTCGACATATCAATCTGCTTTCATATGCTAGAAAATAGGGGAAAGATAAGAAAATATCTTCTTTTTGGTATAATTCCTTTTCAAAACCATCTTTAAAAAACTCATAGCTATAGTAGTAATGCGATGCTGCCTTATTTCCAACATGTTTATCTCGAAAAGTAAAATTAGTAATTGTGATTCCATATTTATTTTCCAAGTACATAATTGACTCATCAAACAAACTCTGATTTCCGACTCCATGGCACAAAAAATCAACAGTAATCAGATTAGGTTCATCTTTCTCAAGATATAGATTTAAGGCGTGAATTTGACATGGTGAGGAACAAAACAATACCTTTCTTCCTAATTTCAGCGCTTCCTTAATTTTTATATAGCAGTTATCAGTATTGGATAATATATACTTTGACTTATATAATGGTAAAAGTTCATCTTCTGTTTCTGCTGACATTGTTTTTAATTGGTGCTGATTATCAAATCCTGCTCCAAAAACAATACCTCCATCTGTTATTATTTTTTTTGCTATTGCCCCGAACAGTCCTCCCGAAGATCCATAGAATTTTATTCTCTCATCTTTTGCATATGCTGCACCTGATCTTAATGATACTGTTTTTTTTAAATCGGAGTTTATAATTGGGCATTTTTCCTCGCAAAGGTTGCAATCGATGCATTTATTTTTGTGTATATAGGGAAACTCATATCCATCGCAATTCCTTAAAAATTCAATAGCCTTTTGTGGACATAATGATTTACATAGACCGCAACCACAACACCTATTACCAATGTTTTGAATCGACATCCTTCCCCTCAGTTCAAAGTATTATCTTCCTAATAAATTTCAACTTTTTGTAGCTAATACGTGCATTACAATTCTTTCAGGAAAAAATTAATTGAGAATATTACTCTCGCCCAATTTTCTCCATAAATAAAACTCCGTTAATTCTATGAAATAATCTGTTGTCATATTTTTTAAAAAAGCTTCTCAAAGGATATAGCAGGCTGACAATAACTGATAACCCTCTAGTATATCTAATATTTAATTTACAGTACGCCTTCCTAAATTCAAAATATTTCTCCAAATAATCTTGAAATGCTGTTTCATGCAACACACTTCTTTCTCCATCTACAATGTAAAACGCTTTTGATAATTTTTCATTATGGTCTTGAATTACTGAATACACAATCGCAGCATTTATCGCTTGTTTTTCACTCTTTGGATTCACTTTTAGTATATTAAATCCAATATAATTCGAGAGTATACTCAGTACAGCATAACCACATAATACAGAATTTTCTTTACTGAATGCTCCATATACTTTTTTATCTTTCCAATTCTCCTTGACCGTTTTTCTAAAACTATCAATATTTGTTTTTGGCCTGTACTTTTCTGGATAAACAGAAAACGCCGTTATTTGAACATTGAATAATTCTTTCAAATATCGTTCTGGATCTATGGTCATTATATAGAAATTTTTGAGCCCCTTTTTTATTTCATTTCTTCTTTTTGATTTTATTCTATCTATATCAAATTGCGAATCTTTAACAACCCACCACCAATTTGTCTCATAGCCACAATCATAATTAGAGGTCCATCGTGCTAATAACGGTTTCTCACCCCAATATGCTTTTGACCATATTTCAGCTGTGTCTAAATCATCTATAGCAGCTGATTCATGTGGTGCTGTAATTGGTAACAAAGCCCTATGATATAACACCCATTTAAAATTTGAGTTCATAATTTGAACTCCTTACGGCTTTTCTGGTTTTCTATCATCTATTATGATAAAACTTTTAAAGATTGTCTTTTTTAAAGATTGTCTTCTTTTGAAGCCAGCCTTCTCTACCCCAATTATCGATGATGTATTTTTATTATGGATAACCATGTATATGGCTCCACATTTATTATGGGAATTTGCAATTTGAGAAATAACATATGGATATAGACCCCTTCCTCTATCTTTTTCTCTCGTAAAACAAGGACCAATTTCAATATCTCCTGATTTTTGAGATCGCATAAACGGAAACTTATAACATTTGGGCATGACAAATGAATAATGAGCTATTCCACCTTTCTCATCAGTCAATATATAACTTCTGGCTTTTCCTAATGTTATTACATTCCAATATAAACTTGTTTTTAGCCCAAACAAATTCGAACTAATCTTTATATTTTTGTGTAAATCATAGCCTTGAGGCCTATTCAATTTAGAAGGGCTATTACAATATTTGTATAATCCATATATTTTACTCTTATGTAGGTTGTCCTTCATCTTGTATCCTTTTCAATATTTCCGTTGATGAAACCCCTTGGGTATGGGGAAGAAATACCATGTCTACCCCCAAATTTGAAAATCTATTCTTAATCTCATCATACATTGATGATCCTTTCCAATCATCACCATGAAATATTGCATTAAAATGAAACTGATTCCATGCAACAACCTTGTCTAAAGATGTTTGCGGAACTACTTTATCGACATATTTAATTGCCTCAACAATCTGTATACGCTCCTCAAATGGTATCACTGGTATTTTATGTTTGTAGGATTGAACCAACTCATCTGTACTTACTCCAACAATAAGAAAATCACAAAGCTCTTTTGCTCTCTTAATAATGTTGAGATGGCCAATATGAAATAAATCATAAACACCAGTTGTATAACCAATTTGATACTTCATCATTTACTTCTCCTTGTATTAACTTCTAGCAAATTTTTTAAATACCCAAGACCTCACCTTATTTGACATCAGGACCTGGACAATATAACGTTTGATTACATTAGCACTATACGTTATTATTCCAATCATTTTAGTTTTAAACAAAAGGTTTTGAATTTTAGCTTCACTCTTGAAATATTCTATACCACCACGTCTCTGATATGATTCTTCATTTACTCTCATATTCACAAGATAATCATCAATATTCATAAACTTTTTATTTGCTAAAGCAAGGCGAATCCAAAGATAGTAATCCTCATTACAATACCAATCTACGTACCCACCAACCTCATTTATATCTTCTTTTTTAAACATAACTGTAGGTTGATTCATTGGGCATCTTATTTTAATATCGTGCTTTATCTCTTCATCAGACAACTTCACTATCCTCCTAGCAGTAATATTCCTTGGATTATTATCTGAAAACTCGGATATATGACTTCCCACTATAGATAAGTCAGGATCCGCCATAAAAGCACTAATCTCTTTTTCAAATCTTTCTGTTGAAGATAAATCATCCGCATCCATGAGAGCAATCAATGAGCATGAGCAGTTGTTGAAGCAGATCCTTCTGGCTTCTCCATGTCCCATATTTTTTTCAAGATAAACCACCTTAAAAGATACAGTTGTGTTTTCAAGTTCCTTCCTATACTTTTCAATGACTTGTGAAACTGTGTCTGGAATAGGTCCATCTACCGTTAGTACTAATTCTGTAGGCTTCACAGTTTGAGCAATAATACTATCAATAGCAGCATTAAAGTGATCTGCATTATCACCACCGTATACACACATCGATACTGAAAATTCTAGAAGTGGCATATATAATTGTTACCTCTCATTCAACATCTTTTGTGCCTTGTCCTGTAAAAAATCATACCGTTCACGGCTAACCTTTCCTTCCTTCAGCAGAGCTTCTCCATAGTCATCTGTGACATCCAACTCCTGAGAGCTTTCTTCTTTTCCCAATACCTTCTTTGCGGTCATCCAAACAATCTTACAATCTCCTAGAAAGCTGACATTTTCTATATAATTCATATCCCACTCGAACTTCTGCTCCCAAGTTACCGAATTTCTGCCATTAACCTGTGCAAGCCCACTTAGCCCTGGCTTTACTGTATGACGCATTCTAATTCGTTCATCCATGAAAACCATATCGCGAACAAGTAGCGGTCTTGGTCCAATTACAGACATATCTCCTTTTAGAATGTTAACTGCTTCTGGAAGCTCATCGAGACTTGTTGATCTTAACCAAGCTCCAAACTTTGTAAGTCGAACTTCATCTGAAAGAAGATTCCCAAACTCATCTTTTTCATCTGTCATAGTTCTAAACTTGTAAAGTTTAAAGAGTTTTTCTTTCCCTGTTTTCTTTTCTTTCATTCCTGGACGGATTTGTTTAAAAATTATTGGATTGCCAAGTTTCAATTTAACAAGTATTGCAATTATTGTATAAAGCCAGAAGAAGACAATCAAAGCAAGTAATGAACAAATAACATCTAATGCTCTTTTGAAAAAGCGTTTGTACATTCCAATTTATCCTTATTCAAAACAGGCTCAAACTACTTAAATGATTATGCCTAGCTGGTCCTCGGTCATCTTGTTATCAAATAAAAAGGAGAGGCTTCATTGAAAAAGGTCTGCACCTAAAGCTCTGTTACTTGACCTGTTATCTAGGCATTGGTCTTGCAGCGCATTGTTCAATCTCTTCCTATACACTCATACATTCTACAAATCATACAAAATTTCGCATGATGTACTTTGATTGTCTTTGAGAGAATCTTTTGGATGAGCAATCTGAAGATTGCCGGTTCTTATCGCTCAGCTAATGGAGGTTCCAATTTTTATACGATTTTCTCCATCATCAACACGACCAGAAAGAACGGTGGCAACTCATTCGAGGTTTTCACATAGCAGTTTAGTAATTCATTCTCTCTGGCTTCTCTGGTTTAATAACCCGATTGGCAAGCACAATTATAAATTTATTAAAAACGACATGTTTTCTAGGTATTTCAAATCGTAGTTGTAACTCGTAGTTTAACTTTTCTTCTCATTCGACAGCATTCCTACCAATCACCTGAGCTAACCCCGTCAATCCCGAACGTACAGAGTGCCTAGCTCTTTGCTCATCACTCATGAATACCATATCTTTTATGAGTTGAGGCCTCGGCCCCACCACACTCATATCACCTTTCAGAATATTCCAGAGCTCTGAAAGCTCATCAAGACTTGTTAATCGGAGCATTTTCCCAAACTTAGTGAGTCGTACTTCATCAGGAAGTAGTTTGCCTTGTTCATCCTTCTGGCGGTCATGGTTCTGAATTTATACAGGGTGAATATCTTCTCGTTCAGACCTAGGCGGTTTTGTTTGGATATGACTGGGCCACCTAGTTAGATTCTTACTAGAAGTGCAGTAACAAGAAGTACAGGAGAAAACATAATTATGGCTAGGAGAGAACAAACAATGTTAAAAAATCTCTTGAAGTACTTCTAATACATTTTACTTAAAGCATCCCTTGATGATGTTAATGACTATAGTTTGCTCTTCCTCAGTTATCTTCACATCACTGGGCAAGCACAGGCCTCTGGAGAACACATCTCCTCCTACATCAGTTTGCTTGTCTATAGTTATGAAATCATTGTGTTGGAAGACTGGCTGAAGGTGCATCGGTTTCCAGATAGGTCTGCTCTCAATGTTCTCTTGCAAGAGAGCTTCCATGATCTGTGTATATGTTACGTTTGTGCAAGCCTTATCAATCAGCATGCAGGAGAGCCAATAGTTTGGCTCACTGTCTGCCGTATGGGGATTCATAGAAATAGGCAGATCTTTGAAAGCCTTCTTATAGGTTTCATAGATCTGCTGCTTCTTCTGGATATGCTCATTAAGGTAGACAAGCTGCCCTCTTCCAATACCAGCAACAATATTGCTCATCCGATAGTTGTACCCAATCTCACTATGCTGGTAGTGAGGAGCAGGGTCTCTTGATTGGGTTGCCCAGAACCGTACTTTCTTCACTGCAGCTTCATCATCAGAGAGAAACATACCACCACCACTTGTTGTGATGATTTTATTGCCATTAAAAGACAGGGCTGAAAATCTCCCGAACGTGCCTGTCTGCTTTCCCTTACACGTGGCACCAAGACTCTCAGCTGCATCCTCGATTAAAGGGACATGGTACTGATCGCACAAGGCTAGTATCTCATCCATCTTTGCAGGGGTGCCGTAGAGATGAGCAACAAGGACTGCCTTGGCTTGTGGACACTTCTTAAGTGCAATCTCCAAAGCACGTGGATCCATATTCCAGGTATCGTATTCACTATCGACAAAGACTTGAATGCCAGCTTCGTAGGAGACCGGGTTTACGGTTGCAGAGAAGGTAAGGTCGCTGCAAATAACGATGTCTCCCGGTTTGACACCACAGAGTTTGATGGCTAGATGAAGTGCACTGGTTCCACTGACCAGAGCAGCAGCATGCTTCACTCCAACGTAGGCAGCTATCTCCTTCTCGAACTCATCCACATTCATGCCAAGAGGTGCTACCCAGTTGGTGTCAAACGCTTCTTGTATATATTTTATTTCCAGACCATGCATGGTCGGAGACGAGAGAAAGATTCTTCTATTCATATACAAATATTCCTTTTATTAAGCATTATTTCCCCCACACCGTCTCATTGACTATCTTTGCATAGCTCTGGATCAACTTGACTACCTTCACCGATACATTGGTGTCATGGTAATCATCGGGCATCTCAGTTCTCTCTTGGTTGTCCCGCATGGAGACTGCCATCTCCAAAGCCTGAGAGATGTCCTTGGTTGTGATGCCACCGATGACTACCGTTCCCTTATCCAAGACCTCAGGCCTCTCAGTGCTTGTCCTGATGAGAACCCCGGCAAAGTCCAGCATTGCTGATTCCTCGCTGAGAGTCCCACTATCCGAGAGCACGCAATAGGCATTCATCTGCAGCTTGTTGTAGTCCAAAAAGCCGAAGGGCTTGAGGCTCTGCACCAGCGGATGGAACTGAAAGTTTCTCTGCTCGATGAACTTCCTGCTCCTTGGATGGGTACTGTAGATCACCGGCATCTGATACTGCTCAGCCATGTCATTGATGGCTGTCATCAACGACATGAAGTGCTCCTCGTTGTCTATGTTCTCCTCCCGGTGGGCCGAGACAAGGATGTACCTGTTCTTCTCAAGGTTCAGCCTCTTAAGCACATCGCTCTTCAGGATGCCTTCCATGTGGCCGTCCAGCACCTCGCGCATGGGAGAACCGGTGACGAAGAGGGTCTTGCCGTCCAAGCCCTCGGAAAGCAGGTACCTTCTTGAGTGCTCGGTGTACGGCATGTTGATGTCGCTGATGTGGTCCACGATCTTGCGGTTGATCATCTCGCTCACATTCCAGTCCCAGCAGCGGTTGCCTGCTTCCATATGGAAAATGGGCACTTTCAAGCGCTTTGCGCTGATGGCTGCCAAGGCACTGTTGGTGTCACCCAGAACCAGAAGAGCGTCGGGCTTCTCCTTCTGGATCACCTCGTAGCTCTTGGCGATGATGTTTCCCATCGTCTCGCCCAGGTTCTTCCCGACACTATCCAAGTAGTAGTCGGGAGCCCTCAGCCCCAGGTCCTCGAAGAACACCTGGTTGAGCGTGTAGTCCCAGTTCTGCCCGGTGTGCACCAATATGTGGTTGAAGTACCGGTCGCACTTCCGGATCACCGCACTGAGCCGTATGATCTCGGGTCTTGTACCCAGAATGGTCATCACCTTCATCTTTTCCATGCTGCTCACACCTTCTCGAATATCGTATCGGGCCTATCAGGGTTGTACGGCTCGTTGGCCCACATGAAAGTGACCAAGTCCCCCTCCCCCTCGTTGATGATGTTGTGGGTGTATCCCGGGGGGATGTCCACAACCTCAAGCTTTTCACCTGACACATGGTAGTCGATCACTTCATCCTTCCCGATCTTTCGGAACTGGATCAGGCCTTTTCCGCTGACAACCAGGAACTTCTCGTTCTTGCTGTGGTGCCAATGGTTGCCCTTGGTGATGCCGGGCTTGGAGATGTTCACCGAGAACTGGCCTCTTTCAGCAGTACGAAGAATCTCGGTGAAGCTACCACGGTTGTCAGTGTTCATCTTCAGCGGATAGCTGAACCGGTCCTCGGGCAGGTAGTTCAGGTAGGTGCTGTACAGCACCTTCTCGAAGCTGTCACTCATATCGGGTACCGAGAGGGTCGTCCGGCTCTCCCTGAACTGCCGCAAGAGTTCCACGATTCTTCCCAGCTTCACCGTATGGATGGTGGAAACCTTGCAGAAGTTGTTCTCAATCAGGACATCACCCTTGAGTGCTGCAAGGAAAGCCTGGACCACATCGTCGATGTACACCAGGGTCATCACCACTTCCGGGTCGTTGACCGTGATGGGGAGATCTCTTGCAATGTTGTAACAGAAGGTGGCAACCGCACTGTTGTAGTTGGGCCGGCACCACTTGCCGAATACGTTGGGAAGGCGGAATACATATACGACAGACCCTGTCTCTTGGGCATAAGCGAAGAGCAGGTCCTCACCCGCCTTCTTGCTCCTTCCGTAGGGGTTGTCCAGCTCTGCCTGGATGGAGGAGGTGATGAGAACCGGACAGATATTGTTGTTCCTCTTCAGGGAGGCAAGCAGGGTGTCGGTGAAGCCGAAGTTTCCCTGCATGAACTCCTCTTGATCCTTGGGGCGGTTCACCCCGGCAAGGTGGAAAACAAATTCACAGTCCTTGGTATACGAGTCTAATAAATTCGGATCGGTGTCGAGGTCGTAGAGGTAGAGATCCTCATGTCCTTTGCTTCTCAGCTCGGCGATGAGGTTCTTCCCCACGAAGCCGCCTGAGCCGGTTACCAGTATCCTCATGCTAGAGGTTCTCCCATACCTTCAGCTCATCCTGAATATATTTCAGAGTGAGCAGCTTCTCCTTGATCTGCTGTACGGTGAGCAGTGTCGTATTGCCGGAGTTGAACTCGGTGAGCGTGGTGCGCTTGCCGTTGCCGTCGGTGAAGTACTTGTCGTAGTTCAGGTCTCGGTTGTCTGCAGGCACGCGGTAGAAGTTGCCAAGGTCCAAGGCATGGGCGCACTCCTCGTTGGTCAGCAGCGTCTCGTACATCTTCTCCCCGTGCCTGATACCGATGGTCCGGATCTCATTGTCGGCTCCAAAGAGTTCCTTCACTGCCTGGGCAAGGTCTCCAATGGTGCTTGCCGGTGCCTTCTGCACCAGGATATCGCCGGTGTGTGCATGCTCGTAGGCGTAGAGCACCAAATCCACAGCCTCGTCGAGGGTCATGATGAAGCGGGTCATGGAGGGCTCTGTCACCGTCAGGGGCTTGCCCGCCTTGATCTGCTCGACAAAGAGAGGGACAACAGATCCCCTGGAACAAAGTACATTCCCATACCGTGTACCACAGATAAGGGTCCGGTCCTCGGAGACCGTCCTTGATTTGGCCACGAATACCTTCTCCATCATCGCCTTGCTGGTTCCCATCGCATTGATGGGATAGGCCGCCTTGTCGGTGGAGAGACAGATGACCTTCCTGACCCCTGCATTGATGCAGGCGGTCAGTACGTTGTCCGTTCCGACAACATTGGTCTTCACTGCCTCCATGGGAAAGAACTCACAAGAGGGAACCTGTTTCAGGGCCGCGGCGCTAAAGACGAAGTCGACCCCGTTGAGGGCATCACGGATGCTGCGGTAGTCACGCACATCGCCGATGTAGTACTTGATCTTATCGTTCTTGTAGAAGTGGCGCATGTCGTCCTGCTTCTTCTCGTCGCGGCTGAAGATGCGGATCTCCGCCACGTCGGTGTCGAGAAAGCGTTCGAGCACGGCATTACCGAACGAGCCAGTGCCGCCGGTGATCAAGATAGTTTTATTAGTAAACATTCATTTAATTCCTCAAACTTTAAATCACTTATGAGATATTTCTTATTAAACCCTCTTTTGCACAGTGTTGGTAAACTGTTAGCAAAATATTGAAATAAGTGGTAAGGTAATAAGGCATTGAGAGGGCGATGGAGCAGAAGATGTGGTAGTCCCTGCCCATTGTTCTCCCAATGCTTAGGACTACCACAATGCCCAAGCATATCACTTCATCC
>Ga0334883_1003859_pt1 | contig 15270 bp, 17 predicted proteins | sample GraSluR1_MG_6_FD_207230 | JGI IMG/M metagenome (GOLD analysis project Ga0334883, IMG submission 207230) | Sludge microbial communities from methane-producing bioreactor in Wageningen University, Netherlands - Granular Sludge_09_05-R1 | ecosystem: Engineered > Bioreactor > Anaerobic >... | reverse complement strand
AAGGACTTTGGTATCTTAGTTGTAAATTACCAAGGAGATACATTTGAGATTGCGAATTTTCGCCAAGATGGAAATTACGCAGACGGGCGTAGGCCGGAGTCTGTAGAGATTATCATGGACTTCGAGGGTGATACGGCTCGAAGAGACTTCACCATCAACGCTATGGGGGTGGATAAAGATGGGAATATCTATGATTACTTCGATGGTCAGAAAGATATTCAAAACAAAATACTTCGAACAGTAGGGAATCCCCACGATAGATTTGGTGAGGATTATCTTCGCATGTTGAGAACGGTTCGATTTGCATCCCGACTGGGTTTTGAAATTGACCCGGATACCCTACGGGCTATTCAGGATACTGCATCCAACATTCAGAACATCTCGGGTGAGAGAATCATGAAAGAGCTTGAGAAGATGGCTGACCAAGAGGGGCCGAAATTTGCCGATGCTTTGGAGTTGTTGAATCAATCCGGGTTGTTGCAAATTATCCTACCGGAGATATTCGAACTTCAGGGCAAGGAACACGACCCGCAACTTCATCCCGAGGGTGATGCGTATCAACACACTCTGGCCGCATTGAGACAGAACCCGGTAAAGAATGCAATTATAAATTTGGCAATCCTATTCCATGATGTAGGCAAGATGGATACACAGGAAGATGGGCCGGATGGCAAGAAGCACTATTACAGACACGCAGAGAGGTCTGGGGAGCTTGTTGATGTGATAGCGGACAGATTGAAGGTGGACAACGAAACTCGACGTGCGTTGAAGTTTGGGGCCTTAAATCACATGAAGATGCATGAGCTACTTGGAATGTCCAACAGCAAGATTGTAAAACTAATTTCCGACCCGAACTGGGATACTCTGTTGGCAGTGGCGAAAGCTGATTCGGCGGCTCGGGGAGAAGAGTTGTTTGATGCCGGATACTGGGATGAAGTGGAAAAGAAAGTTGCCGATTTGAAACTTCGATATGAAAAGGATTCATCCTATGATGGAATCCGTAAATTAATCAACGGGGAATTGGTGATGCGTTTGAGGCCGGATGTGAAACCCAGTCCTCGTTTGGGTAGAATCATTACTCAAACAATGGATTGGATTTTGGATAACAACATAGATGTGGATACGAAGTTCGATGAGGTAGAGGAATACATTCGTAATTTGATATAGAGATAGAGAACGGAGACTAACATGACTTTTAACATTGGTGAAACATACATCCCTGCAATTTACATTGAGGGTCTATCTACTGGTCCTACATTCTCTATGGTGAGATTGTCCGATGGTAAAATTTGGGATTTCGAGAATGAGTTGTGGACTCTTACCCCGGAAGATGAATTCTCCGAGGTTATGACCCCTTCAGATACATTCACAAATTTGTACTTTGGTGAGTTGGATACATCCATGTTCACCGAGGAAACTGAAATCATGTTCATTTATACAAGTTCAGAATCCGTGGTAACAGAACGAGTTCAGTTCATCATGGATAGAAGTCTGGATGTGTTTGCTTCCGTTGTGTTCAATAGAACCACTGAACAAACCACCCTGACCTGCATAGGTAAATCCAAACAGGAAACCATTCTTACTCCGGCCCGAGTTACCTTTTCCATTCTTTCTTCAGCCGGAGCCGTAGTGGTTAGCCCCATGGTGGTGACGACCAGTGTCAATGGAGTAGTGACTAAGACTACTGCGGACTTTGAACCAGTAGAAGGCACCGGATACATTTTAACTGTAATTTACGAATACAACGGTCAGAGTTATAATTTTTCATTTCCCTTTGCGGTAGTGTAGGATTACCAATATGATTATAGTTCCCGGCAATGTGGTAGTCAAGTCCCCCTACGAGTTGATGCAGGATGTTTACGAACAGACCTTCACCAACACTCTGATAGTGGAAGAGGGTCGAGTCACCAAGGGGAATTTCGATAACCAATTTCCCATTACAATTTACACAGGCCGAGATGTCACATTCAGATTCAAGTTTGTACTGGTGGATTCCGTAGGGACTCACAGCCCGTATAGCTTGGCTGAAATAGACACGGTGCAAATTACTCTGAAGGAACGTGAAGGTTACTCCACGGTTGTGGTAGTTCCCGAGGAAGATGAAGAGATTCCTGAACCAATCGTGTGGAAATTGACACCCGAGGTTCCATCTTCTTTGGGATTCGCATCTTACGAGCTTGACCCTGAGACCGACATACCCGCCAAGGGTACTTATTGGGCTGAAGTTCAGATGGTTAAAGGTAGTCGCACATATACTTTCAGCCGATTTACTCTGATAGTTCAAACGCTGTAAGTGTAAATTCACCATCTCTAATTGAAAATTTGATATAGAGAAAGAGAACACTCTAACATTTTGTTAATAGATAGGTTTTGATTGGAGCATATAATGGCAAAACAAGTTCTTATTGAGAACATTAAGAATCCCGGTTTGGTATTGGTCGAGGGGAATACCCAGACATTACCTCAAGGAGTCTTGTGTACACTGGAAGGACAGATAGGAGTCTATGATGAGGAAAATTTCAATAAGCGAAGTTACCCTAAAGCTCTATGGGAAAATGTAATTCGGAATGCTTCAGTTCAAGAGAAATTAGCTAATCGTTCTCTTTGGGGTGAAGCGGACCACCCGGCCACTTTGGAAAGTTCTATGACCCGAGTCTCCCACTGTATGCGGAGAATTTGGCTGGACGAAGCCACTAACAGGGTCATGGGTAGGTTGGATGTTCTGGATACTCCCGCTGGTCGAATCGTCAATACTCTGGCTCGTTATGGCACCGTGGGAATATCATCCCGTGGTTCCGGTGAATTGAAGATGACTGAGGGTAAGAGTATTGTTGACCCCGATACATATGAATACATAACTCACGACATCGTAATAGACCCGTCATGTGCTGGTTCCTATCCTAAATTAGTCATGGAAGCCATTGCGCGTCAGGACTTGGACTCTGCGGATGTTAAGGAAGACTTTGGATTCTATGAGAGAATCTATGGAAAATTGGGTGTAAATTTGACCGAACTGAAGAACGCTTCTCAAGCCACACTGTTGACTGAAACTGCCAAGGCAGACCGAGTAACATTCCTTGAGAACAAAGTTAGAGAACTTACAGATGTTATTGCTTCTCAGACCACAACCGTTAAGGAATCAGAGAATACAAAGCTTCTCACTCTCCTCAGTGTAGTCGAAGAAACCCGTGATTGCTTGCAGGACCGGATTGAAAGTTTGGTAGAGCAACTACAGGTTGTCAATACAGAAAAGTCTAAATTGGAAGAAACTATTCAAAAAATGGTATCCGACCATGAAAATTTGATACAGAAGAATGAGAAACAGAAAAAACAGTTTGAAAGACGTATAATGAGAATCAGCACTACTGATTCACCGAATAAAAAGGAAACAACCAGACTGCGTACCCAAGTGAATGAAAGTAAGCTCGAATTGTTGAAGCTTGAAGCTGAGATAGAAGCTAAGAATGAAGCACTTAGAGATGCAGAGAAGTTAGTAGAAAAAGAAGTTCAGTCGCGGAAAGAGATGTCTAACCAACTAACCCTACTCAAAGAAGAACTGAAAACCATTAAATCTCAGCACACTATGTTGATGATAGAAAAAGTTCTTCTCACTGACGGAATTAAGGAAGCTGAAATGAAAGCTTTCATGGAATCCCAGAAGATGACATGGAATCTTGTTGAAATCAGAAAAGCAATTCCTTTGTTCAAGTTAGCGAAAATTGAAGAGGGTACCAAGAAAGAAGAAGCTCCCGTGATTGAAAGTGGATTGAAACAAAGTGGATTGAAACAAGAAAGTATCGTGAATGAACGCTTTAACTTGATGTTGAATAAAATGAAAGGATTCAATTAACCATGAATGCGAAGCGTATCCCCCTTACCGAGACTGCCAAGACCCTGACCGAACAGTATCAGAAGTCTGAGTCTATTAGAGAAGATAAGCAATTTAAGGGTTTCCTTGAGGCTATCACCACAGCCAACCCTGAACTGTCTTCCCGTGCGAAGACCACAACTTTGCTTATGCTCGATAACCTCAGAACTGTACTCAAGGAAGAGTCCAGTGCATCCAGCATTTCCAACTTCATTAACTACGGTTTCGACCTCATCGCGGCTGTCATGCCTAACCTCGTGGCCCACGACCTCGTATCCGTACAACCAATGACTCGTCGTGTCGGTGAAATCTTCTTCCAAGACTTCCGTTATGGTACCACAAAGGGTAACATAACAGCCAATGACGTGTTGTTCAGCCCCTTCGTTTCCGGTAGCGGAGACATTTGGTACTCCCATGAAATAGTGTATCAGGAACCCCATGACACAGGTGACGGCTCCACAACAGCTTTCGACTTCACTTTGGGCATGAAGCCTATCGTGGTTTCCAGCATCACTATTACTGACGGAGTAGAAACCTTCACTGCCGACACCACAACCCCTACAATCCTTGTGGGTGATAAGGGTGGTTCCGGTACCATCAACTACACCTCCGGTGAGGTAACCCTTTCCTTCCACACTGCGCCTCTTATTCCGACTCCAACTGACCCTTCTGTGATTAATGCTACCTACAAGGTTAACTTCGAAGACAACCCCGATAACATCCCTGAAGTTGACACCTCCGTCTACAGCTATGCAATCGAAGCGGAAAAACGTGCCTTGAGAGTGATTTACTCACTTGACAGCGCATATGACCTCAAGATGGCCTTTGGTAAGGATATGGAAGCCGAAATGCTCACCACCTTGTCAAACCAAATCCGTGCCAACATTGACATGGAAATCTTGAACGACCTTTACCTCAACTCCTTCTCTACCATCCCTACATGGGATAGGGACATGCCGTCCGGTGTTCCTTATTTGTGGCACAAGGAAGCCTTCAAAGACGTAGTTATCGCCGCATCCAACCAAATCTTCACCAACACTCGTAGAGTGCAGGGTAACTTCATGGTCTGCGGTATAAACGTCTGCAACGTCCTCGAATCCTTGGATAGCTTCAAGAAGAATGCCAAGAAACCTCTTCCGGGTCCTTATGTACTGGGAACTTACAATGACATGACCGTCATTAAGAACCCTTACTACCCAACCAACGAATATGTCATGGGTCATAAGAGTGACAACTGGCTCGACGCAGGTTACGTTTATGCTCCTTACATGGCATTGTTCGCCACACCGCCAGTAACCCTCGACGACCTCAAAACTCGTAGAGGTATGGAAACCAGATATGCTAAGAGAGTTATCAACCCCCGTATGTATGTCAAGGGTGCCATCAGCGGTGGAATTGTCCCGGCACCTACTACCTAACCAACCTGATGTGGGGGAGATAATGTCTCCCCCACATTCCTATTTTAATCAGAAAGGTGACTTATTATGGGTTTTGTAGTAAACGATAGTAAAAGGACATACTCAATTCTGGTATGCCAGAAACTTGTTGAACTTCCCCCTCATTCCAAAACTGAAGTACCATGCCTTATGCAATATGAATGGAACAAATTAGAAGCACAAGCAGTTAAGAATTCTAACGATTTAGATTTATTGGGTGAATTTGTTATTGTTAAGGCTAACGGTTATGCATATCTACCCACTGGTGTTGTCAAATCTTTTCATCCCGTTGAAGTGGTAGTTGTGCCTAAAGTTGAAATTCCACAAGAAACAGTTATAGAGACAATCTTTACCGACATTAAGGCCATCGAAGAAGCCGAACAAGTTGAAGAAGAAAAGGAAGCTGAGAGTTTCCTTGACCTCCTGCTCAAGCAACCTGACCCTATTGAGTATTTGTGTGAGAATTATACTCGGGCTCAATTGGTAGACATACTTGTAGAATCACAATTGGATACCAAAGGCAACAAGAAAGTCTTAGCTCAAAGACTGTTGGATTACATTCGATAATACAGAGGAGTCGCAATGACCCGACAACAGTTGATTGATTTTACCACCAAGTCTTTGACTGGTGGTGGAATGATTACCTTAGATTTAACCCCCGACATCATTGATGAAACCCTATCCAATACTCTGGATATTCTCAAACCGTGGTATCTGGAAACGGTAGTCATAGAACAGGTGTCAGTTAATTTCACATCCAACCCCGCACAGAATGACCCCCGTTCTATGAACGGGTATTTTTCTAAATCCAGTCTGTCCCGCCCTGTAAATTTCATAGATACGATTCTCCCTTTGCGTAGTAACTATAAGGGAGACTATGTGTTGGATGAAATTTCAGACTTGGTAGGATTACCCGCAGGTCTTTTTTCCAGTGATGCGACTCGGGAATATGCGGTTTGGATTTCAACTCGCAACATGATACGCAAATCCTTATCGCTCAAGTTCTTATGGAAAGAGATTGGAGAGGATGTTTACCTCTACAAAGTGCCGACAGAAAGTGCGCCTTATGTAAGTATTTTTTATTACCCCGCGATTGCAGACGTTTCGGAGGTAACCTATGGCCCAGCTTTGAATTGGTTGAAGAAACGATATGAAGCGGAACTCAAGATGGTGTGGTCCCTTGTGTTGTTGAAAGCCGCCACTGCTCCTTACCTCAGAGATTTTGCGACTACTTTACGTTCGGAAGCCACGTCTACGAGAGAAAAGTCTGACGAAGAGTTAAAGAATTTGCAGTTCAAATATATTAATTTTCAACGAACCTAATGTGAACAATGTGAACAATGTGAAACAAATAAAAGATTTAACTGGTCAGAAATTTGGGCGACTTGTAGTAATTGAACAAGCGGAAAGTTCGAGAAGCCTCAATGGAAAAAATCGAATTCGGTGGAGATGTCAATGTGATTGTGGTAATGACACAACTGTCATCGGGTCAAATTTAATTTCGGGAAGTATTAAATCTTGTGGTTGTTTCCGACGAGAACACATGTCTAAAAAACAATTCAAAAATTTAATAGGTCAGAAATTTGGACGACTTACTGTGCTTGAGTTTGTAAAAATAGATAGTGGACATGCGGTGTGGAAATGTTTATGTAATTGTGGTAATAAGCTAAATGTACTTAGTAATAATCTACGAAATGGAAATACCAAGTCTTGTGGTTGTTTACGACACAAAGATTTACAGAACCAGAAATTTGGTCGCCTTACAGCCTTAGAAAGTATTGGAACCGATAAGTGGGGCGGGGTAATTTGGAAATGCTTATGTGAGTGCGGCAAATATACAACTGTGGTCGGGCATTATTTAACTGATGGCAATACCACGTCTTGTGGTTGTTGGTGGAGAGAAACTCATTCAGGAGAAAACCACCACAATTGGAAAGGTGGAATCACATCTCTCGCTTCTCAAATTAGACATTCCATTGAATCTAAGTTGTGGAGAAAACAAGTATTTGAAAGAGATTCCTATACTTGTCAACACTGTCATCAAGTAGGAGGAAATTTAATAGCCCATCACCTCAATCTCTTCTCGGATATTATGAAGGAGCATAACATCACTACCTTGGAGGAAGCAATTCAATGCGAAGCATTATGGAGTACCAATAATGGAATCACCCTATGCATAGAGTGTCACGAGAGAGAACATCAAAGATTGAAAGCAATTGCGAAGACATCAAATCAATTTTCGATATAGAGATAAAGATAGAGTTAAATCATTACATGAAATTCATGATAGTCCAGATAGGAGTTTGAACATGAAGAATAGTTTAAGACCGAAGAAAAGAAATCTCAAAGAAGGCGTGTTGGGAGAGTTAAGTTCCATCCCTACGGTGGGCGAAATTCTTGATAAATTAATGACCATCCAAGTCGAGATGGAAAAGGAAGGGGAAGTAGACACGGATGTGATGTTGGTAGTGACAAAAGGCCAGTGGGAAATTGTTCCCGGAGTCACAGATATGTCCCGACCCGGAGCCATTACATCAGCTACAATTACCATAGATGACGATGTAGCGGAGTTGGCTGAAATTTCCAAAGACATCCTTTGGGAGCTTGACGGGTCGTCTGAAGATGAAGAGGGCGAATTAGATGTAGACCGATTTAGGAAAGATGATGTCACAGATGTGTATGACAATGAGGATGAAGTTGATGCGGCCTTGGACGATGATATAGACGATGAATTTGATGAGTCCAGAAAACCCGTGAAGGAATCGGAAATCAAATCCGAAGAAGACTCTATGGAGAAATCCGTGGATACAAACATTCTTCTCACAGAAATCCTACCTTCCATTATCTCGATTCGAGATTTGGAAGAGTTTGACCTTGACGGTACCACATTCGAGAAGACTGATGGAACCGAAGTCATTGATGGGGTGGAAGTTCTATCAGCAATTTTCACTGAATTCCCGCCGGACTTGATTGAGAAAATTACAGTAGCTTCCGAGATTACTAAATTCACAGGGATTAATTTGGAAACGATTCAGAAGTTTCTCGTGGATACCAAAGCTCGACACGAAGCGTTTACCGTTGAGGATGCCAAGAGTGACATCCAGAGTGATGACAAGTTTTATGAGTTGTTGAAGTTGGCTATCAGTGACAACAAAATCACTGTGAGCATTTCTGATTTCATTAACTCAGTGGGTGAAGAGGATGCTGAAGTGGCAACCACAGAAGAGGAACAACCTCAGACTGAAGAACCTAAAGAAGAACCAATCGAAGAAATCGAAGATGATGAAGAAGAAATCAAGGAATCCAAGGTGTACATCATAGTCAACACAGAGGGTAAGACTTTCAATTTAGTCACGGAGGAATTTGGGCGTAGGTGCAAGGACAGTGTGATTGAATCCATTCACAGACTTCCGTATTCACTTCCCAATGCTTCAGTTCGAGTAGATGAGGGTACAACCATCTCCTACTTTGAGTCTGAGTTGTCTGACAAGTCTGTGGCGACTGTTAAATCATTCAGTCCTAAAAAGGAGAAATAATCATGGATATACTTACAACGGTTCAGAAATTACAAGAAGCAGAAATTGAACGAACTCCACAACCTAAGAGCCTGTTTGAGAAACGGTGTACTCGACTTCAAGAAGAAGTCGAAACTGAGAAATATGTCCTTAAAACATATGAAATAATATCATATGAAGATGCTGAAGTAGGTGAGGCCGGAGAGCGTGGATATGAAGATGAAGCGGGAAATCAATTTGAACAATACCCTAATGACGAAGTGGGGGATGACCCACCTCGAATTACATTTGAGATAGATGAGTATGATATAGAAGATGGAATAACGATTGCTGATAAGGTGGGTAAATTTCTCGAACGGGAGGGCGTAACGGAATCGTCATCCTCTCCTTGGAGTCCGGGAAGCTGGTTCTCCACTGAGGGCATAGAAGATTATAGAACTGGGGACAGAACAATTTACAGTTACCATCTTTACGGGTTCACTCCCGAAGAAGAGGAACAAATTGCCCGAATCGCTCTGGGACGGTGGTTTAGATAATGATTAAGGAATCCGTAGGTGTAGATTCTCTGAACACTACCATTGCCCCCTCAAGTCAGAACACGAATGTTTATCCAAATATAAATTCTCCTACTCAATATGAAGGGATTAGGAACATGGAAATCAATGAGAAATTCAAAGAATTGTTTGCCAAATTGGGCAGTGTGCGTGAGATTGAGAATCTTTCCACTGAAATTCAGGCAATCATATCACAGGAACAAGACCGGGTAGTTGGTGAAGATGCATCTGATGTGTCTGCTTACATGTCCCTGATTGACCAGAAAGAACGCTTCGTATTTTTGAATCAGGTCATAGCTTCTTTGGAAAAGGAAGTTATGGAATTAGCTTCTGAGATTTTGGGTTCCATTCCGACTGAGGAAGAGACCGAGGATGATGAAGAAGAGGAAGAAGAAACTGAGGAAGAAACCGAAGAAGAGACTACGGAAACTGAAGAAGACCTTGAGGCCGAACTGGGTGCTGAGGTAACTGAAGAGGAAGAAGAGCCAAAGGACAAGAAGGAATCCCGCACCCCCAAATCCAAATTAGTAGAGAAAGCAAGTTCCAAGCATGTGGAAGCATGTGCTAATGACCTCAGTGCGAAAATGACGGATAAGCAAATTGATGTAGTGATTCAATCCTACTATGATGAGAATGAAATCGGTGGGAGCTTTGCTTCCTTCAAGAAGGCTGTGTTGAATCAGTTCAAGAGTAAGAAAGAATCCCGCATTGTAGAGAAGACTACCAACCATGTGGCGAAGTGTGCCGGAGAACTTGACCCCGAAACAATGTCCGTGAAGGATATGTCCAGTTCCATTCAGACCTACTATGATGAGAATGAAATCGGTGGGAGCTTTGCACAGTTCAAAAAAGAAGTAATCCGTCACTTGAGTAAGAAGTAGGTTGAAAATGGCCTATGAGTTAGGGTTTGTCGGTTCACCGGAAGCTAAATTGGCGGCACGTTTAGTGGCCGAACAATATAGATTCTCATACCCAAAGATGACCTACCGAGTGGTAGATGCGACTCAATCCTTGGTGGACCCGGATTACGGGGATGCCAAGCGTAGCGCACGAGTCTACACGGATTTCCCCATGTGGTTACATCCAGTGTATAGACCGGAAGAAATGGGTTTGTCTGCCTTTGGTATTGATAGGACTCGACAGATTCTATTCTTTGCTTCAACATTTCTGTTTGACAGTTTGGGTATCACACCGAAATTTGGTGATGTGATAATGTGGGAACTCGACCCGTATGAAGTTCAGACATTCAAACCCAAAGAGGATTCTGAGATTGCTAAGACCAACTTCTTTACAGAGATGGAATTAGTAGCCAACATTCCAGCCCCCGACCAACGAGGAGTACGATAATGAATTGCCAAACAGTGATTGAATGTCTTCAGCGTGTGGACATAGAGAGGGAAAAGTCGGAGACACAACGTAGGCTGAGTTTGGTTCTCGAAGCCGAGGAAAAAACCCCTACCGAGAAAGCATCTGCCCCGGAAGAAACTCAGACTGTTTCCGATGACCCGTTTGAGGGGACATTTAAGCATGGGGAAGAAGATGTTTCATGGGAAGACTTCTGGGATATGTTGGAGTTGGATGAACCCGAGGATATTTCGGAATCTTTAATTTCCAGTGCAGTAAAGGCCATGAAGGAAAAAGACTGGGTGAATAGTAAATTCAATGAGACCCTGACTCCTTTGACATATGCCGTTCAACTCCCCAATGAAACCTTGGTTAAGCAATTGATAGAGGCCGGGGCTGATGTGAATCAACCGGACTTCGGAGACGAATTTACACCACTTCAATATGTAGTGGATGCGAACCAACTTCCTATTGCCAAGATGTTGATTGATGCCGGGGCTGATGTGAACACCGTGGGGAAAGATGGACGGGATATTTTCCTGAACGCTATTGTTGCCAAGAACTTTCCGTTGATTAATTTGTTGCTTACCACGGTGCCTGAAAAGACTCTGGGGAAAATTGCCGAATACGGCTATGGACGGCTCTACAACGATGTGATTAAATCCTATGGAAATTGGAATTTAGTTGATACGAAAACCAAGAAGACCCGAGGAACTATTGCGGATTACCTTGAAAGGGCATATCGCAAATACTCTGATGGTGAAGAAGCCGCACATGCAATGGATGAACCCAAGGAGCATACTCAAGAAGACGCAGAAGCCCTTATGGGAAAGAAATACACCAACGACCAGTTTAGATTCATTATGCAAGATTGGGGTATTGATTATCCCGGAGATAAGAATGACCAAGGTGTATCCAAGGCATTATCTCCATTTGGTCTCACATGGGTTAAGACCGGGCCGGGAACATTCGAAATTAGAAAAGAACAACGCAAGGAAGAGAAACCGTTTGAGGAACCCAAACGAAAAGAAGATGTAAAAGACGAAGAACCATCAACGATAGTATTTGATTGGAGTTGGGGTGGAGACGAAGAGAAGCCAGAAGAAACAAAACCAGAAGTAAAAAAGCCGGAATCCACCACTAAGAAACCGATTGAAACAAAAATACCCAAGAGTGGTAAGTGGACTTGGATGAAGGGTATTCCCGCAGAACCCATGACCTCGCACGAATTGTCAGAATACTTACCTCCATCCATTAAGGTCGGAGCAGAGAGACTTGCGGCTGAATGGATACGGTTCATCAATAACTTCGTGGGTGGGGATGATGCCAAGAAAGCCATCGAGAAATTCAAATTTGCTTTACGTCATAAGGGATTGAAGTTTGAAAAACTTGAAGATGGCAAGTGGAAATTAGTCAACATTAAAGAAGAAACCCCGGCCCCTACGGGAAAACCTTTCACGATTGTTTCTGGGAAAACAACCTCTTCTAATTTATTAGAGGGACGAACCAAGGCATTTGAGGGAAGTTTCATTCATGAGGGCAAACGTTATAAGTGGAATACATTTTTTGATAAGATTGAAATGGGTGAGGAGTTATCAGATGAATTGTACGAAAGTGCAATATACGCTATGAAGAAAAAGGATATGCTCAATGGATACATCAATAACTGGATGACTCCACTCACCTTCGCTATCTTGCAGGATGATGAGAAATTTGTAGCCAAGCTTTTGGAAGCGGGAGCCGACCCCAATCAACCCGACATGAATAAATATGATGGTGGACAGTACCCTATCATAAATGCCGCAATCGTGGGGAACGATGAAGTAGGGCAGTTGTTGATGGATGCCGGGGCAAATTTACTTCAGAAAGACAGTTTTGGTAATGATGCCATGATATATGCCATTGAAGGTCGTAAATTACGATTTGTTCAATGGATAGCAACCAAATACTTTCACACATGGAAACCAGCTTTAGAAGACGTTGAGTATAAGAAAAAGATATATGGTAACCGTTGGAGAATAAATTTCGATGGTGAACTACGATATATCTACGACTATTTGATGTATATCGCCTAATTGTTGAACTGTAACTATTTAAGGAGTAACTATTATGTATACGCACATCTACCCGGCAAAGGTACTGTATGTTCACAATCCCAAGTATTTTCAATTGAAGGTCGCAGTCTGGCCTAATGACTTACACTTCAAAACTAATTTGAACATTGCTGTTGAAGATGAGTTATGGGCTGATTGGAATGACCCGGATAAGAAAGCTGAGTACATAGATGTACTGGTTAAGAGTTTGAGAAACAAAATAGTATTCGTTGAGGTAACCGCAGGAGATGAAGTAAACCCCAAACCCATAGCCAACATGTATGTCCCGATTGAGACTGGAAATGTAACCATAAACTCTTATCCTACTTTAATTTACCCCCACTTCCTTCAACAATGGAAAGCGGGTAATTTACTTCACGTTGTAAATTTATCCTCTATCTATAGGATGTAATGATGAATCCAAACGATAATGACTTGTTCATGTTTGCTGATACTTGTGTCGGAGAGTTATCTGATTCTTTTCGTGAGGGTGTACGTTTAATTGAGCAAGCTATTCGAGAGGCATATGCCCAAGGAACTCCACAGGAACGGGAGATTGCCCCCTATATTCGAGTTAAATTAGACACAGCTAAAATGAGAATTGTCGTATATGTACCAACAGGTTCAACCTCCGATGGGATGGATGTTAAATCCGTTGTGGTGCAAAGAGAATATGGAAGTCTGAGTCAGGAACCAAACCCTGCCATAACTGAATTTATAAGGAGTAGGTCCTAATGAGTACTGACCCAACCCGCATACCAGAGTTTGATGAACTGCGTATATATGACCGAGCCGTTAAGGATTACTTTTCTGACATCACTGTGGATTCAAAAGTTGTCCCGGTGGTGATTGGAACTGCGGCCCGAGCATTTGCTGATGTGGCCCGGCTCTACGGTACGGATACGAAACGTATTCCTCTCCCGGTGGGTAACCTGTTACGGGGAAACCTTCAGAAGAACATGTCTCGATTCATGGGAGCCAACTCCATGATTTCCAGCATTCCCGTGGATGGAAAATCACTTCGAACCCGTCGTCCCTATCCGGTGGACATCCCCTATGTGTTGCAATTTAGAGCGCAAACCACGGAGCAATCTAACATCCTTCAGAAGAAATTGATGTTCAAGATTGCCAATGAGCGATTCATTATTCCCGCAGACATTCCCGGTTTCAATAAGCAGTTTAATTTCTTTGCTTTAGCTTCAGACATTGTAAATTCCTTTGAGGCAAGTGTTGGTGAAGGGGATAAGACACATGTAATTTCTCTTACTATCGTGTATGAAGTTTACTTGTTTGACGAATTTTCATTACATACGTTTACGAATGATATTCAAACCACATGGGAAGTTATAACATGAAACTATACAGACTAACTAATGTAAAATTTGCGGTGGATGTAATATGTCGAAAATAGATTTAGTGGGTCAGGTATTTGGTCGGTTAACCGTATTAGAGGTTGCTGGTAGAAATAAATATAGACAAATGTTGTGGAAATGTTTATGTGAGTGTGGTAACACTACAGTGGTAAGTTTAGGGTGTTTACAAAAAGGAGAAACTAAATCATGTGGTTGTTTGCGTCGAGGTGGTGTTTCTAAAAACTTGATAGGGAAGAAATTTGGAAGATTGACTGTGGTCACACAGTAGATGTTAGGTCAAGTAATTTACAAATTGGGGATACGCAATCTTGTGGTTGTTTACAGAAGGAACAAGTATCAAAACGGAATTATAAGGATTTGACTGGTCAGAAATTTGGTAGATTAAACATATTGGAAGACATAGGACGGAAACACGGGGGAGTGGTATGGAGATGTTTATGTGAATGTGGCAACACGATTGAGGTGATGGCGGGAAGTTTACAAAGTGGGGGTACTCAATCCTGTGGATGTTACAATAAAGAGCGACTTTCCGAGACCCATTTGGGTGTAAATCACCACAATTGGAAAGGTGGAATTACCCCATTAAATGAAGCGGTTAGAAATTGTACCCGCTATAAGGAGTGGAGAATGTCTGTTTTCCAGAGAGACAATTTCACTTGCATTCATTGTAATGATTCCACAGGAGGAAATTTAATAGCTCACCACATCGTTCGTTTCTCTGTCCTTATGGAAGAGAATCATATCACTACACTTGAAGAAGCAATTCAATGTGAAGCTTTGTGGAATGTATCAAATGGTATTACTTTTTGTGATAAATGTCACTGTAAAATACATAAGAATAGAGGTAATAAATATGAAACTATATAAGTTAACGAACGTGAAATTTGCTGTGGATGTAATTTACTTTCAAGTTAATCTTGAAGTGATAACCTATTACCTCAAGAAGAATAAACCCGTTTATGTGTGGGCTGAAGATGTTTACTACCTGACACAACAGAGGATTAACCGAGGTGAGGTGAAATGTGAGGTGTATTCACTCGGTTTTGATATAGAGAATAGTACAGAGTAATAAATTTTGGATTTAATG
>Ga0334883_1003858_pt1 | contig 15271 bp, 7 predicted proteins | sample GraSluR1_MG_6_FD_207230 | JGI IMG/M metagenome (GOLD analysis project Ga0334883, IMG submission 207230) | Sludge microbial communities from methane-producing bioreactor in Wageningen University, Netherlands - Granular Sludge_09_05-R1 | ecosystem: Engineered > Bioreactor > Anaerobic > Unclassified... | reverse complement strand
CTCCGGGAGTGCCGGAGCTGACCTTCGAGTACCGCGCCGGGCAGGCACGCTGCCTCATCCAGGCCACCGCCAAAGAGCGCTTCTTCGGCCTCGGCGAGAAGTACAACTCCGTCGACCAGCGGGGCAAGGTCGCCCAGATGTGGGTGGACAGCGGCTATGTGAGCCTGGGCGACAGTACGTACCTGCCGGTGCCCATGTTCCTGAGCTCCGAGGGCTACGGCCTGTACCTGGACTCCTCGCGCCACTCGGTGTTCGACATGGCCTCGGACGGGACCCGGGTAGTGATCCAGAACCCCTCCCCGGAGATGCGCCTGTACCTGTGGCCGGGACAGGACTATCCCGAGCTACTCGGGAAGTACGCCAAGATCACCGGGTTTCCGCAGGCCCCGCCGGAATGGGCCTTCGGCATCTGGCTGTCGCGGTGCAGCTACAGCGAGCAGGCCGAGGTGCTCCGGGTGGCCCGGCGCTGGCGCGCCCTGGAGCTGCCGCTGTCGCTGCTCAACGTCGAGGGCTGGAAGGGCGGGGCCTGGCACACCTTCAGCAAGGAGCGCTTTCCCGATCCGGAGGCGATGATCCGCGAGCTGCACGAGTACGGCTGGAAAGTGATGCTGTGGAACACTCACAACATCCCGCCGGATGACCCGAACTACAAGCACGGCGACGAGCAGGGCTACTTCGCCAAAGGGCTGGACGGCAAGACCTTTAATGTTCCGGAGGGCTACGGCCGCGGGGGCTGTCTGGATGTGACCAATCCCGAGGCCGTTAGGTGGTGGAACAGCCTGTATGACCCGCTGCTGGACATGGGCGTGGGAGCCCTGTTCAATGATATCACCAACTATCTGGAGCGCGAGGGCCAAGGGCCCATGGTCTTCTCGGATGGGCGGACCTCCGAGGAGATGCACAACCTCTACTGGCTCTTGTTCAACAAGATCACCTATGAGTACATGATGGAGAAGACCGGCGGGGAGACGGTGCTGCGCGTGGCCGGGGGCTGGGCCGGGCAGCAGAAGTATTCCACCGTCTGGGCCGGCGACTCGGCGGCCACCTGGGAGTTTCTGGAGCGCGACATCCGCGCCCTGCTGGCCATCGGCTGGAGCGGCATCCCGTACTTCGGTTACGACATCCCCGGGTACTCCATGCCGGAGGGCAGGCCCTCGCCGGAGCTGTACATGCGCTATTGCCAGTTCGGAGCACTCAGCCCGCTCATGCAGTTCCACAGCATCGCCCCCACCGAGCCGTGGCACTATGGGCCCGACGCGGTGGCCAACCTGCGCACCTACGGCTGGCTGCGCGAGAACCTCCTGCCCTACATCTACTCGCTGGCACTGGAGGCCCAAGAGACGGCGACGCCCATGGCGCGCTCGCTCATCTGGCACACCCCGGAGGATGAGATAGCCGCCGGAGTCCAGGACCAGTTCCTCCTGGGACCCGGCCTGCTGGTGGCGCCCGTGTGCCGCCCCGGGACCCAGCGACGCGTCTACCTGCCCCGGGGCAACTGGCTGGACATCATGGACGGCAGCCACTACAAGGGGCCGGGGTGGATCGAGGCCCAGGCCCCCGTGAGCCACCTGCCGGTCTACGTGGCCGAGGGGGCCATCATCCCCATGAAGCTGGACGCCGCGCTGAACGCGGCGACACCCATCGGCGACCGCTTCGTCCGGGCGATCCAGGCCATGCCCCCTCCGGACAGGGGCTCCTGCGGCTTCGACTGGCGGCGCAAGGGGGCCAGGACGGCCCTGCGCTGCGGCCGGAGCGGGGATGAGATCACCCTGCGCCGCTCGGGCTCGCCGCTGCCTCCGGGGACTGTGGTCCGCATCGAATGCGGGCCGCCCGACAGCGTGAGGGTGGACGGAGCCAGGCTCAAGGAGCTCACGGAGACCGAGCTGGCCGCCGCCGAGACCTCGGGCTACTGGTACCGTCCCTCGGAGCAGGTGCTCTTCGTCTGCCGCCCGGAGCAGTGGGCAAAGCTCCAGGTGCGGGAGAAGCACGGCCAGCTCAGGTTCGAGGAATGGTCCGCACCGGCGACGATCGCCTCCAATGCGGGGCCGGCGCGGATCGAGGTCGGCCTGCCCCTGGCCGATCCCGAGACCGTCCCCGTTCTGCGCTACGCCTATCAGGGCGCCCGGGGCACCGTCCTGGGCGAGCCGCTGCCCGAGGGCCGCTGGCGCTTCGAGGTCCCTGTGGAACCCGCCGCCGCCGACAGCGACCTGCTGTGGACGGTGGTGACCACGGCCAGGACCGGCGCGGCCATCCACTCCCGCGAGCGCGTGACCGTGGTGCAGACCCCGATAGCCACCGGGGTACCCGCTACGCTGCGGCTCCTGGAGAAGGGAGAATTCGCTCTAGAGCTCACCAGCCGCTCGGCGGTGCAGACCACCGGCGAGATTGCGCTGACAGGGCCGGAGAGCCTCGTGCTGACACCCGCGAAGACCGATTGCAGTCTCGCCCCCGGAGCCACCGAGAAGGTCATGGTGCGCTATGCCGCCGCCGGGGAAGGGGGCAAGGCGCTGGGAATGGGAGAGCATGAGATAACGGTGCGAAACACCGTGCAGGGCGTGGTCCTCAAGCCACAGACGATCCTGGCCTGCAGGCCCTTTGCCTGGTCCGTCGTGGGTCCCTTCCCCGCGGAGAAGGATGCCCAATGGCGACAGGCCTTCGCCGAGGTTCTTTCGCCGGAGCAGGGCGAGGTCTCCCTGGAGGCCGAGTACCCCGGCCCCGACGGCCCCCTGACCTGGCGGCCCTATCCGGCGGAATGGATCGGCGACGACGGCATGATCGACATCGAGCGGCTCTGCGGCAAGGTGGACATGGCCACCGCCTACGCCTACACCGAGTTCACCTCGCCCCGCGAGCGGGAGGTGCTGCTCAAGGTGGGGAGTGATGATGCCCTGATGCTGTGGCTCAATGGGGAAAGGGCGTTCGAGTATCCCGACGGCCGCGCGGCCAAGAGGGACCAAGACGAGGTGAAGGCGACCCTGAAGGCCGGAAGGAACGTGGTGTTGGCGAAGGTGTTCGACATCGTGGACGCCTGGCGCCTGTACTTCCGGATCACGGATACCGAAGGCAGGCCGATCGGCGACCTGGGGGGGCAGTAGCGGACATCGGCGAAGCACAGGTGTCCATGTAGGGCGCGGGCCTGTACCGCGCCGGGGGGGCGTCCAACACCAACGACAAACGGCGGCGGCGCACAGGTCGCCGCCCTACAATCGCGCCGAACGCCGCCGTCTTGTAGGGCGCGGGCCTGTACCGCGCCGGGGGGGCGTCCAACACCAACGACAAACGGCGGCGGCGCACAGGTCGCCGCCCTACAACCGCGCCGAACGCCGTTCTGTAGGGCGCGGGCCGGTATCGCGCCGCCGGTGTAGGGCGCGGGCCCGTACCGCGCCGCCGGTGTAGGGCGCGGGCCTGTACCGCGCCGCCGTTGTAGGGCGCGGGCCTGTACCGCGCCGCCGTTGTAGGGCGCGGGCCTGTACCGCGCCGCCGTTTTGTAGGGCGCGGGCCTGTACCCCGCCGCCGTTGTAGGGCACGGGCCTGTACCGCGCCGCCGTTGTAGGCCGCGGGCCTGTACCGCGCCGCCGTTGTAGGCCGCGGGCCTGTACCGCGCCGCCGTTGTAGGCCGCGGGCAGGTACCACACGGCGGCGGGCTCACGGCCGCCGCTAGATGGCCCCGCGATGCGGGGCCGATGGCCCTGCGGGCCAAACGTCTACGGCGACGGCGACAGCCCGCCGCGCTTCGGCGAAGGCGGAGACGTTGTTGGTTAGCAGGATCACCGTCGGATATGCCCATCTGGCGGAGGCCGACGTGCCGTCGGCCGTTTGGTCCGCAGGACCATCGGCCGCGCGCAGCGCGGTCACCCAGCGGCGGCCGTAAGCCCGCCGCGCCCTTTGTGCGGTACCACTCTCATCGGCAGGAAGAAGGCGAGCGGGGGGAGCGGCGAGCACAGACGGCCGCGGGCCTGTACCGCGCCGCCGTTGTGGGCCGCGGGCCTCTACCGAGCCGGGGGGGCGTGCAACACCAACGACGAACGGCGGCGGCGCACAGGTCGCCGCCCTACAGACGACAACACCCGGCGCCAGCAATATGCAAGGGCGCGGGCCGGTACCGCGCCGGGGGGGCGTCCAACACCAACGACGAACGGCGACGGCGACGGCCCGCCGCGCTTCGGCGAAGGCGGAGACGTCGTTGGCCACCAGGATCACCGTCGGATATGCCCATCTAGCGGAGGCCGACGTGCCGTCAGCCGTTTGGTCCGCAGGACCATCGGCCGCGCGCAGCGCGGTCACCTAGCGGCGGCCGTAAGCCCGCCGCGCCCTTTGTGCGGTACCACTCTCATCGGCAGGAGGAAGGCGAGCGCGGGGAGCGGCGAGCACAGACGGCCGCGGGCCTGTACCGCGCCGCCGTTTTGTAGGGCGCGGGCCTGTACCGCGCCGGGGGGGCGTCCGACACCAACGACGAACGGCGGCGGCGCACAGGTCGCCGCCCTACAGACGACAACACCCGGCGCCAGCAATATGCAAGGGCGCGGCCCGCCGCACACAACCCGGCTTGCCACGCGCCCACGGCGACGGCCCGCCGCGCCCTTCGTGCGGTACCGCTCTCATCGGCAGGAAGAAGGCGAGCGGGGGGGAACGGCGGACACAGACGGGCGGGGGCTCGGATGCCCCCCCCCGACGGGTTCACGGCCTCAGGCTGTCAGTTCGTGGGCCAGCTCTCACTCGCCAGGCCGGCGTGGCCGTCGTCGCCCGCGTCCAGATCCCGGGTCCAGCGACTGCCGGCATCGGCCAGCCGCCGGTCATTCCCCCCGTTGTAGGAGTACAGACGCGTGGCTGTCTCCGGCCGCTTCTCCACCCACTCGGTGGGCTGCAGGTCGTCCTCCGGGGTGTCTTCCAGAGCCACCACGGCCGGGCGCGGCTCGGGCCGCGTGAGCCGAGGGGCGTCCCGGGCGCCATCGGCCAGCGGCCCCCTGAGCGGGGCGGGGGTGGACGAATGCTCGGACGGGGTCCTGGGCGTCATGGCTGTGGCCGAGCGGCTGCGATCCGCCGCGGCCAGGCGCGACCGATTGTCGCTCCCGCCATCGCCGGCTGAGACCGCCGTTCTAGCCGCCGCGGGGGGAGCCGAAGCCACCATCGTCCGCGCAGGGCCGGGGTCTGCAGGGCGAGCCCTGCCTGCGGCGGGCGGCTCGGGCGTCCTTTCCCGCGTCGCGGCCGGGGTCGTGGGAGAAGTGGCCCGCGCCGGTCCGTCACCGGCCGCGGCCGGCCCAGTGGCGGCCGGAGTGGACGACGAGGTCTCCGCCGGCGACGAGGTGACCTGCGATCCATCAGACGTGGCCGAGGCGCCCGGCGTCTCCACCACGAGGGAGGGCGCGACCTCAGCGGCCTGCTCGCCGCCAACCTCGGGCTCCACGGCCGGGGTATCCAGGGGTGCGGAGTCGGGGACGGTGGCGACTACCTGGGTCGGCGCCGGGGACTGTTCTGCCATATGCCCCGACAACTGGAACAGGCCGAAGGCGAATACGACCACCGCCGCCGCGGCCAGCGATGGACCCAGGGCGCGGTGCCAATAGGGGGCGGCCGTGCGGGCCGGACGGAGCACCGGCGCCTCCTCTGCCTGCTGCGCCACGGCCGCCAGAATGCGACGCTTGAGGCCCTCGGACGCCGGGGCCGGGGGCGTGGCGCGCATGATGGCCGCCGCGTCCCGCATGCGGGCGTACTCCATGAAGCAGTCGTCGCAGGAGAACAGGTGCGCTTCTAGGGTCTCGCGCTCCTCGAGACTGAGCTCGTCATCGATGTACGCCGAGGCCAGGACACGGGCTTCGCGGCATGACAGCCGCCGCACCGGCGCCACCCGGCGCAGGAGGCTGAGGATACGGTCCAGCAGGTCCTCGGCCGGGCGCACGCGGCGGGCGCGCAGGAGCGTGTAGCGCACCTGCTCGTAGGCCTCCACACGGGCGACACAGGCGGGGCAGTGTTTCAGATGCTCCTGGATGCGCGCGGCTTCTTCGCCGTAGATCTCGCCATCGACGAAGCTTTGCAGGTCATGTGGATGTATGCATTCCGACATAGCTGGTTCTCATCCTGAGGACCGACACCGGTATCCGACACACCTCCCGGCAGAGGGCAACCCCCTGCCCCCCTCCGGTCTGCCGGCATCCGGTCCTCGTCGTCAGTCATGCCCCGGCTGCGATGGATGATATGACACGGGCGACAATGTGCTATCTACATTGACAGATGACGGGCGACGAAGTTTCGGCCCGCGAGAAGGTATTGCCATCGCTTCTGGTGCTCCCCGGAAGCCGGAAGCGTGGCCACGGTTCTCTTTGGAGCGTCTGCGATACGACGACCCCGAGCGGGCCGAGGCGGGAGAGGCCGGGAGTGGCACGGTGACGGCCGGGCAAGAGCCCGGGGCGGGGCCTATACAGGGCCCGCCCGGCCCGAGGCGCAGTACAGGAAGCGGATGACCAGGCGGCCGGTCTGGGTGAGGGCGAACTGCCCCACATGGCAGGCCTTGTCCTGTGCGGTGTGCCAGTGCGGGGCACTGTCCATCCTCGTCAGCCAGGCCGAGGGGATGCCCGCCAGCTCGAAGGCCTCGTGGTCGCTCCAGGGCTCGGTGGTACCGATGTCCACCCTGAGGCCGAGAGCCTCGGCGGCACGCAGCACGTCCTGCATGGCGGCATCACCGCCATAGCCGGTGCGACAGACCGAGAGCTGCTTGCCCGCGCCTACCATATCTACAGACAGCATAGCCAGGGTTTCGGCGCGCTGGGCCGGTGTCATTTCGGCCACATAGGCGTCGGAGCCCACGTGGTGGATCTCCGGCTGCTGCGGGGTACGCTCTTCGCCTCCGAAGAAGACCAGGCGGAGCTCGACGGGAAGCCGATGGGTCCGCATCACCCGGGCCAGCTCGAGGAGCACCGCCACGCCCGAGGCGTTGTCATTGGCCCCCGGCGACGGCGCGGTGAGGGTGCAGGAATCGTAGTGGGCGCCGAGGATCACCGTTGCGCGCTCATCGCCCCGGCACAGGGGATGGGTGGCGATGATGTTGCGGGTCCGCAGCTTCGTGCCGTACAGCGCGATGTTGTCTTGCGAGGTGACGGGCCAGCCGGCGGCCTCGAGTGTCGCCGCGATGTAGCGCCCCGCCAGGGCCTCCTGCTCGCTCCCCAGTGGTCGCGGGCCGATCTTCTCGGCGAGGTGACGCACATGGGCCATGGCGCGAGCGCCGTCGAAAACCGAGATGGCATGGCGAACCCGCCGGGCCTCGCGCTTGCCCAGGTCGCCGGACTGCCGCTGCAGTGCCCCGGAGGGCGCCGCGAGCAGAGGCTCCTGGTTTGGGTCTGGTTCCGGCGCGTCTTGGCCTCCCGGCACCGGATCGCGACGCCGTGCCGGAACCACCGGCCGTGAGGCGAGCTCCACGGCGGCGCGGGCGGCCGCCTCGCCCTGTGCCGCCCAGTCATGCACCCGCAACGCCGGAGCCCGCGCCCAGGTGGGCAGGCTCAGGTCCACGTCGCCCAGTCCCAGCAGGGCCACGATCACACATACAGCAGGTAACACAAGCTTCGTCCTCGGCAGCATACTCCGCTCACCCTCGGGCACTGTCGTCTACCGGTCCCCCTGCAATGCCGGTGCCCGAGGCCTGTGCGCCTCTGCCGAGAGGTCCTTGCCCTCTTCGGCGGGAATAGGACCCTGCTGAACCGTTGCAGTCACCGAAGGGAGCGTGCAAGAGCCATGCCGGCGTCTCGCCACGTCATCACAATGCTGCTGGTGGCCGGTGTCGCCCTCGCGGCATGCACCACAGGGCTGTGCCAGCCACCAGAGAAGAAGCTCATCGAGTACGGCTGGGATGTGCCGAACCCCAGTTTCGTCGCCGCCAATATCGAGAAGATGGAGCAGCGCCCCTTCGAGGGCCTCATCATGCGGGTGCCCAACATCGGCAGCGTGTTCTCCAACAAGAAGCACTCCGAGGAGCAGGTGGCCGGCGAGTTCGCGGCCCTGGAGCAGATCGAGTGGTCGAGGTTCACGGACAACTTCGTCATCATGTACGCCGCCTCGACGATGGACTGGTTCAGCGATGAGGACTGGGAGTGCGTGCTGCACAATGTGGGGCTGTGCGCCAAGGCGGCCCGGATCGGCCGCTGCAAGGGCGTGTGCTTCGATGCCGAGCCGTATGGCAACAACCCGTGGCACTATCCGAGCCAGGCCCACGCGGACACCAAGACTTTCGCCGAGTACCAGGTTCAGGCCCGTCAGCGCGGCGCTCAGTTCATGGACCGCATCCAGCAGGAGATGCCCGACGCGGTCATCCACACGTTCTTCATGTTCAGCTACTTCAGCGGCCTGGCACGGCAGACCGACCTGGAAGAGCGTGACCGCCAGCTCTCCCAGCAGCACTACGCCCTGCTGCCGGCCTTCATCAACGGCATGCTGGACGCCGCCGGCGAGGAGATCATCATCACCGACGGCAATGAGAGCTCGTACTACTACACCGACGCCCAGCAGTTCTTCCGCTCGTTCTTCGACATGCGCCAGACCGGTCTGGGGATGGTGGTCCCCGAGAACCGCCGCAAGTACCTGGCCCAGGTGCAGTGCTCCCAGGCACTGTATGTGGACCACCTCATGGCCCTGAGGTCCCAGAACTACGAGAGCGCCCACATGACCCCGGAGGAGTGCGCCCTGTGGTTCCAGCACAACGTGTACTGGGCGCTGTACACCTCGGATCGCTATGTCTGGCTCTACAGCGAGAAGATGAACTGGTGGAACGAGTCGGAGCTGCCGGAGGGCCTGGAGGGGGCGGTGGTCGGGGCCAAGGAGCAGCTCGCGGCGGGCCGGCCGCTGGGGTACGACATGAAGGAGATCGTCACCCGTGCGCGGAAGCGCGCGGATGAGGAGATCCGGGCCAGGCTGGGGGAGAAGACCGCGGACGTGCCCGCCCTGGCCCAGGGCGAGCGGCCGCCGACCATCGACGGCAATCTCGATGACGCCGTCTGGCAGCGTGTGCCGAGCCTGTCTCCCTTCGTGCCCTTTGCCACCGTGGACGGCGACCCGGAGGCCCAGACGCAGACCAAGGTCGCCTACGACCGGGAGAACCTCTACGTGGCGATACAGTGCGCCGAGCCGGACATGGACAAGCTGAGCCTGGTGGGCTCGGGGCGCGACAGCGATGTGTGGCTGGGCGATAGCGTGGACCTGTTCTTCTCCGCCGCCGTCAAGGAGCGCAACCCCTTCCACCATATCATCGTCAACCCCGACGGCCTCCGCTGGGACGCCAGACAGGTCGAGGACAGCACCGACAAGTCCTGGGACCCCGACTATCTGGTGGCCACGGCACAGGGCGCCGACTACTGGACGGTGGAGCTGGCGATCCCCTGGGAGGCCCTGGAGATCAGCGGCCCGCAGTCCGGCACTCAGCTTGCCGCCAACGTCTGCCGCCAGCGCATCCCCAAGCGTGAGCTGACCTCCTGGTCCACCTGCATCAGCGGGTTCCAGGAGCCTCTGCGCTTCGGGGTCTGGACGCTCAGGTAGGCGCGGCCGTCTCTTTGCGACAAACCTCAGGCGCCGGGAGCGTGCCATGTCTGTTCGTGTCCTGGTGTGGAACGAGTACCGCCACGAGAAGCAGAGCGAAGTCATTGGGGCCATCTACCCGGAGGGCATCCACGGGGCCATCGCCCGCGGGTTGCGGGATGAGGCCGACCTGCAGGTGAGCACCGCGACGCTGGACGAGCCGGAGCACGGGCTGTCCGCGGCGACGCTGGAGCAGACGGATGTTCTCGTCTGGTGGGGGCACATCGCCCACGGCGAGGTCTGCGACGCGGTGGTGGACAGGCTGCAGCGGCGGGTTCTGGAGGGCATGGGGCTCATCGTTCTGCACTCCGGCCAGGGGTCGCGGATCTTCCGGCGCCTGATGGGCACAAGCTGCGATGTGCTCTGGCGGGAATCCGGGGAGAAGGAGCGGCTGTGGGTGGTGGAGCCGGGGCACCCCATCGCCGCGGGTCTGGGGCCGTACTTCGAGATCCCGCACACGGAGATGTATGGCGAGCACTTCGATATCCCGGCCCCGGACACCCTGGTGTTCATCAGTTGGTTCGCCGGCGGCGAGGTGTTTCGCAGCGGCTGCTGCTACCACCGGGGCCGGGGCAAGGTCTTCTACTTCCGACCGGGCCACGAGACCCTGCCCGTCTATCACCAGCCGGAAGTTTTGCGCGTGATCCGAAACGCCGTGTCCTGGGCGGCTCCGGTGGCCGGACCGAGCATCGTCCGCGGGAATGTGCCGCCTCTTGAGGACCTTGCAGATGCATAGGTACGGGGGGCCGGGACATCCAGGGCGCAGCGCGTCAGATGCGCGCCCACACAGGCGTCCGGCCCCGTCTACCGCACAAGGAGAATGGCCCATGCGCATGGCTCTGGCGACGCTGGCACTCCTTATCGTCCCAGCCTGCCACGCCTGGGCACACTACCCGCCCGGGGTGGAGTACGCGGTGTACTGCTTCCCCGAGGGTCAAGCGCCCACCATCGACGGCGACCCCTCCGACTGGGCCTCGGTGCCCGACAGGTACCGGCTGGATGGCACGCATCTTGAGGATACCGTGATGGGGAAGGGCGCCCAGATGGACCCGGAGGACCTGTCCGTGGAGGTCACCGTGGGCTGGAGCCCGGAGACCAATCGTCTCTACTTCCTGTACCGTATGACCGACGACATGCACAATTTCGACCCCGAGTGGGGGGATATCTTCGAGGTGGTGTTGGACGCCGATCACTCCGGAGGTCGCTATCACAGCTTCGAGGATGTGGACGAAGAGACGGAGGCCAGGCTGAAGAGCACCACTTGCCAGAACTACCACATCTTCACCCCGCCCGGCCCGGGCCGGCCCTGGGCCTGGGTCTGGGGCTCGCAGCAGTGGCTGATCGAGAAGCCATGGGCCGAGGCGGCGTACCGCTACGACTTCGCCCACAAGGAGCCCGGAGAGCTCTACCTGGAGTTCTACATCACCCCCTTCAACTACGCCGGCCACGAGGGGCCGCAGGCCAGCGCCCTTCATCGCCTGGAGGCGGGCCAGATCATCGGGCTGTCCTGGGCGGTTCTGGACTACGACGAGGACCACACGCGGTACGAGGGCTTCTGGAACCTGTCGCATCACACACGGATGGACATGACGGCCGACTTGCTCCCGAACTTCCGCCTGATGGCTCCGGAGGCGCCCTGACGCGGACAGCGGCCCGGGCAAGACGCTCAGCCGGGGCGACCCGCCGGCACGGCCCGGTGATTCCGCGTCCCGGACGGGAGGACGTGCGGGGGCAGGCGAGGAAGAGAGCTTTGTGCAGGTCTGGTGCCCATCGCCTGTACTCGTAACCCGTTGGCAGACCGACAGAAACCCGGAAAGAGCGGGGCCGTTGGACAGTGATTCACCTTTGCGCCTCGCGTCTGGTCTGTGTTACAATACGGCCGGATTAGGTTCGGGCTTGGTTGATGGCACAGGCAGGGGCAGCTATCTGCTCCGTACGCTTGTGCTTGTATGCATGTTCTGCCGGTTCCCGACGCCAGAGTGGGCGCCCCAGGGAGGAACGCAGTATGCGCATTTCAGCGCGCACAGGCCAAGTTGCCACCGCACTACTGATCGCCGCACTCGCAGCAGCGATGCTCACGGGATGTGGCAAGAACCAAACCGCAGACAACAGTGTCGGTGACCGCAAGTCGTTCAGCGCTCAGATGCCCGGCCCTGCCGGACCTCCAGGCATGGGTGGAGGCCCGGAAATGGGTGGACCTCCCGGCATGGGTGGAGGCCCCGGCATGGGTGGAGGCCCCGGTATGGGTGGAGGCCCCGGTATGGGTGGACCTCCCGGCATGGGCGGCGCCCCCGGCATGGGTGGAGCCCCGGGTGGCGGTGCCCCCGGCGGTGGTGCGCCGGCCTCGGCCCCGGCCGCCGATGCAGGCGGTCCGCCAACCAAGTCCCCGGAACCCCCGGTCGTAGCGCGGGCGGAGGCTCCCTCCCCCGCCGATGTTCAGTTGGTGCAGGACACCATCGTCGCCCTGCGGATCATGGCCTCGGGCAAGGTCGCCGCGCCTCCGCCGCCTGAGCTCAAGCCCGACACGGGGGGAGCCGCGGCTCCCAAGGCCGGCGGGCCCACGGCCAGCGCGCCCGGCGGCGAGCCCGGTGGCGAGCCCGGCGGACCTCCAGGGCCCGCAGCGGCCACGTCAATGGACCCCTTCCACGCCACCGACTATCGCCTCGCCGGTGGTCAGGCCTTCTCCAAGAGCTGCCTGCACTGTGGCCGCGAGGTGCCGATGACCTCCAAGCTTGGCGAGGCTTGCCCCTATTGCGGCAAAGCGTGGAATGGGCAGCCTCTGCGCTACGCCCAGGCCGGTCCTCCCGGAGGCGGAGCGCCCGGTGGCGCACCCGGTGGCGCACCCGGTGGCGCACCCGGCGGAGCGCCCGGTGGCGCACCAGGTGGCGCACCCGGCGGCGCGCCCGGTGGCGCGCCCGGTGGAACTTCGGCCGGTGCGGCGCCCGGTGGCGGCGGCGGTCGACCCACCGAGGTCGCTCTCGCCCTGGCCATCAAGGAAGTCTGCCAGAAGACGCGCGGCATCGAGATGACCAAGCAGAAGTTCTTCCACGAGTACTGGTTCCTGATGGCCAAGGGCCTGCTGGATGAGGTCCTCACCAAGTACCCCGACTTCCCCGTGACCCAACTGGCCCACGCCGCTCAGGTGAAGGCCGACTGGGAAGGCTACCTGTGGCACTGGGGCATGCGGACCATGCTGGCTCAGGGCGACAACGTGGCTCTCCGCGAGGCCGCCGCCCACATCGCCAAGGCCCGTATCGCCCTGGCGACGATCAACGCCATCTGCAAGTATGGGTTCCTGATGCGCGATGTGGACCGCACGAAGCTGGGGAAGATACTGGCCCCCACCGTGGAGCACGTGGCCAACTGCGTCCAGCTTGCCTACGGCAATGCTGACTTCGACCCGGCCACCATCGAGCGCGACGAGAACCAGCGCAGCCGGCTGATGGTCGAGGTGTTCGACAACTACATCCTGTGGGGTCACAACTGGAACTGGGAGCGCTCTCGGAGCTGGAGCTACCTGGCTCGGGTATCGGAGAACCTGCCCACCTACAAGTGTGACTCGTGCGGCACCAAGATGACCCGCGACGGTCAGATGTGGCGCTGTTCGCGGTGTGGCAAGGGCACGCGCCCGGCGATCCCGGGCACTCAGGAGGTCGTGGAGGCTTCGGTGTGTCTCAAGTGTGGTTACGTCGACCAGTACCGCTCCAGCGCCATCGCCTGCCCGGCCTGCGGCAATCCGCCGGACGGACGCTACGAGCTCAAGCGCGGCTGGAACTCGCCTACCTTCGCCCGCCGCCAGCAGGGGATGAAGAATGCCCAGCATCTACACAAGGTGGCCGAGAACCTGTTCGCCAGCAATCTGCCCACCACGGCCGACCGCGATGCCTACGCGGCGTGGCAGAAGGCCTCGCCCGCACCGGAGCGCGTCCCGGACCTGCATCGCATGGAGGCCGAGGCCCACTCGCTGCGGCTACGCGACACCCTGGCGCCGGACAAGCACTAACCGCCGAGCGACGCACTTCCCGGGCGGCCCGAGAGCCCGGCAAACAGACGCCTAGCCTTCCCCACGGAGGGGCATCGGATGAAATCCTTCACCGTCATCTCAGCCGGAGCCGTCGCACTCGCGGTGCTGGTCACGCTCTGTCTGGCGCCACAGGTGGCCACACAGCCTGAAGGAGGCCCTCCCGGCGGGATGCCGGGCATGGGGGGGCCGGGCGGAATGCCCGGCGGAGAACCCGGCGGAATGCCCGGGGGCGGACCGGGTGGGGCCCCGGGCGGAGCGCCCGGCGGAGGTGGCGGCGAGACAGACGCCTCCGCCTGGCCCGAGATGACGCTCCAGGACATGGCGGTTCAGTACGCCCTGGAGGAGTCGCACTACCACATCCGCAAGGGACGCTTCGAGGCCCCGCAGACCTACGGTAGCGAGTACGAGATGCCTGCGGCCATGGGCTACGCCCAGTGGGCCTACGCCATGCAGATTGACAACGACTCCACCACGGCCACGGCGGACCACCTGGTGCTGGAGCACGGTGCCAGTTACGACGTGCCCTACGGCCATACGCCGCGCTGCAAGTGGTGTGGCTGCGCGATGCCCGCGTCACTCACCCATTGGCCATTGGAGAATGGTGAGAAAGTGGTGGAATGCCCCAGGTGTGGCGCCCGGGACTCGTTCCCCATTGGTCTGGTGCTGCGCTGCCCGGAGTGCCACGACGTGGTGGCGGGAACGATGGCCGGCGGTGCGCGCTGCCCCACGTGCGGACACCGGTGGGGGGCGACACGCAAGGCGTGCTCCAACTGTGGCCTGCAGGTGAGCATGACCAGACGCGCGGGTCAGACGTGCCCGCGCTGCAAGGTGAAGTGGGGTCACGATGTTCCGTCCGGGAACTACCCCCAGCGCAGTGTGACGCCGGTGTCGGCCAAGGGCGAGGGGCACGGCGAGCAGTGTGAGGCGTACTCGGCGGTCACGGGCCGGCGGTGCCCGAACAAGACGCTGCGCGCCCCGGCCGAGGGCGGCCCGCGCACCTGCTGGCTCCACAGGCACCAGGCCAAGACGGATGAAGTTGCCGCCAGGGGGCCGGTCGCAGCCGCCGCGGGCGGCGGGGCCCCGGCCGGCGGCGGGATGCCCGGCATGGGTGGCGGCATGCCCGGCATGGGTGGCGGTATGCCCGGGATGGATGGAGGCGGCATGCCCGGCATGGGGCCCGGTCCCAGCGGACCTCCCGGTGCCGGCGGTGCTCCTCCCGGTGCTCCTCCCGGTGCTCCCTCCGGGGGCGGTGGCGGCGGGGATGACGGGGGCGGCGGCGGCGGAGACGAATAGGCCCGCTCCGTGGCAGTCGAGTATACCAACCGACACCGGCCAGGAAGAGTGGATGCCATGTTCAGCTTGAGCGTGATCAGTGACGAGATCTCCCAGGACTTTCAGCGCGTGGTGGACGTGTGCAGGGAGTACGATGTGGCCATGGTCGAGCCGCGCTCTGTATGGGACACTCCCCCGCAGAGTCTCACGGCCGAGCAGGTCGCCCGGGTGAAGTCGATCCTGAAGGAGGCGGGCTTCCGGGTCCCCTGCATTGCCTCGCCGTTTCTCAAGTGTGACCTGGGCGACCCTGAGCAGTACGCGCAGCATCTGCAGATCCTGCGCACCTGCATCGACCTGGCTCACGAGCTGGACTGCAAGATCATCCGCGGGTTCACTTTCTGGAAGACCGGTCCGGCTCAG
>Ga0334883_1003854_pt1 | contig 15278 bp, 11 predicted proteins | sample GraSluR1_MG_6_FD_207230 | JGI IMG/M metagenome (GOLD analysis project Ga0334883, IMG submission 207230) | Sludge microbial communities from methane-producing bioreactor in Wageningen University, Netherlands - Granular Sludge_09_05-R1 | ecosystem: Engineered > Bioreactor > Anaerobic >... | reverse complement strand
ATCGGCGCGGATCGGATCGGCAAAGATGGATGGGAGGGATGGAACTGGACTTGACGACGAGGATCTCCAGGATCTTCGACCTCTACAACAACGGGACCGATATCAAGACCGAGGCTCTGGCGGGGGCCACCGCCTTCCTCGCGACGATGTACATAATCCTCGTGAACCCCGCCGTCCTCTCGGAGGCGGGGCTCCCCTACGGCGCCGTCCTGACCGCCACCGTCGTCGTCAGCGCCTTCTCCAGCATCCTGATGGGGGTCTACGCCAAAAACCCGATTGTTGTGGCTCCGGGGATGAGCATCAACTACCTCTTCGCCTACACCGTGGTGGAGGTGGAGGCCGTCCCCTGGGAGACGGCCCTCGGCTGCGTCTTCTGGGCCGGGGCGATCTTCCTCCTCCTGACCCTCCTCGACAGGAGGAAGCTGATCCTCGAGGCCGTCCCTCCGATGCTCCGGTACGGCTTCGCCGGAGGGATCGGCCTCTTCATCGCATCCCTGGGCTTCCAGTCCGCGGGGTTCGTCCTCCCCCTGGAGAGCGGGGTAATGGGCTGGGGGAAGATCAACGCCGCTACCCTCACCTTCCTCGCCGGCTTCATCTTCACCGCCGTCCTGGTGGTGAGGAAGGTCCGGGGAAGCCTCATCCTGGGGATCGGAGCCACCGCCCTCCTCGCCTGGGGGATGGAGGCGGCCCTGGGGATGGGCCCGCCCTCCATCGCGAGTGGATGGTGGTCCTCCCCCGACTTCAGCCTCCTCCTCCGGCTCGACCTCTGGGGTCCCCTGAGGATCGCCCTCTGGCCCATCATCTTCGTCTTCCTCTCGTCCTGCCTCTTCGACAGCCTCGCCACCTGCGTCGGGGTCTGCGAGGCGGGAAACCTCATCGACGAGGAGGGGGACCCCAGAAACCTCGGCAGAAGCCTGAAGGCGAACGCCCTGGGGGTGATCGCCTCCGCCTTCCTCGGGACCAGCCCGGCCACCTGCTACGTCGAGTCCGCCGCAGGGGTCCAGGAGGGGGGGAGGACGGGCCTTTCGGCGGTGGTGGCGGGGCTCCTCTTCCTGCCGTTCCTATTCCTATCCCCCCTCCTGGCCCTCGTCCCGCCCCTGGCGACGGCCCCGGTCCTGGTCCTGGTGGGGGTCTTCATGCTGAGGCCCCTCGTCCGGGTCCGCTGGGAGAGGCTCGACGACGCGATCCCCTTCTTCCTGGCGATGTTCCTGATGCCCCTCACCTACTCGATAACCCAGGGGATAATCTGGGGGTGCCTCAGCTGGACAGTCCTGAAGGCGGCCTGCGGCAAGAGGGGACAGGTGCCCCCGGCGATGTGGGCTATGGCCCTCCTCTCCCTCCTCCTGCTGATAGACCTGGAGCGGTTCGTTCATTGAAAGGGTGCGGTCGGGGATGAGATTGAAGGACGGGCCGATCGAGGATCACGTCAGACTTTACCGCGACCTCCTGAGGAGGGGGCCCCTCAGGCTCCGCCTCCTGGAGGGGGGGCATGCCAGGATGGGATCGAGCCTCCACCCCCTGGCCCCCTCCGGCGAGGTGGACGCCTCCGCCTTCCTCTACTCAGCGAGGAGGCTTCCCGACTGCATGGCGGCGGTCGATAGGGTGGTGATGGGGGACGGCGACGAAGCCCTCCGATCCTCGGGGCTGATCGAGCCCTCCCTCTGCCGGCATGTCCGGGCCCTCTCCCGGCGCCGCCTGACCCTCTTCGACGGGCGATCGATCCTTGCCGCCGCCATATCCAGCCCTTCGGACCTCGACGACCTCGTCCCCGCCCTCACCTGCTATCAGATGGAGTGGAACAAGATGCACGCACGGCTCGCCGGCTCCGACCTAGGAAGGGGGATATCGAAGAGCCCCGAGCTCGGCTCAGGGGAGGAGGCGAGACGGGTGCTGAGGATATCGAGGGAGGACTGGGAGATGATGACGAAGACCTGGGGGGAGGGATGGAGGGAGAAGCTCTCAGCCATCGCCAGTGGACCCAAGGATATCACCCTCGAGCTCGCCCCGGCCCTCCCCGGCGGTGGCCGGGTCCCCATAGCCTCCTGGCTGGAGGAGCTCCTCCTACATTTTCGGGATTTGGGGGCCAGAGGTCGCCCCGTCTACTTCGTCTCCAGCAATGACCACAGCCTCCCGAACCTCCTCTCCGGATTTGTGGCCGATAACCGGGAGGAGATCCTGGCTTTCGCCCTCCGGGACCCGCGGCTCAGGAAGAGGTGGGAGATCCTCCGAGACGACGACCCCGCCTTCGTCGACGACCTCCTCTACTACTCCGCCCAGGGATATCTCCGGTCCGGCGGGAGGCTCTCCGCCGCCCTCCGATCCGCCGAGGAGGGGGTGGGGATCCGGCGGTACGAGAGGTCGAGGTTCTTCGACCTCCGGGCTCAGATCGTCGAGATCGGGAGGCTCGATCCCGACCGGATCGACGGGCGGCTCCCCGTCAGGGGCGCCTCCACCCTCGCCGAGAGCCGGGCCCTGATCCTGAACGTCGACTACCCCCTGGGCCTCGCCGCCCACCGCCTCCTCTCGGAGGTTATCCTCGCCCTCCCGGACCTCCGGGGAGTCTACGTCATGGGGAAGGCGGCGACGATGTACGGCCGCCTGGGGGACGTGATGATCCCGACCGCCGTCTGGGACGTCCACTCAGGACGGCTCTTCCAGTTCGAGAACTGCTTCACCCTTACAGAGGTGAGGGGCCATCTCCGGGAGGCGGCCGTATTCGACGACCAGAAGGCTGTGACGGTGAGGGGCACCTTCCTCCACAACCGGGAGATGATGGAGGAGTTCAAACGGGAAGATTACAACAGCATCGAGATGGAGGCGGGCCCCTACCTCTCCGCCCTCCGGGAACGGATGCCAGGGAAGGTCGGTGGCGGCGAGATCTCGGGGCGCCCTGGCGGGGGCAATCTGGACCTGGGAATCCTCCACTACGCCTCCGACACCCCCTACAGCCAGAGGGCGAGCCTCCTCAGCAAGAGCCTCGGATACGAGGGGATCGAGGCTACCTACGCCTGCGCCCTCGCCATCCTGGAGAGGATCCTGGGGGCGGAGGCCGACCGGCTCCGGAGGAGATAAGGGAGGCATGGGGAGAGGGACAGCTGCTTATGAGGGCGGACCTTGCCGGACGAGTCCGGACCGGGGACACGCGGCAGAGCCCAAGCCCGCCCATCTGGATGAACAGGTTGAAAGGGTGAGAGGACCTGGAGGAGGAGCATGAGAATGAGGAGCTTGAGATTACCATCGGCGATCCTCCTGGCCTGCCTCTTCGTCGCCGGCGGGATCGGCACCATCAACCCCTCCGACCTCCCGGAGGATGGGGGGAGGATGAGCATAAACTTCAGCACCTGGCACCTCCACGACAGCCTCGAGGTCCAGACCGTCTGGCTCCCGGTCCTCCAGGCCCTGGAGGAGAGGAGCGGCGGCAGGATCTCCTGCACCCTATTCGACGTCGGAGCCCTCGGGTCGGGGCCCGATCACTACGAGATCGTCGCCTCCGGCCGTTCCGATATGGGGTACGCCACCCTCACCTGGACCCCGGGACGGTTTCCCCTATCCGACGTCCTATCCCTCCCGGCGACCATCGAGGGGAAGGAGACGGCGACGGAGATCGGAAGAGCCGTCTACGGCCGGGCCCTTAGGGGGGAGTTCGCCGGCGTGAAGGTTCTGGAGGTGAACCCCTGCGTCAACTCCCACCTCTGGACGAATGAGCCGGTCGAGACGATCGAAGACGTCGCGGGTCTGCGGATCAGAACCCCCGGCGGCCTCCAGACCAGGTGCATCGAGGCCCTCGGGGCGGTCCCGGTCTTCATCCCCCTCGACGCCGTCCGGGTGGCGATGGAGAATGGAACGATAGACGGGATCGTCACCTGCCCCTCCATGATCCAGCCCTTCGGCCTCGAGGGGGTCGCCCGCCACTGCACCCTCGTCACCTTCGGCTGCGTCGGCGAGGGGCTCTTCGTGAACCAGGACGCCTGGGAGAGGACCCCCGAGGATCTCAAAGGGATCATCGAGGAGGTCTGCGAAAACCCCTACCGGACGACGGGCGGGATGACGAAAGGGACCTACGACAGTATCATCGCTGAGCTGAACGAGAGCGGGGTCGTCTTCACCACCCTCCCGCCCGAGGAGGAGGCGCGCTGGCACGCGGCCTTCTCGAACGTGACCCGGGAGTGGGTGGCGGAGCTGGAGGCTCGTGGCCTTCCGGCAAGGGAGGCGGTGGAGATCTTCAACGAGGAGTGCGAGAAGCGCGGGGTCGTTTGCGTCGCCTTCCCCCCGGAGTGGAGGTAGGGGCTGGAAAGGATGAGAGATTATCTCTGGGTCCCTATCCTGGATCTGCACCGGGACCCGAGATCTGTCCCTTTTTACGAGATTCAGGATTCCGTCGCAGGCCCCCTGCCCTCCAGGTAGATCCCTGCCCCCAGCCACCAGCCGTCGTCCACCTTCGTCACGTAGCTCGTCTTCGGCTCCTCCCCGCCGGTGAGAGGGTTGGTCCAGAGGTACTCGAAGAAGCCGCTCCCGTCTTCAGCGATGGACCTCATCTCCCGGTTGATGCGGACCCCTTCTGAGTTCTGAAGGTCGAGGCGGTTGGTCCCGACCGCTGAGGGGAGGAAGGGGAGAGCGAGGCTCGTCCCGTTGAAATCTGCGGCGAAGATGTAGACGTCTCCCCGCACGAAGGGCCCTTGGAGGTCCATGAAGTCCTTCGTCGCGAGATCCCTGCCAAAGATCCGGGCGAAGGAGGCCGCAGCCTCGACGAAGGCCGCCAGCTCCTCTTTCGTTGCTGGTGGCTGATAGGACGAAGATGCGCCTTCGGCTCCGAATTGGTCGCCCTCAGCCGGATAGATCCCCGAGCCGAGCCACCAGTCGTCGTCGACGGCCCTCACGTACCCGAGCTTGATGGCGGGGGTCGTATCCCTCGCCGGATCGAGATACATGTAGTAGACGAGGCCCGTTCCGTCTCTAGCCACCTCTCTTATGCCGCCCAGACCGGTTTCAACGGAGGGATCCATGGCGAACCCGTAGATATCCAGCCCCCCCCGTCGGACCTTCCCCACCAGATCCGGCTGGAAGGGGTGGGCTAGGACCCGGTTCTCGTCGAAGTCGTAGGCGAAGAGGTACTGGTTGCCGTCTACAAAGCTGCCGTTCTTGTCGTTGAACGCCTCAAGAGCCCTCTTTCTCTCGTTCTCCCGGGCGTAATCGACCGCCCCGTCGACGAAGCTCACCAGATCGAGGCGAGCATCGGCGCTGAAGACCGCCGAAACGTCCGAGAGCCATACTCCAGTTCCGAGCCACCAGTCGTCGTCGACCCTGGCGATGTAGGAGAGCTTCAGCTCGGGGCTGTCGTGGTGGAGGGGGTTGGGCCTGACGTAGTAGGCGAAGCCACCGCCCTGGGAGGCCAGCCGATTGAGGTTCTGGACGAAGAGAAACCCGTTCTCATCCCTGAGGTCGATCTGGTTTTTGCCCACCGACCCCGGCCTGAAGGGTTGGGCTAGACAGGTGCCGTTGGAGTCGTAGGCGAAGACGTAGCGGAGGTCTCCGACGACGAACTGGCCCCTGGGGTCGTTGAACTCCTCCAGGGCCCTCTCCCGGCCGTTCTCCCGGACGTACTCGAGGGCCCGGTCTGCAAACTCCACGAGGCTCCGGGACTCTTCGGGGAGGTCCGTCAGGTCCATCCCGCCGACCTCCCCCGCCTCCGCCGACGGTAGGGGAGCGGCTCCGGCCGAGAGGACCGCCATCACAAGAAAGGTGAAGGATAAATATCTGGCCTGCATGAAGGTGCTTACGATTTCGGCGTATATCAATAATCCGGATATTCTTCTCCCGCCTCGAGGGTGCGGGGCCGAAGACTCAGCCTTTTTTCCTCTTCAGTTGAGGGGCGATCTTTAAGGCATTTCTCATACTAATTTTAATTGTATTCCGGGGCGGGTCCAGCCGAGCCGAGGGGTTAATTCCGCCTGGATGGAGAGACGGCGCCGATGAATACGCTTATATGGCAACAGATCCAATAACCTTTGCGGAGACAATTTGATCAGCTTTTCGGAAGGTGAACGAATATGGGAATGATTAAAGAGTTCAAGGAATTTGCCATGAAGGGGAACGTCCTGGACATGGCTATCGGCATCATCCTGGGATTGGCCTTCGGAAAGATCGTAACCTCCCTCGTCAACGACATAATCATGCCGCCGGTGGGGATGCTCCTGGGCGGCGTCGACTTCACAAACCTATTCATATCCCTCTCCGGATCCTCCTACGCCACCCTCGCCGACGCTCAGGCGGCCGGGGCGCCCACCATAAACTACGGCCTCTTCATCAACACCATCATCGACTTTCTGATCGTCGCCTTCGTCATATTCCTGATGGTGAGGCAGGTGAACAAGATGAAGAGGAAAGAGGAGGCTGCACCCCCGAACACCAAGGAATGCCCCTACTGCAAGGAGACGATCCCCCTGGCTGCGACCCGCTGCTCCCACTGCACCTCGGAGCTCAGCTGAGGATCTTGAGGACCGGAGATGTGGGGGCGGTTCTGGGGAACGGCTGATGCGTGGGTTGGCCCCCCATCCCCCGGCGAGCAAAATAATTTTTTCACCCACCCCATCTCCCCAAGGGATGGGGGATGGGGAGCGTTTCAAAGATCGTGAATGGGGACGGCAGGCAATTGGAGGCTCAATTAGAGCCGGGACCATCATACTCCGCCCCAGGATCCATTCCGTCTCGATAGAGATTTATACGAAAGTTCATAATGTTCGATCGTTATCTTTAATAACGTGGTAGTATGAAACGTGCTATCACTTAAACGAGGGAGATCTTCGAGCTTTCGGTATTTGGTGATACCATGTTGGGCATAAACGATCCGTGGATCCTGGGGGTCTATCTCCTATCCGTTCTGAGCGCTCTCCTCTGCGTCGGCTACGGCCTCATCAACTGGAACCGGGGCGGAGAGAAGGAACTTGAGGAAATTCGTGATGAAGTTTCCTGGGAGAAGGGGGAGAAGTCGATGGAAGAGAGGGAGCTGGGGCTGTGATCTGAATGGACATAATACTGCTCAACATCATCGTTCTGGTCTACATCCTGGCGGTGGGGTACCTGGGTTACCGGGGCTGGAAGGAGACCTGCAACTCCTCAGACTACATGGTGGCGGGGAGGAAGATCCACCCCTACGTCATGGCCATGAGCTACGGCGCCACCTTCATCAGCACCTCTGCCATCGTTGGCTTCGGCGGCACGGCGGGCCTCTTCGGGATGGGGCTACTATGGCTTACCTTTCTGAACATATTCGTCGGCATCTTCATCGCCTTCGTCGTCTTCGGCAAAAGGACCCGGAAGATGGGCTACAACCTCTCGGCGATGACCTTCCCTGAGCTTTTGGCGAGGAGGTATGAGAGCAGGTTCATCCAGTACTTCAGCGGCCTCGTTATTTTTCTGGGGATGCCGATGTACGCCTCCGTCGTCCTGATCGGAGCTGCTAGGTTCATCGAGACGACCCTAGCGATAGACTTCGACCTCGCCCTCCTCTTCTTCTCCGTCATCATCGCCGCCTACGTCGTCCTCGGGGGCCTGAAGGGGGTGATGTACACCGACGCCCTCCAGGCTACGATCATGTTCATAGGGATGGCCTTCCTCCTGGTGATGACCTACAGCCATCTCGGGGGCGTCTCCGCCGCCCACCAGGCCCTCACAGACCTCGCCCCCCTCGTCCCCGCGAACCTCGCCGCCATGGGCCACCTGGGATGGACCGCCATGCCTGCCTTCGGGTCGGCCTGGTGGTGGACCCTCATATCGAGCCTCGTCCTGGGGGTGGGGATCGGGGTTCTGGCGATGCCCCAGCTCGTCGTCAGGTTCATGACGGTGAAGTCGGGGCGGGAGCTGAACAGGGCGGTCCTCATCGGCGGTATCTTCATCCTGATGATGACGGGGGTCGCCTTCGTGGTGGGGGCCCTCTCCAACGTCTACTTCGTCCAGCACGACAGCGTAATAGCAATAGCCTCCGCCGCCGGAAACTCCGACAGCATAATCCCCGTCTACATAAACAGGGCTATGCCCGAGTGGTTCGTCTACGTCTTCATGCTCACCCTCCTCGCCGCGGCGATGTCGACCTTGAGCTCCCAGTTCCACGCCCAGGGGACGGCGGTCGGAAGGGACGTCTACGAGACGCTGGTGGGGGCCAGGGGAGGACGATCCATTCTGATAACCCGCATAGGGATCATCATAGCGGTGGTGGTGGCCGTCCTCCTCGGATACCTCCTCCCCCCCAGCATCATCGCCCCGGGGACGGCGATCTTCTTTGGCCTCTGTGCCGCCGCCTTCCTCCCGATGTACACCTGCGCCCTCTTCTGGAAGAGGGCGACCCGGGCCGGAGCGATCGCGGGGCTCGTCACCGGGACCTTCGTCAGCCTCTTCTGGTTGGTCTTCGTCCATCAGAAGGAGGCAATTCCCCTGGGGATCGCCAAGATGATCCTGGGAAGGGACGTCCTCATACCATCGATGCCCTGGCCCGTCGTCGACCCGATCGTGGTGGCCCTGCCCCTGGCCTTCGTCGCAACCGTCGTCGTAAGCCTCGCAACGAAGCCTCCCGAATCCGAGCACCTCGATAGGTGCTTTGAGGGGATCAAGAAGTGATCCCCTCCCAAATCAAATGAGGAAACAAAATCAAATGAGGAATAAATAGAGCTAGAGCTCCTCGCCCTTGACGTAAGCCGTCCCCAGAGCCAACGCCACGATCCGGCCGGCTTCCCCCTTGACGCGGATCTCGCAGCTGGAGATCCGCCCCTCCCGCTTGATCTCCTTCGCCTCCGCCCGGAGGATCTCCCCGGGTGAGGGCGGGGCGACGAAGGTGATCTGGACGTTGAGGGCGAGGGCGACCCTCCCCCGGGAGTTTCCGGCGGCTCCGAAGGCCTCGTCGACGAGGGAGAAGAGGGCTCCGCCATGGGTCATCCCCAGGAGGTCCTCCATCCCCTCGGTGCAGTCCATCTCCGTCACCGCCCAGCCGGGGCCGAGATCCACAAGCCTTATCCCGAGGATCCGGGAGTAGGGCTCCCCCGCCACCCGCTCCCTGATCCCCTCCAACGGGTCCTCCAAAGTCATCCCCTCTTCGACCATTCCGAACCGATCTCCATTCGACCAACTGCTCTCGGGACCCCTCCGCCCTCACCGACCCTATCTGACCCCCCTTATGGTGAGGGGATAACGATAAGCTTCGCCGTTGCTCGCTCTGATCGCCGCTATGATGGCGAAGATGACGGAGAAAGCCAGCAGGCCTAAGATCAGGAGGAGGCCCAAGATCATGGCGAAGGGCATGGCCATCGGGTTCCAGAAGTCGATCATCCCGGGATGAGCGGCGGGCCAGAAGAAGGCAATGGACCCGACCGAGAAGAAGACCAGGATCCCCGCCAGGACCCAGTAGAGGGTGACGGAGAGCTGGAAGTTGAGGGCCTCCTTCCCCTGGTCGTCGACGAAGGTGTGCTGGTTTCTCTTGACGAGCCAGACCACCAGAGGCCCCAGGACGTTCCCCAGGGGGACCCCCAGGAGCATCAAGAGGGCGGAGAGATGGCAGAGGGTAGCCCAGGTCCGGGCGTCCCTGTCCTCTTCGATCATGGTAAAATCCTCCCTAGAAATTAATATCTCTGGATATACTAAGATCTTGCGGCAGCGGCTCGAATCGAGGCACGGCGGGGTCTGGACGGGACCATCTCATCGCCGCCCTTCCTTGACGCAGAGGTAGCTGGCGATGAACCCCGCCCGATAATCGGCCCTCTGAATGGAGAAGCCCGCCCTCTCGATCATCCCCTCCATCATCCAGCCGATGGTGGAGTGCTCGTCTCTGATGTGCACCAGGATGTCCCGGGGGGTCCCCTCGCCGCCCATCTCCGCCATCCGCAAGAGGTAGCGGTCGAAGAAGCCCTCGTAGCCGGCGGCATCGAAGGAGTAGACGACGTCCCGGATGAAGAGCTTTCCCGCAGGCTTCAGCATCCCTGCTATCCGGATCAATGCCACCTGCTTCCAGAAGTCGGGGAGGTGATGAAGGGCGAACTGGGTCACGACGGCGTCCAGGGGCTCGCCCTGGTGCTCGTAGGTGAGAAAGCCACCCCTGACGTACTCGATCCTCTCGAAGTCCTCCGTCCGGCCCTGCCCCCGAAGCCGGCCTATCGCCTTCTCTCTCGCGTATCGGAGCATCGGAAGGGAGATGTCAGCCGCGATCACCCTGGAGCACCGGCTCACGGCGGCGAGGGAAAACTCGCCGGTGCCGCACCCAAGCTCCAGGACCGTCGCCTCCGGCGAGAGGTCGAGAAGGTCGAGGACCTCCCCGACCTCCTTTGCCACGTCCCTGATCTTCGCCATCCTCCGATCGTAGGCCCGGATCTGGGAGAGGTCCTCGTAGTCGGTCCCGATCTGTCGAGTCTCGTCGTAAAGCCAGGCTGGATCTCCACTCATCATAACCCTCCGTTGCGCCTTCCACCCTTTAACCGATCTCGATGGTTTAAGGAGGATTCGGCCGGTAGACTCGCTTGAGAAGAAGCCTGAAATAAAATAAGGCCAGGATCTCCATAACTTCAGGCGGAGGAGACGAGGAGGAGAGATATGTTCGACGACGTCGATAGAGCATGGAAGAAGGTCCGGGCCGCAGTTATCTTCTCTTTTGTTGCAGCTCTTTTGGGCCAGGCGGCAACTCCTGGGATGGCGGATGAGGAGCCGAAAGTCCCCGATTGGATCGAGGAGATAAATCCGGCAGACTACGTCCTCCTGGACTCTGACCTCCCCGCCGACCTGCACGTCGCGGGCGATATAAGCGCCGAGGCCCGGGCCGCCGAGGCGGCGGTCATGAAGGACGGGAAGGCCGACGTGGAGAGGTTCGCCTTCGTCGAGGTCCACGAGAACATCTGCCAGCCCGACCCGGAGGGGGTCTACGACTGCATCGGCGGAAACTACCTCCTCTCCGTCTACGTCTACGAGACCGCGACTCAGGCCAGGGCCGCCTGGGAGAAGACGATGGTGGACGTTTATGGCGATCTTCCTCCTCCAGAGGGGTTCGAATACGTCTCGAACGTCATCGATCCCCTCGACAGCCGATTCGGGGGAGAGGGGGCTTGCGCCGGCCCCTACATCTGGTACAGGAACCTGGCATGCACCATCTTCGGGAGCCATGACGAGAACGACAGGAAGATCGCCTCCCTCTGGCTGGACAAGGTCTCGAGGACGAAGCCTGCGGTCCAGGTGAACCTGAGGATGAGGGAGGATCTGAGCCTGATCATGGGCTACCAATACCACGGATCCTTCCTGGGGGGCGAGAACTACAGGCCTCTTCAAGAGAAATCCGCCGGCGAGCAGGCGGTCCAGGCCCAGGTATTCAACGCCGGAGATGAGGTGGCCGAGAACGTCTACATCCAGTTCTACCTCCAGATGCCGGGAGAGGCCGAATACTCGAAGCTCGGCGACCCCGTACCGGTGGGGAGCGTCCCGCCGGGAGGGGGACGGGCCGCTTCGATCTACTGGGACCTCGGAGGAGAGAACGTAGAGGGCGCGGTCCTGGGCGCCCAGGCCTACGTCCCCGGAGCCGTCGACGTCGACCCCGACGACGACTTCATCTCCATCACCGTCAACGTCTACTACGCCTCCAGCGGGGAGCGGGCCTACAGCGCCGTCGACGATTCCTACAGCTTCAGAAACTACAACTTCAGCGAGAACAAGACCGAGGAGCTGGCCGAGGAGCTGATCGCCACCGTCGCCGCCGGCATCCCGACCTCCCTGGAGAAGGAGCTCTGGCTCCGCCTCTTCTTCCCCACCACCTACACGCGCCTCTGGAATTACTTCAACGAGAGCTATATGCTGGGGGCTGGGGGCCACTGCTACGGGATGGCCGCCACCTCCGCCCTCTACTTCACCGACCCCTCTCTCCGGCCCGTCGCGAAGAAGACCGGCGAGATGTCGAAGGAGGAGGCGAGCCAGAACATAGACATCTACCACCGCGCCCAGATGGTCCCGGTGATGAGGTCGATCCTCTCGGACGCGAACCTCTACTTCGATAGAGGTTACGGGTCTAGCAGCAGCGAGAGCCAGGCCAGGACCTACGAAGCCGTGAAGCGCTCCCTGAAAGAGGATCGGAGACCTCTGATCATCAGCTTCCGGGGGAATAAGCCGGACGGGAACGGTACCTGGGGCCACGCCGTCCTCGCCTACAAGCTGGTGGAGGTGGAGGGGGAGGACTACAAGCAGGTCTACATCTACGACTCCAACACCCTCGTGGCGGAGCTGGAGAGTATGAAGAAGCCGATGCCCGTGGCCCTCCTCTGGCTCGACGGATTCCTCTACTACTCAGTTCAGAGCGGTGGACAAAAGTATGGGTCCAGGGACCCCACCAAGATCGCCGCAAACCCCGTCTTCAGGACTATGCCCCCGGAGGAGGCGGGCTCCCTCCTCCCGGGTCTAAAGGAGATGGCGAAAAGCTGGATCGAGGCCCTAAAGAAGGAGGGGGGATTTGCGGCGGCGGTCCGATGTCCTGCCGACGCCGTCTTCACCGACCCCGCGGGGCGAAGGGTGGGGACCGTCGGCGGCCGGGTCATAGACGAGATCCCGGGGGCGGAGGTGATGTCGTCGGGCGAGGTGGAGATCTACCTCCTCCCGATGGACCTCGCGTACAGCCTGGAGATCTCGGGGACAGGCGCCGGCCTTGTGGACCTCGATCTCATCGCTCCCGTTGGAGAGGCTTCAGCGAAGGTCGTCTCCTTCACCAACCTCTCCGTGGTATCGGGCAGAAAGCTCACCGGCGAAATCGCCGCCGGGGCCGAGATAGAGGAGCTGAAATCGGGAGCCTCGACGATGGAGCCGAGCATTTCGGGGGTCCTCGACCTGGAAGGAGAAGGTGAGACGGGAAAGGTGGCTGAGACGACGTCCGGCTTCATGGATGAGGAGAGGACGGGAGGCGAGGGAGGAGATGGGATGGGAGCGGAGGAGGAGGAGCTGATCTTCGAACGAAACACCCTCGGCGCCGTCCAGAACGGTCCCACCAGCCCCACCACCTTCGCCGTCGACCGGGAGTGGACGGTCACCGAGATCAAGACCTACCACTGGAACTATGGCCAGGGCAGGGCGCCGGGGATGATCGGCCTCCAGGACGAGAGGGGGATGGTGTTGGGGATGTGGCCCGCCTCGGGGCTGCCGGGTTCGGGCGGCGTCCCCGACGCCTACTGGACGGCCCGGCCGAACCTGGCCATCGGGCCTGGCGATTACACGATCCTCGACTCAGACCCCGCCACCTGGTCCCAGAACTCGGATACTGGAGGCGAGGGGGTCGCCTGGGTCTACGGGGTCCCATCGGAGGCCGCAGGCGAGGGGGCCGATCCGCGGAGCCGGACGGTCGGTGAGACCGAGACCGGATGGGGCCTTCCCGAATACGGCGAGATCCTCATCGACGGACCGCCCGGCGGCTGGGAGGGGGTGGTGCCAGGGGAGGCGATATAAAGGGGAGGATTTCGAAAACCCCTCTAAATCACAAAATCCAGATCCTCCCTAATTAAAGGGTATTTAAGTGATGACGCTCGACCGGGGTTTAATCCTCTTCAGCCAATGGAATAACCGATGTAACAGCACCTTCTCTGGTAAACATGGATCTTCGGTTGAACCAGACCACCAGAGCAGCAACAATCACAAACAGCCAGGAATCATAAGGCTGAGCATCCGGCCATAGGGGATTGATCAACTGAAGGTGGAAAAGCGCGGGGAGGAGGATACTGCCGCGCGAATTGTTGAAGAGCGGTGTCACGATGACGCTTAGGGCTACGGTGCCTACAAAGAACGGCGTCAACGACCAGGCGCTTTGCGGGGTGCCGCTGAGCATAAAAGCAGGAAGATGCCAGAACGCCCAGATAAAACCCAGCACCAGGGCTGCCCAGATGGGCGCCATACGACGCTGGAGCAGCGGTAGCGCCAGTCCACGCCAGCCAACTTCCTCGATTGGCCCCTTGATGGCCATGAGAAGCAGCGCCAAGAGATAAGTCGCCACCGATGAAAATGGAAACAGCGTTTCATACGCGCCTTCCTTGAACAGGGCCGAGATGTAGAAGACCAAAGGTACGACCAGGATCAACATGAGATACCAGTAAATCGACGTCCGCCACAACAGCAATCGGGAGAGAAACCGTCGTATCCCGCCAAAACCATGCCGATAGTGAACCAAAACCAAGGCTGCAATGGCTGGTGCATAAACCGCAAGGTAAAACAGCGGGTGTTCGCCCGTAAGATTCCCGAAGAACCGAACCATCGGCTCAGAAGCAAATATGTAAAGCCCGAGGATGCCCCAGGCGATGAGAAAGGCCATAGTAAAGAACGGGATGAGATCGCGTTCACGCATATCAAAACCTCCTTATGTGATTAATATTGCTACTTTTGTGAAGGCTAAAAAACTGTTGGTGTGCGACCTTTGCCCACAACAATTCTGATAGAAATTGTAGAATCATCATCCTGATTCTCGCGATAGTCTGGGGACTTATAGGGCTAGCGGGAGACCCCTCTACCCGCCGCCGATATGACCCTATTTAAAGAGGCCTGGGGGGCGAACCGGCGGAAAGCCGCCCGAAAAGTATTAGGCGGATCATCGACGAAGCCTCGACCTTCAGCAGGCTCAGGCCAACGATCCCAAGCGAGATTCCGAGATGAAATCGATCGTCATAAAAGGTGCAAGAGAGCACAACTTAAAAGAGATCACCATCGAGCTTCCGCGAGACCGGCTCATCGTCATCACCGGGGTCTCCGGCTCGGGGAAGTCCACCCTCGCCTTCGACACCATCTACGCCGAGGGGCAGCGCCGCTACGTCGAATCCCTCTCGGCCTACGCCCGCCAGTTCCTCGGCCAGATGAACAAGCCCGACGTCGATTCCATCGAGGGGCTCTCCCCGGCGATCTCCATCGAGCAGAAGACGACCTCGAAGAACCCCCGGTCCACCGTCGGGACGGTCACCGAGATCTACGACTACCTGAGGCTCCTCTTCGCCCGGATCGGCGTCCCCCACTGCCCCGTCCACGGCGTCAGGATCGAGGCGAGCTCCCCGGAAAGGATCGCCGACCGGATCGTCGAGGCGGCCGAAAGGGGCGCCGCCAGAGCTGCTTCCGATGCCGAGATGGGAGAGGAGGAGACGGGGGAGGAGATGGAAGGGGGGGCGGGAGGTGAGATGGTCACCGTCCTCGCGCCGATAATCCGGCAGAAGAAGGGGACCTATGGCCAGCTCTTAAAAGACCTCGACTCCGAGGGCTTCGCCCGGGTCCGGGTCGACGGCCTGATCCAGAGGACCGACGAG
>Ga0334883_1003851_pt1 | contig 15286 bp, 12 predicted proteins | sample GraSluR1_MG_6_FD_207230 | JGI IMG/M metagenome (GOLD analysis project Ga0334883, IMG submission 207230) | Sludge microbial communities from methane-producing bioreactor in Wageningen University, Netherlands - Granular Sludge_09_05-R1 | ecosystem: Engineered > Bioreactor > Anaerobic >... | reverse complement strand
TAAGTCAACAAACGACCACTGTGATACTGCACGTGCGACATCCATCGCCCCGTGCGGCCGGGGAAGGCCACCACCAACGGACCACACATCCCCAAACAGTGCCCCGAACCCAACAAGCCCAAAGCCACACCAGAGCCCAAAAACAACGCCTCCTTCACAGCCCCTCCTGCCCAAAGACCAACGGCCAATAGGCCAACAGCCCGAACAACACCACCCAGAAAGACCACCGGCGCACCGCCAGCACCACCCGCGCCCAAGCCCCATCCGCCACGACCTGCCCCAACTCCTCACCGCGACGCGACCACCCCACGGCCAACACCGCCGCACCCAACTCCAACAGCGCGCCAAACCAGGCCACGAACATCAGCCAGCCCGGCCACGCCCCCAGCTCACTCACCATGCACCACAGACAACGATGCTGTAGCGCGCCGTGATGCCATAACGTAAAAAAATCCTCACTCGCCCAGCGAGCACCCACCAACCACGCCAATGCCACCGCGAAAAACGCCAGCGGCCATGACCGCGCCTCACGACGACGCAGCATCACCAAGCCGATCACGACGCTCAAGGTGCCCGTCGTCCAAAACAACCACAGTGAAGCCACACCCACGCCACCCACGCTCTCGCGTTGGGCCGCCAACAGAGCGGCACAACAAGACGCGACCGCCATCCCATCCAGAACCAGCCAACCCCGGACTGTGCTGAGGGCCGACCACCACACCAGAACCAAGGCGATCAACACCATGGCACCAGCCTGCGGCGCCACCTTGCTCTCGGGATGCGCCAAATCCAAACGCACGGCCAACCGGGCCCCGCTCAACGCCAAAAATGCCGCCCCGCGCAACCCCAGCGCGCTCTCCCCGGCGCCACCCATGACCTCACACACCCCAGCACCACACATCGCACCGGTCACGGCCGTCGGCAGCACCACCGCCAATGCCAAAAAATGCAGGCCAAACAACAACAAGGCGAGCCACCAACACCACATCAACAGCCACGCCGACACGTCCCAACGGCGCTCTCGCAACAACTGCTCTGCTGACGCCGACGCCGGACGCCAACCCACGACCGTCCCCCAAGCCCCGCGGCCACTCGCCAACACCATCCCACCCAGAAGCAGGTCTGCGACGCTCAGAAACAGCGTCAGGGGGTGTTGCAACATCCCGCCTCCAATGCCTCCACCCGACCGCCCGCAAGCCGCCATCGCTCGCTCGCCACCCCATCCCAGCGCGGATCGTGACTCACCACCACCACCACCGCCCCCTGCGCCGCCCGCGCACACAACGCCGCCATGATGCCCTCGGCAGCCGAACTGTCCTGGTGCGCCGTGGGCTCGTCCGCCAACACATAGCGCGCCTCCCGCACCAACGCCCGGGCCACCACCACCCGCTGCCTCTCCCCCATCGACAGCAACCCAACCTCGCGATCAGCCAAATGACCACACCCCAAAGAGGCCAGAACCTCCCGCGACTGCGCCACCATCTCACCCCAACCCATGCGATCCGGAAGCACCCCCAACATCACGTTCTCCAACGCACTGCGTGACTCAACCAAAGCCAAGCGCTGTGGTACCCAGGCCAGATCCCGGCGCCACGCATCGCGATGCCGCACTCCCCAACGCGAAATCGGCGCGCCACACGCGCGCACCTCACCCGCGCTCGGGCGATGCACCGCCGCCAGCAACGCCAACAACGTGCTCTTACCCGCACCCGTCGCCCCTTGCAGCAAGGTCATCTGCCCACCTCTGCAAGCCCAGTTCACCTCCTCCAAAATCAGCCGTCCGCCTCGCTCTAGGCTCACCCCATGGCAAGAAAGCGTCACCTCAGCCATGCCCCCCCCTCTCAAGTCCACAGCTCCCTCACACTCGCCCGCCAAGGCGCCCACAGGCCTGCCACCAGCCACACCAAGGCCACCCAACCCGCCCACAGCGACAGCAGGGCCCAACCCCCACCGCTCCCCACGGCACATGCCTCCCCTTCCCAGGCCACCAGCCACCGCGCCCCCTGTTGAACCCCTCCCATGGACACGACAAGCAGCGCTCCCACGCTCCCCAACACGACACCCGATACGGCCGTCGCCGCGACCCGGAAGAACGCCACCCACAACAGCTCCGCACTGCGCCAACCCAACAGCCGCGAGGTCGCCACCAGCTCCTCCTGCGTCAGGCCGCGGCGATGGCCCACCACACCAGCCAAAGCCAAAGACAGCAACGCCGGCACGAATGCCAGCAGCACCCACGCCTGGAGGCGCGACGCAGCCTCCCTGCGACTTTGGATCTGCGCCCAACGGACCTCGACCGCCACCGGCCAAGAAAGGCCCCCGGCGATCTCCGCGGCAATCACCTCCGCCTCCTCCTCGCGGGTCACCGCAACGTCGACATACCACACCGCCGCATCACCACGCGCGACATCCACGTCAAGCGCCACATCGCCACGGCGCACCTCGGCCACCCCCAACACGGCGCTCGCCGCCGCATGGGTCTCCTGCCAAGCCATGGGTGCCCCATCAGCGCGGCGCAAACGCAACGAAGGCCCACCTTCCAGCGCCCCAACCGCGCCCGCCGACGACATGGCCAACAGCAACAACCCCGCCCCGCCAAGGCTCACGATCGACGCGACCATCAACGCTTCGCCGCCATGCATCCACCGCCCGCGCCACAGATCCCCCATGGCCCAACGCCAGCAGTTGACCCGGCTGCGCCACCTCGACGGCCCCCTCTGACCCGCTACGCCTTCCATCGCAACACCTTCACCCCTGAGAGCGCCCTCAACCTCTCAAGGCTTGGCGCCCTTACCGGTCAGACCCTCCCACGTCTCCGCCCGCAGCTCCTCAAAGCGAAAAGGCGCTTTGCCGCCATGCCGCCGCCTGAAAGTCTCCGCCGCGGCAGCGTCCGCCAAGGGCACCAACGCCACCCCCATCGGCCCCTGGACGTCTGAATCCGCCACCCAAAGCACCTCCCGCGCATCCATCGGCTTTCGGCTGTAGTACTCTTGAACCACAGGCAGCGCCAAACGCCCCTCAGCCACCCCAAGATAAGCCTCGGGCACGAGCCAAGACCGCATCATGCAGCCGTTGCCACAAAAATAGTACGTCGTACCGTCATCGAGCGCCAACGCCGCCGCGTGGTCTTGATGCTCGGCCACCTGCATCGCGCACACCGGACAGCGATCCCCCTCGCTGACCTGTAAAGCCAAGCCCTCACCCAAAGGTCTCTGTCCGGCCCGCGCCTGCGCACCCACCGCCTCAGTCTCTGGCCCCGATCCCTTACACTGAACAAGAATCAGCGCCAAAGTCCACAATGCAATCAACCACCACCCCTTGGCGCTACCGACCATCACCTTGCTCCCTTTGGACATTGAATACGACCTCCCTTGACCCTCTCCCTCTCATCCCTTTCTTGACCTTTGTCAACCACATCCGCCGTGCGCCACAACCCCTGCGGGTCGCGAAAATGCGACCTTGACGCTTTGCGTCACTTCCAACGCCGTTGTACAATTCCGCTTGGAGCTAAGCTTCACTCGCGCACCGCCGACCACACCGTGCGCCCACGACCTGGAGTCCGCGTTGAAGGTCAGTCGCTTCGAAGACGAACTACTCCAGTCTTATGCCCTCGGGGAGCGGGACTTTCGCGGCGTCGATCTTCAGCATGCCGACCTCAGCCATGCCAACCTCGAAGGCAGCGATTTCTCCAACGCACTCTTGTGCGGCGCCAAGCTCGATGGCGCCAACCTCGACAGCGCCAACCTCTTTGGCGCTGACCTCATGGGAGCGTCGCTCACCCGGGCCGTCCTGAGTTTCGCCAACCTGGCGCGCGCCAACCTGCGCAACGCCGATCTCACGGGCGCGACCCTCACGGGCATCTCCGGTGACGCCACCGATTTCTCTGGCGCCCTGCTCATTCGCGCTTCCCTCGAAGCTGCCGACCTCATCGGGGCCATCTTCGTCGGAGCCAACCTCACCGGGGCCATCGTCGAATCGGCTGACCTCGAAGGAGCCGATCTCACCGACGCGAACCTCACCAGCGCCAACCTTCACTGGGCCAAAATGAGCTGGGCCAACCTCACCAACGCCCGGCTCAACTGGGCACGCGTGACCTGGGCCAACCTCGAAGCCGCCGACCTGGAAGGTGCCAACCTCACCGGCACGGATCTCCAAGCCTCGCGCTTGAGCTGCGCCAACCTCAGCGGCGCCCTCATCGCCAACGCCATCCTCCACTTCACCGACATTACGGGTACCCGCCTCGACCCAGGCCTTGTCCCGCCTCATGTCGCGACCTCCTGCCGCCTCTCGGCCCAGACCTACACCCGCTCCCAGTGGAGCCCACACATCCTCCGCCAATGGCAACAAGCCGGCGCCACCATCCTCCACTTCGACCACTTCCCGGCTGACGCCCAGCAGGCCATCGCCACCAACCCCAAAGCCCTCCACCTCGAAATCGAGGGCCACCTCGATGCCCTCGACCGGGTCGCCATCGAGTGGCTGTTACCCGCCTGGCTGGGCCCCGACACCAGCGCCCACCTCACGCTCCAACGAGAGCACCCCGATCATACGGCACTCACCTTCTGCGGCACCTCTGCCGAGCTGGAACATTTGGCCCAAGCCCTTCACCAACGCGTCTGGCGAAAATCGCCCTCCCAACTTCACCCCGTCCCCATCCCCGCCATCACCACCCTCCAGGAAGGGCCCATCTCCCGCCTCGACCGCCTCGCCGCGCGCGTGCGCAATATGGATATCCTCCTCCCCGCGCCTGAAGATGACGAAGTCATCCGTATCAACGAAGAGCTGCAGCGAACAGCGCCCGAGGTCGAGTCCCTCATTACGGAATCCAGCGAAAACCTTACCCGCGTCTCCTGGTCATCAGTGCAACTGCCGCGTCTCTCGCCAGACTTGTTGAGCACCGTTGATGAAGACGATGCTGAAGAAGACCGCGTCAGCGACGTCACCACGCCATCCTGAACCCCTGCGGCCGTGATCACGTTGCACCCGCTTCACGACGCCACTATCCTGCGCGCCTGACTGAGCTGCGCCATGGGCGCTTGGCTGACCCCTACCCAAGGACCTGAACATGCAAGACCAGCGGACCCTCTCCCTTGTCCCTATCGCCCTGATCGCCATCTTCACGCTCTTCGCCCTCGCTGGCTGTGAAACTAAAAGCGGAGCTCCCGCCACAAGCCCGGCCCCCAAGGAAAAGACTGCCAACCAAAACCCCGAGGAGGCGCCCGCGACCCCAGAGCAGGAGGCACTTCCCACGGAAGCCGCTCCCGAAAGTGCTAATGAGCACGACCACGACCACGACCACGACCAGGAGCCGGTCAACCCTCTCGCCCCCTCGACAGAGCCCCTCGACGCCGCTCTCGGCCAGGCCCTGCAAGACGGCGTACAGGAAATCACCGTCGATGAGCTCCTCGCCAGCGGTGAGAAATACGTCGATCAAAACGTACAGATCACAGGCTTGGTCACCGACATGTGCTACCATCGGCGCGGCTGGTTCGGCATCACCAATGAAGCCCAGACCAAGGTCGTCCGCGTCGTCGCCGCGCCCACCTTCCTCGCTCCCGAAACCGCCGTCGGCGCCGTCGCCGTCGCCCAGGGAACGGTCTCCGTCAAGACCATCCCCGCCGAGGAGCTCGAACACTACCGCACGGCACATAAGTTCATTTCTGACGAAGAGCTCGCCGCTGGCGGCCCCATCCACCAATTTGCGCTCATCGCCACCGGCGCCACCTTCAAGCGCTGATCGCCGAGAAACCCTCGCCCCCCTAGGCGCTACAAGCCTATCGCGACGGCCAGCCCCGTCGCCACCGCATAGGGGAGGCCAAGTGCAGCACCGGTCTTGTCGCGCCGCTGCACCCACGAGAGCGTCACCAATGACGCGATGACCGCCGTCCATCGCAGGTCCAACCACGGGAAACCTGCCATGACGCTGGCGTGGAGCACGACCACGCCCCATGCCACGAGGCTGTACCGCCAACCCCAACGCCGCCACAGCCCCCACACCCCGGCCACCCACAGGCACCACAGCGCCCCGTGAACCCAGGCCAGCGACGCCACGCGTGCCCCCATCCACAACCCTGTCCGGCTCCCCAACTCCGGTCCCCAGAGCATCCCCACCAGCGCCAACACCACGCTCCACAACAACACCAGGCCGCCATAACGACGACGCCACAGCCACTGTTCTCCTCCGGCGACCCGCAACAGATTGCGCAACAGCCCCGGGAATAGCACCTGGTGAAAGGGCCACATCGCCCCCCAATACACCCATCCCCACAGTCCACGAGGAATGTAGGTCGCCGTCTGCACGATCCGACTCCCCTCGCCTTCGGCCTCAACGGCGAAGGAAAGCCACCCCTCCCCCGGCATCCGCATCTCTGACCACAGCACCAAGCGCTTGGGCCTCTCCAACGCGGCCACCCGCCAACAATCCACGACGGACCCCACCTCCAAGTGCTCCTGATCCCGCCGGCCACGGCCCAAACCGGGCCCACCGATGCACCAATCCAACACCCCGCGCAACCACCACAAGGTGTTGGCGAACAACCAACCGCGAACACCACCCAAGCCCTCAATCGCCGCGAAGACGACCGGCATCGGCAAGTGCGTCGTGGCAACACGACGATCCACGAAAACGCGACCTTCAGTTGCCGCCGGCGGCAGCGGCAAAGGCTCTGGCCTCACCCCATCGTTGGCCACCTCGACCTCACAGACAGTGGCTCTGCCGGAAGGGGCTCTCGTCATCCCAGTACTCACCCAGGAAACGCCACGCCCCCGTACTCGGGCGCAAGGCGACCCCGTTGACGCTGAAGAAGAACTCCATCCGTGCCACCTCCTGCCGCTGCCCCGTCTCCGTGACCACCACCTCGACCACCTCAGCATCGGGGCAGTGGTAGAAGCGGAAAGGATCCACCGCAGAGATGTCGAAAACAAAACGCCCGTTCTCCCCCACGAAATCCAAAAAATCCACATAAGCGCTGTGAAAAGCGCCATCATCGAAGCGGTAATGCACCTGCACATCCAAGTGCCGCCAAATCTCGGGATTCTCCCAATCGGTCACCCCTGCTTGGTAGACCTCAAAACAAAGATTGGCCATCACCGCCCGGGTACGCGCCCAGGTCCCATAAGAAAACGACCCAAGCAATGCCGCCCCATCAGCGCACGGATGCCCACCCGCCCGGCTGACCTTCAGCACCGTGTTACCAAGCCACTGCGGCCGCGCGGCCACGGGGAACACGTAATTCTCGCCAAACTGAGAATCCCACTGCTGACAAGCGCTACCGCCCATGGACTGATTCCAAAACCACAGCTCCGCCTGCTGCGCCCCCAGGGGAATCACGAAATCCGCTGCCACCGCCGTGTAGGCCGTCGTCGGCCTCCCCATGTCGCTGACGAAAGCGCGCAGGCTCCCATCGTAAACCTCCCCCCCGGGCATAAAGCGCACAAAGGCCCGCGTATCCCAGGCTGGATAGCCATTGTGGGTGCCTCTACACTCAGGCAGACGCTCCAACGCGTAATGCACCCGCAACCGGCCTCCCTCCACCATGGGTCCCTCCTGCGTCACCTGCCACCCGGCATCGAAACGCAAGACCCCTAGAGGCAATCCTTCCAAACCCAGCTCGCTCACCGCCGCTCCCGAAGCAGCGTGGCCGTCGGTGCACGATGCCAGCTCGGCCTCCACCTTGAAGCCGTTCGACGCGTTGAGGATGTAGTTGTCGAAGTCTCCTGGGTTGCGGTTGTGATCGAAGAGGCGCAAGCCGCCCGGCAGCTCCAACACCGGGATTACTTCGATCACCGCCCGGCTCAAGCTCGTCCCACTCATGCCCGTCGTCGGCAAATGGGTATCCATTCGAAAGGCAAAGCGCTGATAGCCCTCGGCGGCACCGCCAACGGCCTCCACCGCCGGCACCCGCCACCACTGTGGGTCGACACCATAATGATAGAGCACCGCCGCCTGCGCTCCCTGCCCCAACAACGCCTCGCTGACGTCCACCGTGCCAAACCACACCCAGGTCTGCTCTCGCGTGACATAGCCACCAAGTCCGTCCGAACGGCGACCGAGCTCGACCAGAACGATCTGGCACTGAAAATCGCTGCCATCTGCACTGTCTGCAGCGCCCATCAACGGCGCGCGCGCCGGCCTGACGGCGTTCCCATCACCTTCCTTGGCCTCACCACAGCCTAGCAAGCAGCAACACACCAACAGCAACCACGCACCGCGTGTCCACCTCAGCATTCCCATCGCCCACCTCCTCATCCGGAGATTCTCGCAGCCGTCCTTCTCACCAGGAATCCGTGCGCTAGGTAGCACCAACGCCCACCTGCGTCAAGCCGCCATCGGCCCACCTGCCCTTGTGCTGGTAGCGCCCCCCCCCAAAGAAGGCCCAAGCACCTTGCCGCCCTACCCTCCGCCTCTTCCTACATCGGCGCCACCACCACGGCAGCACCAGCCGTCCATGGGGGACATGCGCGCCCGCATGCCGCATCGGTCCAAGAGCCACGTTGACACCCTGCACCCTTGCCGACTATGCTTCCGGCCCGCTGTACGGACCTGGGCGCGCGGCCGCCCTGACCTTCACGGCGCTATCCAAACAAACCGTCGCTTACGGCGACAACACGACGGACCGACAACGATGTTCGAGACCATCTCAAAAGGCTTTCGGGATATCACCCATCGCTTCAAAGGTACCCGTGAGCTCACCGAAGAGAACATCAACGACGCCCTGAAAGACATCCGAGCCAGCCTGCTCGAAGCGGACGTCAACTACCATGTCGTCAAGCGCTTCCTCAACGCAGTCAAGGAGCGCTCACTCGGTGAAGTCGTCAAGGTCAAAGCCAAGGATCGCTCCGGTCAAGTGCTCAAGGCCTCGCCAGGCCAGCACTTCATCAAAATCTGCCAAGAGGAGCTCGAAGCCCTCATGGGGCCCGTAGACGAGCAGGTGCTCCGCCTCGCTACCGAGGGACCCACCAAAATCATGCTCGTCGGCTTGCAAGGTTCCGGAAAAACGACCACCGCTGCGAAGCTCGCTTTCTGGCTCAAGGATCGTCACCAAGCCCGCCCACTGCTGGTCGCCGGTGACGTCTATCGCCCCGCCGCCATCAAACAGCTCCAGGTGCTCGGTGAGCAGATCGGCGTCCACGTCTACGCCGATCCCGAAGCCGATCCCGTCGACATCTGCCTGGATGCCATCGACTTCGCCGCCGAAAATCACCACGACTTCATCATCTTCGACACAGCCGGACGACTCGCTGTCGACGACGTCCTGATGGGCGAGCTCGAAGAAATCGTCGAGGAGAGCGAGCCCGAGAACACTTTGCTCGTCTGCGACGCCATGATCGGCCGTGACGCCGTCAACACTGCCGTCCAGTTCAATGAGCGCCTCGATCTCGACGGCTTCATCATGACCAAGCTCGATGGCGACGCCCGTGGCGGTGCCGCGCTCTCGATCAAAGAGGTCACGGGCAAACCCATCAAGTTCATCGGTGAAGGCGAGCAGATGGATCGCCTCAAGGAGTTCCGCCCTGACGGCCTCTCGAGCCGCATCCTCGGCTTCGGTGACATCGTCGACATCATGATGGACTTCGATCGCATCGTCGACGAGGAGAAAGCAGAAGCTGACGCCGAAGACATGCTCAGCGGCAACTTCAATTTCCACCACTTCATGGAGCAAATCAACACCATTCAAAAGATGGGCTCCCTGCGCGATGTCTTGGAGCGGATGCCCTTCTTCTCCGGCATGGCCGATAAACTCACCGTCGACGACTACGAGCTGGTCCGAATCAAGTCGATGATCGAATCCATGACCGAGAAAGAGCGCCGCAACCCCGACTTGATGTATGCCAAAGGGCGGCAAACACGCGTCGCCAAGGGCTCGGGACGACAAGTCAAAGATGTGGTCGATCTCATGCAGCGCTTCGCCGCCATGCGTGAAATGATGGGGCGCTTGGGCCAGAACACGGGCTGGATGAGCAAGATCCCCGGCCTCAAGCATGTCGACGCCTACCGCCAAATGAAAAACATGGATCTCAATGAGATCTTTGGGTCCATCATGCAGCAGGCGGCCATGCCCGGCATGCCCGGTATGCCCGGCATGGGACAGCAGCCCATGCTGCCCCCTGGGCTACCACGAGGTTACACCCCGCCTGGGTTCAAAGGTCAGATGGTGCGCCAGAGCCCCGTCGAGAAGGATAAAACGAAAAAGAAGCGCAAACTCGCCAGAAAGGCACGCAAACAGGGGAAGAAATGATCCCTGGGGATCCAACGCCCTGCACCTCCTTGAACCATGCCGAATGGCCCTACTGCTGCCAAAGCCACCCTTTCCATCCAGCCATCGCCGTCTGCGCTCGATGCGGCGATCTCCTCTGTGCGGCATGTACCAGGCCTGACAGCGATAACAACCTCATGCGCTGCCCCCAGTGTGCCACACCAAGGCATCTGGAGCACGGCGCTGCCAACGCCACCATCCCATACAACCCCAAAGAGAACCTCGAGCCCAAGACGCTGCGCCAACTCCCTGGCACCTTGGCCCACCTCGCCCTGCGCCCTTCGCGCTTTTTCCTCCACCTCGACCCCCAGCGCTACGCCCACTTCGCCTTGCTCTTTGGCTTCATCTGCGCCTTCACCGGCGCCCTGCTAGCCCTGCTACTGCTGCCAACCGCGCCGGAAGCCCAGGCGAGCTTGCTCGAGCTGCAACGGCAGTACAGCATCCCTCCCCAAGCCTTGACCCTGCTCATCATCTTGGCGCTGCCTTTTACCACCGCCGCGGAAATCCTATTCTACGGGCTCTTACTCCACCTCAGCATCCGCATCCTCCATCCTCAGCACCGCGGTCTCTTGCTCTCTTTCAAAATTGTCGCCTACGCCATGGCGGCGCGACTCCTACTGCTCATCCCCGTTGCTGGCACCTTCGTGGCCATGGTCGCCTTTGTGGTCCTGCTTTCCATCGGTGTTCGCCTCGCGCAAGGACTCAGTGTCATGCGAGCCGTCATCGCCATCAGCATTCCCATCCTCTTCCTCTCTGGCCTGGGGATCTTTGCGCTGACCTGAGAGCACCACAAAAAAGGCCGTGGGAAGCAGCCCACGGCCTTTTGCACCTTCGCCAAGACCTACTCGCCGCCGCCAGCGCGCTCCCGTTCTGCACGGAAGGACTCCATCATCCACTCGAGGATGATCTCCGTGACGCTGTCGAGAATGACCTCGGGATCGTAATTCGGTCTGAAACCGCCCTTGTTGGGAGGGACGGGCTCTGAGACCTTGAAATCGTTCACCGACTTGGCCGCACGCAGGGCCTGTCCACCGCCGCCGGGCCGCCCCCGATCCTCCAACGCCAGGAACTTGTCTTCCAGTGGGCTAAAGGCGCGCCGGACACGCTGCTCGATGCCCTCGGCCTCCTGCTCCTTCTGCTCCACCGTGCCAGCGCGATCGAAGTGCCGCGTATGCTGCAGCTCGTGCGCCAGCAAGCCCAGGCCTTCAGGCGAAGAGATATCGAAACGGTCCTGGGCAAAGAAGACGTGCTTGCCCAAGGTAAAGGCGTGCGCCCCCATGGCGGAGGACGCCATCGAGGCGATGGGGCCCGTGTAGACCTTGACGTCCGCCACGTCACTCTCGATGAAGGGCGCCAATTTCTCCCTGACGGCCGTCGGAATCTGCTTGGCTTCACTCTTGAGGTTGCTGACCAGTGTCTCAGGATCGAGCTGCCCCGAGACGAAGAGATCACGCGGCTTCGCACTACCGCGCTCGGCGATGTTCTGCAGACGGCTGCCAACCCACTGCGAAACCGCTACGGCCACGCGCGAAAACTCGTTCTCCACGACCTTCTGATAGCTCTCTCCCTGGGTGGGATCTTCACCGTAAGCGGCGATCTGTTCGCCCTTGGGACCAGCGTTGCCAAACTTCTCCTCGATGATCTTCACCAAATCCAAGTTGGCGTCCCGCAGGTCAATCCCTTCACCATCCTTGTCCATCTTGCGTAGCGGATCCGCCCCATGCGGGTCGTGTCGCTTGCGCAGCGGTCCGTGACTCAAGCCCGCCACCTTGCGCAGCGCAGGCATGTAGTCCTGTGCCGCCGACGAACCCTTGTCAAAACGCACCCGCTTGAAGAGAGGTGAATCTTGCGCCGCCATCTCGAAGGCAGAAGAGGTCGTAAAGCCCAACTCACGCCGGGTCGACGCCTGCAGCCCCATCGAACCCAGAGCTTTCATCAGAGAATTCAGCTTGCGCGCCATCGGCCCAGAATAATCCATCCCAGCGGTGCGACTCCCCACACTCGCGCTGAAATTCTGATGCTGGGATACCAAGCGCGTCGCCACTGCCGCATTGTGAACCGGCTCCAGGCCTGAGTGCGTCGCAAAGAAGGCCACGCCATCGGCCTGGGCGCTGCCGCTCAGGCCGTCGATCACCCGCAAGCGATCCTTCGCGTCGGCTTGGATCGCTTCGAGCCGCCGCGACCCCGGCGCGGCTGCCGGCATCGGGGCTACTTCGGGCTTGGGCACGGGTGCCAACGCCCGCACCTGAGTGCGCCCAAAGTCACCGAGAGGCGCCAGCGTCTCTTCCCGCACCAGCAGCTTGTCCTGGGAAAGGAGGCTCTGATAGGCCCGCCCACTATAACGCGCGCGCTGCACTGCCAGTAACTCGGCCGCCTCGACATAAGCGTGGCTGTCTCGCGCCACGTCGTCAGCCACATCCAGCGTCACATCGGGCAGCGGCATGGCGAAGTGCGCCGCCGTCACCGCTTGCACCGCTCGGCGCCCGGCCCGCGCGCTCTGTTCGGCCAGGTTGCGCAGTTGGACGTAATCGCTGCTGCCCGCGGCGAAGTCCAGACCCTCGAGGGCCATCGCGACGCTGCGTTGCACCTCTGCCACCACCTGCTGCACGTCATGCACGCGCGGCTCGCTGCCTATCCCTTCGATCTGCTCCACTGTGCGCCAGCTTCCCGCAGCCAACGCTTTCACCCGGGCGATCTGCTCTTCTGATCCACCCACGACGAGCTGCGCCAGGATCGAGCCCATGCGCTGCGCGATCCCGCCGAGAGAGCTCATCTCAGACGCCAACATGGCGCGCGCCGCATCCTGGGTCGCCATCACGGCCTGAGCAACCTCTTCACGATGCTCCGCCTGCCCCTGGGCCTCGGCCAAACGCCGCTGGCTCGCCAGCACCTGCTGCTCCAAGGCTGCCACCTGCGCGGCGCGTGCCGCGAGCTGCGCCTGGGCCTCACTCGAGTCGCGCCAATGCGCGGCGTGCTGCTCCCGCAAAAAGGATAGCTGCGCCCGCGCCTCTGCGACCTGCGCTTGCATCGCAGCAACCTGCGTCACCTCGCGTGTCCACCCACCTGCCCCGTCAACCTCCCCATCGCCGGGCTCCCGCGCCAAAACCATCTCAGGCGGACCGTCGCCCGCAAGGGAAAGACGATGCACCTCACCCTGCGGCGCCATCATGGCCAAGAGCTCAGCCTGGAAGTCCCTTGCCCCTTCTGCCGCTGATGCCGCAAGCGGCGGAGGCGGAAGCGCCGCTGCCTGATCAGCGATCGACGCATGCAACGTCTGCTGCAGCGACGCCAGCGAGGGCCCATCCACACCGTCTGAGAGCGAAAGCTCACGGCCATAGGCGAGCAACGCCGACTGGACCGCGTCCAAGCGCTCGCTGTCCCAGCCCCCTTCCGCCGTCAGCAGACGCTCCACCACTTGAAGGTGATTCTGCGCCAGACGCGCCTCCTCCTTGGATCCAGGCAGGGCCGCCCGCAAAGCATGGAGCGTCATGGCCGTACTCGCCGCGCTGTGCCCATCCAACGCCACCGCTATCTCATGCAGCGCCTCAGTCAACGCCTCTGCGCCGACCTGGCCCTGCTGCGCCAGCAGGGTCAACCGGGTCAACGACTGCGCCAACGCAAGCAAGGCAGGGCTCTCACCCGCATCCATGTGCGCGTGCACCTGCTGACGAAGTTGGTCCATCTGCTCCCACAAAGAGGCATCGATGTTCTTTTCCACGCGTTCCACCATGGGCTTGTCCTCTGAATTCCTGGGCATCGGACCGACAACAACCCTCACCCGGTTCTGCCAGTCTACACCAAGCCGCGCCCGACCCTTGCAAGATCATCGCCAGCCATGCCCACGCCACACTGCCCTTGACCCTACCACATCCAGGGCACGCCGTCATGCCCCGCATCGGCGCCGCCCGTCATCGGGACGCCTTGACGACACCGAAGATCGGCTGCTTACGCGTCAAAGTGGCACACCCACGCGCCCCGGGCCCGGTGACAAGTGTCCCTGGACGCCGCACTGACCTCACCCCCCAGCGCCACGCCATTCAAGCCCGCCGCAGCCGCGGATCCAGCTCGCCACCCCGCCGCAAACACTCCGCAGCACTCGGCAAATTCAACGCCGACTCTATCTCTCCCAACATGAACCACAGCGCCCCGCTCCCCTCGTGACGGCGCACCGCCGAACGCAAGGTCCCCCGCGCCTCAGCCAGCGCACCCGCCTGGCGCTGTGCTTCCGCTAGCACCATCATCGGCGCAAGATGCTTGTCGCTCACCCCCTTGAGGCCCTTGAGGATCACCTGAAGCTCCGCTGGCGACAGACCCGACTCCAGCGCCGACACCAAGACGCGACTCACCTTGTGAAAAGCGGCGTCGTCGCCCAGAGCAAAGCACAGACGCTCGAGCCAACGCGACCGGTTCATGCGCCGCAAGCCCAATGCCTCTTGCCGCTCCATGTCGCGCGCCATGGACCAATTCGTATACGCCCGAAAATGCCCCGTCCCGATCTGCGACTGCACCGCACTGCGCCACCGCGGCCGCGCTTCACCGCTGAAGGCGCTCAATAAACGCTCGCCCGCATCGCACAGAAGAGACGGCACCTCCTCCCGGCCACCGCGCTGTTGCGTGCAAAACAACAGCGTCCCCCGCGCGATATCCACCGCGTTGACCCCCAGGTGTACCTCCTTCCCCTCACCGATCAGGCGCCCGCTCACGGCGATCTGCGCCCCAAGACGCCCCGCCGTCGCCCGCACCCAGCGCGTCTCGGGGAGGGAAAAAAACGTCGCAAAGGCCGACCGCAGGCGCCCCCCCTGCAAAGACGACCCGCCCTCCTCCACCAACAGCGCTGGCGACAGCGTCACGAAACCCGGGCGCAAGGTCAACACCTCCGCCAGGTCCTCAGCCATCTGGCGCGCCACCACCGCGAGCTGCGGGTCGCCCGCCCCGGTGCCCAACGCGAAGCAAGCCACCATGACTTCCAGGCTGGCATCCATCATCCAGCCCGTGTCCAAGACATCTCTCACCACTGCTTCACCACTTCA
>Ga0334883_1003843_pt1 | contig 15316 bp, 12 predicted proteins | sample GraSluR1_MG_6_FD_207230 | JGI IMG/M metagenome (GOLD analysis project Ga0334883, IMG submission 207230) | Sludge microbial communities from methane-producing bioreactor in Wageningen University, Netherlands - Granular Sludge_09_05-R1 | ecosystem: Engineered > Bioreactor > Anaerobic >... | reverse complement strand
CTTGTGACATGCTATCTTCACCCCGTTGGTGATGGCTGTTGTCTAGCAACGCAACCATAACCTCTTGGAAATCCAAGAACAACGGGGTTTTTTCTTTTCTTGACCGTGGATCAGGGTATGGCCTCGTCGCCGCCCTCGTCCCTGAAGACTACGTCCACGAGGTCGAAGAACAGCGCCTCTTCCAGGAGCTGGTCAACGACCTGGCCTTCGCCATGTACCGCATCGCCCTTGAAGAACAGCATCGCCAGGCGGAGGCGGCCCTCGCGGCCTCGGAGGCGCGCTATCGCGATTTGGTGGAGAACCTCGAAGATCTGGTCTTCGCCACGGATCTGGAAGGGCGCATCACCTACCTGAGTCCTGCCGCCAAGAACTATGGCTTCACCCTCGATGAGGTCAGCGGTCGCTGCTTCACCGACTTCATCCACCCAGAAGACCTCCCCGGCCTCCTGCAGTGCTTCCAGCGCACCCTCGCTGGCGCCAAAGAACCCTATACCTTCCGTGGCATTGGCAAAGAAGGGCAGCTCTTCTACGTGCGCTCCACCAGCCGCCGCCGCATGGAGAACGGCCGCGTCGCAGGCATCAACGGCCTCCTCATCGACGTCACCCAGATCCACCGCGTCCAACAAGCCCTGCAACTCTCGGCCGAGCGCTGGCAAGCCACCTTTGACGCCATCTCCGACGTGGTCTGCATCATGACCTCGGATCACCGCTTCGTCGAGGTCAATGAGGCTGGCTGCCGCGCCCTGGGTTTGCCCCGCGAAGCCATCGTTGGGCATCACTACGTTGATTTGTCCATCGCCCACGCCAACCCCCTGGCGTGCTGCCTAGGTCCAGAGGTGGCGTCTACCGTGCCCAACCACGCGCGCCATCAGGCGGGCGACCAGGTCTATGAGGCCGTCACCTGGCCCCTCTACGCGACCTCCGGTGAACGCCAGGGCTATGTGCTCGTCATCAAAGACATCAGCGCCGAAGTGGCCATCAGCAATCAGAAAGCCAAGCTCGAAGAGCAGCTCCGCCTCAGCCAGCGCCTCGAGGCCATCGGTCGCTTGGCCGGCGGCGTCGCCCACGACTTCAACAACATCCTCTCGGTCATCTTGAGCTACGTGGGCTTTGCCATCGCCGAGCTCCCCGATGGCGATCCCATCAGAGAAGACCTCCAGGAAGTGCGCGCCGCCAGCCAGCGCGCCGCCACCCTCACCAAACAGCTCTTGGCTTTCAGCCGCAAGCAAGTGCTCGCCCCAGAGATCATCAACCTCAATGACGTCGTCACCAACGTCGGCGCAATGATCCGCCGCCTCCTCGGCGAGAACATTCACATCGCCATCGACCTCGACCCTGGCTTGGGCTTCGTCTCGGCCGATCCCAGCCAGCTTGAACAGGTCATCGTCAACCTCTGCGTCAACGCCCGCGACGCCATGGACCACCGCGGCACCCTCACCCTCACCACGGCCAACGAAGACAACCCCCACGTGAAGGACGCCCTCCCCCCAGGCGCCTATGTCACCCTCAGTATCCGTGACACGGGCTGCGGCATGGACGACGTCGAACAAGAACACATCTTTGAACCCTTCTTCACCACCAAAGCCAAAGGCAAGGGCACGGGCCTCGGCCTGGCCATGGTCTATGGCATCGTCACCCAGAGCAGCGGCCACATCCGCGTCGTCTCGAGCCTCGGCCAGGGGGCCGACTTCCGCATCTACCTGCCCCGGGTCCAGGAACCACCCGCCTTTCAACGGCAAAAAACCGCCCCGCGCCTCCTCAGTGGCCGCGAGCGCATCCTCATCGTCGAAGACGAAGAGGGCGTCCGCAAGGTGGCAGAGCGCCTCCTCAGCGGCGCGGGCTATCGCTGCCTCTCAGCCCCCGACGGCCACCAAGCCCTCGCCCACTTCACCCGCCACGACCAAGCCTTCGATCTCGTCCTCACCGACGTCATCATGCCCGACATGAACGGACCCGAGCTGGTCCAGAAGCTCCTCCAGCAAAAGCCCACCCTCAAGGTCATCTACATGTCGGGCTACACCGATGACGCCATCGCCGAACACGGGGTGCTCACCCAGGACACCCACTTCGTGGCCAAACCCTTCGCCAGCGAAACCCTGCTGCGTAAGATCCGCGAGACCCTGGACAGCAAATTCGACTAGGGACCGGGCCGCACGGCGCCGCCCCCCCGGCCCCCACAAGGTCACTTTCAACCTTGCTGAGCCGCATAGCGCTGCTGCACGGCGTCCCAATCGACCACGTCCCAAAACGCCGCAATGTAATCGGGACGTCGGTTCTGATAGCGCAGGTAGTAAGCGTGTTCCCACACATCCAGCCCCAAAATGGGGACCCCGCTGCGGTCCATGATGGGGTTGTCCTGATTCGGCGTCGACAACACCGCCAGGCCGCCATCTTTCACCACCAGCCACGCCCAACCCGAACCAAAACGCGTCGCCGCCGCCTGGCCAAAGGTCGTCTTGAAGGCATCGAAAGAGCCAAAGTCCTTGGCAATGGCCGCCGCCAACCCACCTTGCGGCGCACCGCCCCCAGCAGGGCTCATGATCTGCCAAAAGAGCGCGTGGTTGTAATGACCGCCGCCGTTATTGCGCACGGCCGCACGCTGCGCTTCGGGCAGCTCGGGCAGGTTCTGCAGCAGCGTCGCCAAATCGCGCTCTTCGGCCCAAGGGCCACCGGCCTTCTCCAGGGCCGCGTTCAGGTTGTTGACATAAGCCGCGTGATGTTTGCCATGGTGAATCTCCATGGTCCTGGCATCGATGGCACGCTCCAAGGCATCGTAATCGTAGGTTAGGTTCGGCAAGTTGAACATCGTTGACCTCTATCTTTTGCCGTGCTCTGCACGCAGAAAAAACTACAGGGTCGCGCAAAAACGCGCGACGGCTCGTCTTTGTACTACGCCGTGTATCGCCGCATGGATCACCCGTTTTGATTTGCCTGCCCACTGACTTTTGACTAAGGTGAGCCGCCATTGGCCAGTGGTAGGCCAACCCTTGACCCCTGAACGAACGGATGCATCATGCGAACACTAGCTCTCCTGCTCTCTCTTCTTCTGCTGACCACCCTCGTCGGGGCGTGCGACGACAACAAAGATGATAACGGCGCCGATCAAAGCGACGTCAGCACCGATCTGCCCACCGACACGGAGACCCCACAGGAGCAAGGCTTTGGCAGCCCCTGCACCTGCACCGATGACGGCGCCTCCAAGTGTGAGATCGCCACGGTCCCCACGCCTGCCAGCGGCAACATCTCGGGCTGCGACGACGTCCCCACCGACTGGGCCGGCGGCGCCCGCGCCTGCGTCCGCACCTATGCTGGACCCGTCGCGCCGGATCTCTTCTTCGCCAACGGCTTCTGCACCCTCATGGCCACCCACTGCGATGGCGAAGACGCCATCTGCACGCCCGCGACCTTCGGTGACTACGCCGCCTTCACGGCTTGCCCCGAGGGCCTGGTCTTTTTGGAGATCATCCAACACGTGACCGTCTTGGGTCAGGACGCGACCGTCACCAGCCGCATCTGCGCGCCGAGCTGTGAGAGCGACGCCGACTGCCGCCTCGGCGAGGTCGACCCCGCCCTCCAAGGCCAAGCCTCTCAGTACGGCTGCCAAGAGAAGGACGGCGTCAAGTTCTGCCTCGATCCCCGCAATCTGGAGCAGGGCTTCACCGCCACCCAGAACTAGTCGCGCCTACACCAGGAGCAGCGACTCCTGGGGCGACGACAGGAAGTGGCAGCCGTCTTCCGTGACCCAGACCATCTCCTCCACCGTCGCCACGCCATAACCCTCGATGGGCAGCCGGGGCTCGATGGTGAAGACCTGGCCCACCTCCACCTTGCCGTAGGGCAACTGGCCATAGCGCTCCCAGCGCGGGAAGAGGCCAATGCCACCGTCGTGGGCCGAGCGCCCCACTTGATGGCCCAAGCCGTGGGGGAAATCGGGGTAGCCAGCTTCCATGATGTAAGCTCGCGCTGCCTGATCCACCTCCCAGGCCACAGCGCCCGGCCGCAGCGCCGCAGCGGCCTTGCGGATGGCATCGCGAATCACCGTGAAGCCGCGCTCCACCTCGGCGGGCGCACACGTCTCGCCCGGGCGCCGCACATACCAGGTGCGTTGCAGATCCGAACAGTAGCCATCGACCTTGACGCCAAAGTCCATGTTCACCACATGCCCAGCCTCGACCAGGCGCTCCGTCGGGCGGAAGTGGGCCCCGGCGTGCTCCGGCCCAGTAAACACGGCCGGGCAGTGGGCCTCGTCCCAAGCGGTCTCGAGCCCGCGGCGCTGCACCTCGGCCAGAATCATCGCCGCCAAGGCCTGCTCGCTCACCCCCGGACGGATGTGCTCGGTGATGGCCGCGTAGATCTCGAGCGTGACGTCGATGGCCGCTTGCATGGCCGCCACCTCGGCGGCCGTCTTGCGTCCCCGCAGGGCCGCCATGATCCCCTCGGACGACACGAAGCGCTCCACCAGCCCCGTATCGGCGAGAATGTCACAGAGGTGGAGGTACATCCCATGGCTGAGCCCATCGGCCATCACCGAGTCCCGCGAGAAATTGATGGCCATGCGCCGCGGGTTCATCTTCACCAACTGCTCCCGCAGGACCCCGCCTATCCCCTCGACGTAGGGCACGATCGTGGTAAAAAGACCACGGTCTTTGATCGCCGCCACATCCAAAGAGCCCGCTACGGCCAAGCGCTCGCCCTGGGCACCCAGAATCCACGCCGTCTGCCAGGTGCAGTGCTGACCCACCACCAGGTCAATGGCCGGATCGGGCAGGGTGGCGCTCTCGCGCACGAAAGTCAGCCACAGATCGATGTCCAGCTCGCGCATCACCGCCGCTGCCTGGGCGATTTTCTCCTCCATCACCAACATCTCGTCTCCCTTTTCGCCAGGCCCTACCAAGGGCGTTGCATCAGCTCCGCTCAGCCCAGCATCGGGCGACACCGGGCCCTGTCACAGGGCGCACTATACTCGGGATGCCTACCAGGCGACAGCGCGCACGCCCTAGCTCCACGTGGAACGCGGCCTAGACCCACGCGAACCAAGTCGTTTTTTCGTGATCGCGCACCGTTGAAGACATGGCACAGAGTCTGCTAAACCAGCGCCAGTCGCCCGCGAGGGTCCTTCTACTCAGCGCAACCCTTGACCCGTTGGATGAAGTCTTCTCCCACAGCATCTTCGGAGGATGTCATGTCACGTCAAGCAGCCCCCCCACCCCTGCAGCCCAGCGCGCTGCCCTGGTCCAGCCTCCAACGCCTGGCCTTTCTCGTCGCCATCTTGACCCTGCTGGCCGGGCTGGCCTGCACGGGCATGCAGCGCAGCGGCGCGCGGCAAAGCTACATCTATGAACAGGTTCGCGAGTACGTTTATGAGACCCCCATCGATGCCGTTTGGCCACAAGCCCGGGCCATCCTCTTTGAACAGGGTTACCAGGTGCGCGACTCTGGCGGCGGTATGACCGTCGAAACCGAATGGCGCGTCCTCTCCGATGGCAGCCGCCGCCGTTACCTCGTGACGGGATTTCCCCGCGGCAATGGGTGCGCCATCCACTTCACCTCAGACACCGAGAACACGCAGGGACGGGCCGACACGGGGCGCGACCTCGGCATGGAGTGGGGCCTGATTCGTCGGGTCGAGCCGCAGCGGGCCACCCGCATCGAGGCCGAAGCCAACGCCTACGCCTATCAGCTCCACCCTGACACCTAGGCAGGCTTGCGCCACAAGGACCCTCGCGCGGGCCCGCCGCATGGACTTGCATGTGGTCCGCACCCGGCGAACCTCGTCAGCGGCTTCAGCCCACCTTCCCGGACTGGGCCGCCACGTCGGGCTTGAAGTAGGTCTGGATGAAGCGCTGATCAAAAGCTTTCTTGGCCAAACCGGGCTCGACCTCGATGACGTGGCGCATCCAATACTGGGCGATGGTCGTGTCAGAGAGCCGCTTGGCCATCTCCTTGACCAAGCGAATGGCCATCTCGCGCTCATAGTTGTCCCACAGGCGCTTGATGGCGATGTTGAAGTGCGTCGCCTGTTGGCTCTGGGGTTTCTTCTCGATCACCTCGAGGATCGGTTCCAGTTTTCCCGTAGACAGGGTGGTCGTGACCGCCCGCCCCAAGGCCGACGGTCGAAACAGGTACATCACCACGCCAATCACCACGCCACCGACTACCATCCACATCACTGCTGACATGACCCAACCACTTCCTGAGCCGCGCGGGCTATCCATTGCGCTCGACGCCCGCTGCGGGCGCCACCTCGCGGCGTCCTCCACCGCAGCGGCGGAGCATAAACACTGTGACGCCAAAAAGCGAGGTGATGTGACGCATTCTCACCCAAACCCGCTCCAGGCCCCGAGCCAGGCCACCTCAGCCTCGGCGCTGGAAGTTCTTGATCTGCACCAGACGCGGGTCGGGACTCGGCGCGTCGGGCCGATGATGGGTCAACAGCAAGAAGGAATCGGCATAGGGAAAGGCCTCCAGCAACAGATTCGAGTTGGCCGGCTCGTTCTCGAAGACCGCCACCACCGTCCCCAAGCGCTGCAGGTACTCGACCGTGTCCTGCTTGAAGATGGCGTCATCCTGTTCGATGTCGGTCTTGACCACGGTCATCGTCCCGGCGATGCCCACGGGAAAGCCGAACTGGCGCAAAGAGTCGATGGTCCCCACCAACATGCGGCTCACGTCACGACCGGTGAGATAGACCACCGTCGCCCCGGCCGCATGCACCTCCTCGACGAAGCGTTTCGCCCCGGGCAGCGGAAAATCGAAGCGCTGATAGGTGTCCGTGAAGAAGCGCTTCCCCCACTCCTTCTCGATGAAGGCCACCTCACGCGGGTCGTCGACACCGATCCGAGCCAAAGTGTCCGCCAGGGTATAGGCGATGGAGTTGAGCCCCTGCGGCTTCTCCATGGCCGCCCACAGTTGGGGCAGCTCCGCGTCGTAATACTCGGCGATCTCACGCAGGATATAGAGCGTCCGTGGGCGGTTGTCCAAGACCGTGCCATCCAGATCGAAAATCACCACGGAAGACACGCGCCGCCGCGTCAGATCCCGCACCACCTCGATGACCCGGTTCAACGCCTCGGCTTGCTGCTTGTCGTCTATCGCTTGCATCTCCACCCTCTAGCGAAAGGCCCGCTCATTCGGGCATTTGAATGTGCCACCATGCTAACCAGCGCCGCCTCACCTGGCAACATCCTCGCGACCACAGGCTCACCTATTGCCAGCTCAAGAGGCCAGACCTACACTGTCGCCCAATGACCACTCTCACCGCGGAAGACAAGCCTTTCTGCCCGTGGTCACGCGCGAGTAATCCCACCGACCAAGGAGTGAACCCATGACTGACGCCCTCATTGATGCCGACGCCCAAGAGGCGCGCACGGCTGATCATCCCGTGCTACCGCTGATCCTTGGGCGTTGGTCCCCCCGGGCCTTCGCTGCCACCCCCGTACCCCAATCCGACCTGGACGCTTGCCTCGAAGCCGCGCGCTGGGCGCCCTCTGCCTACAACGATCAACCCTGGCACTTCGTCTATGGCACCACGGAAGCGGAGAAGGCGCCCTTCATCGACGCCATGGTGGACTTCAACCAGAGCTGGGCCAAGACGGCGCCCGTGCTCCTGGCCCTCTGTGCGCGCAAGAATCTCGAACGCGACGGCACCCCCAACCGCCACTTCACCTTCGACTGTGGCGCCGCATGGGCCCTGCTCGCCATCGAAGCCCGGCAGCGAGGCTATTACACCCACGCCATGGCCGGCTATGACCCCGACAAGGCCGCGGCCAATCTCGGCGTGCCCGATAGCCACGAGATCATCACCATCATCGCCCTCGGCCGTCGCGGTGACAAAGCCATCCTCCCCGATTACATGCAGGCCATGGAACAGCCCAGCACCCGCAAACCCGTGCCGGAGATCGCCTCGCGCGGGCGCTTTGGCGCCTGATCCCGCGCCCTAGAGCTGCATCACCAGATGCTCCCGCTGTTCAGACAGGGGCTCAAACCTCTCGCGGTAGGTGGCGGCCGCGAGCTCCACGGCCTGCTGGTAGGCAGGGCTCTCGAAGTGAGCGCGCATCCGCCGCGAGACGGGCAGACACAAGCGCGCCGGTTGCCACTTGAAGGGCTGTCCGGCGGCATCCACGATGCTCCCCTCAGCCAAAGCGCGGCTGGCCTGCTCCAAAGTCATCCCGGCGCACAAGACCTCAGCCACCCGATAGCGCGCCTCCGCATCGGGATCAGCGAAGGAGCCATCCCCTTTGGCGATGGCGCAGCTATGAAAATGGGCTGGGTTGTACGCCACCCCGTCGAAGTGCAAGCGCTCGCAGGCCATGAAGAGCATCCCGATGACCTTCCTGAGGCAACCCAGTCCGGGATGGGTCTGCCCAGGTAAGAGTGGCCGCGCTTCCGTGAAGGTGCCGCGCGGGTTCTGCAACAACAGCCACTCCAGCCACAGAATGCGAAAAGGCGGCAGGTCCAAACGCTCGTCGAGGACCATCTCGACGAAGAGCTCCTGACGCCCGTCTTCCTCGGAGACGACCCGCACGAGCTGGCCCGTCGGGTGATTGAGGTCCAGCGTCAGCTTGGGCTGGGCCACGCCCAGGCTGCGGATGTGGGGAAAAATGCCATAGCGCTCCATGGCACACTCGAGGCCGTAGGACGAATAAAACCCTAAAAACCTTGTCACCTTGGGTGCATTGGGCAGCAAATCGTCCGGGCTGATGTAGAAGGGATCGGCCGCCTCCTCGCACACCAGCTCACTGACGTTGATGGCCCGAGCAATGCTGCGCATGTGCTGCAAGTGGCGCTCTGTCTCCGAGGCAATCGGAGCGTCGTGCTCGGCCGCCAACCACGCCAGGGAACGAGCGCTGTGCCGCCAGGCATCCGCCCCATAGCCACCCGAGAGCAGCCACAGCAGCGGGCGCTTGCCCACGCAATCCATGACCAAGCGATCCCGAGCAAAAATGCCCTGATGGCTCACCCGCCAGTTGCCCATCTTGTCGTCGGCCGCGATGTCCACCCCGGCCACATAGATGACCAGATGCGGCTGGGCCTCGGCGATGGCGTCGGGCAGGTGCTCCCGCAAAGCGTTGAGATAAGCGATGTCACCGATACCCGGGCCCAAGGCAACGTTGAAATCACCGGGATAAGGCTGGTCGTCCCAATTCTCCGCGTGCAGCGAAAAAGTAAAGACCGTCGGATCGTCCGCAAAAATGCGCCGCGTCCCATCACCCTGATGCAGATCCAAGTCAATGATCAGAATGTTGCGAGTGTAGCCGCTGCGCCGCAAGTGGGCGATGGCGATGGCCACGTCATTGAACACACAGAATCCATAGCCGGCATCGGCATAGGCGTGGTGAAAACCGCCCCCCAAGTTGACCACCACCCGCGGCCCCAACAAAGAGATGGCTTCGCGAGCGCCCTTGATCGTGCCCCCCACCATCCACCGCTGCTGCTCGATGAAGGCCTCCGCCCCTTGCTCCGTGACGCCGTGGCCAAAGACCCTGGTGATTTGCTCCGCCTCGGTCACATTCGCCAAGTAGGAAAAGGGATGCACCTGATTGAGCTGGCCAATGGTCGCCCAGCGTGGCGTCATGACGTCGCTCTTCTTGATACAACCTTCATAAATCAGATAGTTCAAAATCTTGGCGGAGCGCCGACTATCGAAAGAGCCGTGCTCCGGCGACGCATAATTGCAATGATAGACCACACTCAGGCGAGGAAAACGCAGCCTTGAAGCCGCGCGCCGGCGCCACCGCCCCAAGGTCGCCTGTCCTTCCGCCACGAAATCCAACGCTGTCGTGAGATTGACACCCATCGCTTCTCCCCTGGGCACACCTGGCGAGCGCCAGGCTGCTCAACCATGGTAGCACACGCCTCAGCCTCATGCAGGCGGAAGCGAAGACAGGCAAACACAAATGGGCACCTCTGGCCTCAGCGGCCCGACGAAGCTATAGTGCGCCCGCCTTCGCTGGGGCCACCGCACCACGCGCCGTGGCCTTCCATCTTCCTTTTGCACCGAGGAGGTCTCGTGAACGATTTGCACCGCCGCATGGCCAGGCGAGGACTTGCCATCCTCAGCGCAGCCGCTCTGCTCTTTACCGTGGCATGCGCCACCCCAACGCCCATCGAAATCCGGCGCGTCGCCCCGCAAGAGACACCCGAAGTCACGCCAGAAGCCCCGCCCCCAGCCCCGGAGGACCTGTGCGCCCAGCTTCCCCAGGCTGAGCCCGCGGCCGATCTCCTCGCTGTGCCTCTCGTGCCGGGCGAGGCTTGGGATCCCATCGCTTTCAACCGCATCCGCGGCAACGCCGGCGCCATACCGCCGACCTATCTCGACGACGTCAACGGTCCCGACGGCACGGCTGTCCATCTCGGCAAACATCTGCCCTACCTCGTGCCCCGCCCCGAGGGCGTGGACCTCGAGGACCCCGCCCAGTGGCTCGCCATCATGTGGGGTGACCCCAGCTTGGGCTACACCCCCCATCCCAACGCGCCTCGCAGCGCCACCAACCACTACGAAGGGCACTGGTACAACTGGATCCAAATCCGCAAGGCCATCGACGGCCCCGCAGACGAAGTCACCACCCGCTTCTCCGACTGGCCCACCCAAGGGGCCAACGATGACCCCACCCTCGGCATCTATGCCAGCGCTGCTCCGCACATCATCACCGACGACGCCGGCGTCCACACCATCTATCTCGTGCGTTTGCCCGCAGATGTCGTCTCTGGTGACACCGTGCGCATCTGGGCCCACTGCCTCACCCATGGCGAATACGTAGACTTTTTGCAGGTCCCCTGAGCCACCCACGGCGCGGCGCCATCCTGTCTTCTCCCTGGCCTCACCGCCCGAAGCCGCGCAACTATTTTCTTTGGGCCACCCCGCCTGCCTTTATCGGCCCGTGCCCTTCTGTTACATTCTCAAGGGTCCAATGCGGCCAGACCAAGGGTCTGGCCTTGCGAGTGCTCCACCCTTGCGGAGCCCACCCTCTCACGATGAGGTCGGTCATGCGACGAACCCTTTGGCTCGCTCTGGTTGCCCTGCTCTTCTTCGCCCCAGGCTGCGACGACGACAAGAACAAGTCAAAGCTGCCGGACGATCTCCAGCCCCCCAACGATGGCTACAACTTCGACGACCTCGACTTCGTCGGGGATGGTGGCTACGGCAATGATGACCTCCTGAACGACCTGGATAGCACCCCCGACCTCCCACCTTTCGTGTGCGGCGACGGTAAAATTGAAGGCGACGAGGCCTGTGACGATGGCAACGACATCGCCGGCGACGGCTGCACCGATTGCCAGGTGGACGATGGCTGGGTGTGCACCGGTGCCCCGAGCGATTGTCGTCCCTGTAACGAAATCACTTTCGCATTGGCGGCCCCGACGGCCACCACCGTGTGGGTGACGGGCTCCTTCACCGACTGGGCCCCGGCCCCGAACCTCGGCGCCTTGCCGCTGGTCAAGGACAGCGATGGCCTCTGGTCCTTGGTCACCACCATCGAAGCACACGGGCGGCACACCTACCAGTTCATCGTCGACGGACGCGAGTGGATCGGCGATCCCAACAACCCCTTGGGCATCCCCGATCAGTGGGGTGACCGCAAGAGCCTCGTCGACGTCTGTGACAGCACGGCCGTCGAAGCCTGTGGCGTGGTCACCTTCCACTACGATGAAGGCGGCACCACACCGGCTCAGGTTCGCCTCGCTGGGAGCTTCACCTCCTGGGAAAACGCGCCCCTGAGCATGACCCGGGTCGATGGGCACTGGACCGTTACGGCACAGAACCTCGCCGTGGGGCGCAATCTCTACAAGTTCATCGTCGACGGCACCTGGATCACCGATGAGAGCAATCCGGAACGCGAAGACGATGGTTATGGCGGCTTCAACTCGGTCCTCAACGTCGACTGCACTCCCATCGCGTGCAACGGCCCCCCCTGCTGCGACGAACCTCCCTGCTGCGATGAGCCGCCCTGCTGTGGCAACGCACCGTGTCCCACCGGCTCTTGTGGCAACCCAGACGACTTCGACTGGCGCGATACGGTGCTCTACTTCGCCATGGTCGACCGCTTCTTCAACAGTGACAATGCCGTCAACCCTGTCCCCGGCGCCACGGGAGACAACGGCTTCGGCGCATCCGGCCAGTACGAAGGCGGCGACTTGGCGGGTGTGACCGCCAAAATGGACTACCTCGCCGACCTGGGCATCACCGCCCTGTGGCTCTCAGCCCCCTTCGAGAACCGCAACAGCTCCGGCGCCTCCATGAACCCTGCCAACGATCCCAACCACTACTCGGCCTACCACGGCTACTGGCCCTCGCCCGCCAACATCGACTACAGCGGCGCCACCCCCAACCCCACACCGGCCGTGGAACACCGTATCGGCACGGCTCAGGACCTCCACGATCTCATCGCCGCCGCCCACGGCGCCGAGTCGGCCAACGGGCACGGCATCAAGGTCCTCTTCGATTACGTCATGAACCACGTCGATATCGAGAGCGGGCTCTACCAAGCGCGCCAGAACGACGGCTGGTTCGTCAAGGTCGATAACCGCATCGTCCTCTGCGGCGGCGATAGCATCTGCGGCGGTGAGTGCTGGGAGCACCCTGAATGGGGGAAGAAATGCGCCTTCACCGACTATCTGCCAGCCTTCAATTACGACAACCAGGCGGCGCGCAAATGGTCCATCGACGACGCCCTCTGGTGGGCCAAGACCTTCAACATCGACGGCTATCGCCTGGACGCCATCAAGCACGTCCCCGACGCCTGGCTGGCGGAGTTTCGCGCCGCCTTCAACACGGCCTACCCGGAATTGGCCTGGCCCAATGCCACGGGACAGCGCTTCTACTTGGTCGGGGAGACCTACACCTGGGGCGATTACGGCATCCTCAAGTACTACGTCGATCCCGCGACCAAACTCGACGGCCAGTTCGACTTCCCCTTCAAGGCCAAGGTCTGCGGCGCCGTCTTCTACGACGACAGCCTGAGCAACCTCAAAGGCTGGATGGATTGGAACGACAACAACTACGGACCCCACGCCTTGATGTCACCCTTCCTGGGCAACCACGACATTCCCCGGGTCATCCACAACGCCACCCGCGCCGAGGGCTGTGAAGCCGGTTCCTGGCACGGCAACGCCTGGACCTCCAATTACCCACAACCCCAGGACGCCTGGCCCTACGAGAAGCTCGCCGTGGCCTTCGCCATCCTCCTCACCTCCAAGGGCGTCCCCCTCATCTATTACGGTGACGAGATCGGTCTCGCTGGTGGCGGCGATCCCGACAATCGCCGCATGATGCCCTGGTCGGGCCTGAGCGCCAACCAGATCAACCTCCGCAACAAAGTGGCCAAGCTCGCCAAGCTCCGTGGGGAATACAAAGCCATGAGCCGCGGCACCAGGACCACCCTCTCCGTGGCCCACAACACCTGGGTCTACCGCATGGGGCAATGCGGCAACCCCAACATCCCCGACGTCATCGTTGCCATCAACAAAGGCGACAGCGCCACCTCAGTCAACCTCCCCAGCGGCTCCTACACCGACCTCATGAATGACGCCACGGTCTCCGGCGGCCAACTCAACATCAACGCCAGGGATTTCCGCATTCTCCGCGTCGATTGAAGACTCAGTCGCTAGCCGCGCTCAAGGCCCGGTCGTAGTCCGGTTCCTGCGCAATCTCCGGCACGAGCTGGGTGTAGCGCACCCGATGCGCCCCATCGAGCACCACCACGGCCCGCGCCAGCAGCCCCTTCAAGGCCCCACTCTCGATGCGCACCCCATAAGCCTCACCAAAGGCGGCGCTGCGAAAGGCCGACAGGGTCTCCACCTTGTCAATGCCTTCAGCCGCGCAAGAACGCGCTTGGGCAAAGGGCAAGTCGAGACTGATGGTCAACACCCGCGTGTTCTCCAGCTTCGCCGCCGTCTCGTTGAAGCGCCGCAGAGAGGTCAAGCACACTGGCGTATCCAGACTGGGGACGATGTTGAGGATCAACCGTTGGCCAGCATAGTCGGCAAGCGTGACCTCGCTCAGGTCATTGCGGGTCAAGACGAAGTCAGGCGCTTGGGCCTCCAACGCCGGCAGATTTCCAGAGATGGCTACGGGTTGGCCTTTGAAGTGGGTCTGTGCCATGGTGCACGCTCCTCATTACGCGTGGTGAAAACCGCGGTGCCGGTCTACACGAGCGCGACCAAGCGCTCAGAGCCGTCAACACCGCGGCAGGATCTTCTCCTCATACGAACCAACAGGGCGCGCAGATCGCTACCTGAGACGCGCTTTCTCATCCCAAACAGACACAGCTCTTGACACTGCCAAAGGCTCCCGACTACGAATCAAATCAAGACGTGACTGCTCCTCCTCAGCAGCACCCCATAGGAGTCCTCATGCCGCAACACCCTCTCTCGCATCTGCTCGTGTGCCTCCTCATGACCGCCACGGTCCTGGCCTTTGCAGCCTGTGATGACTCCACTTCGGGGAGCCCGGACCTGTCCAGCGACGCCACCGAGACCGACACCCTCCCCACGGCTTGCACGCCGGGCGAGCGCTCGTGTTGGGATGGCAAGCTCGCCACTTGCATGCCCGATGGCAGCGGCTGGCTCCTGGAAGCCTGCCCCGATGAAGAACAATGTGTCGATGGCCTCTGCCAGGCCGATCTCTGCCAGCCGGGCACCTTCGCCTGTGCCCCTGACGGGGTCATCATTTGTCTCCTCAACCGCACCTGGTCCGAGCCAGAGCCTTGCGACGCGGGACAGAGCTGCGTCGCTGGAGCTTGCATCGACCAGACCTGCTCCCCGAACGATCGCTTGTGTCAAAATGATCGCGTGTTGATCTGCCAGGACGACGGCGTCACCTGGGAAGAAGAGCTGTGTGACCCGGGCTGGTTCTGCTTCCTCGGCGCCTGCGTCGAGTGTGTCCGCGATCAGGACTGCAGCGGCGGCCTCTGTGAGCTCGGCGTCTGCCGTGCCATCGCCCTGAGCGTCGCCACCGAGGCTCTCCTCGACGGGATGCTAGCCCAGCCCTACGCCGCCAGCCTCGCCGCCAAGGGTGGCACCACACCCTACACCTGGTCGATCGCCACGGGTGCTCTGCCCCCAGGCATCTCGCTCGCCGCCTCGGGCGCGATCCAGGGTACGCCCACCGCGGCAGGCGCACACCACTTCACCGTTCAAGTCACCGACGGCGCGAACGCCACGGCCGAAAAGGCCCTGGTCCTCTATGTCCACCCCGAGGGTCTCGTCATCAGCACCTCCGCCCTCCCTGCAGGCGAAGAGGGCCTCGACTACGACACCTCCCTGGCGGCCCTGGGTGGTGCTTCGCCCTACTTCTGGGGCGTCGTCGCAGGCGCTC
>Ga0334883_1003838_pt1 | contig 15345 bp, 12 predicted proteins | sample GraSluR1_MG_6_FD_207230 | JGI IMG/M metagenome (GOLD analysis project Ga0334883, IMG submission 207230) | Sludge microbial communities from methane-producing bioreactor in Wageningen University, Netherlands - Granular Sludge_09_05-R1 | ecosystem: Engineered > Bioreactor > Anaerobic >... | reverse complement strand
AACGGCCACGGCTCGGCGCGGTACGGGCCCGCGCCCTACAACGGCCACGGCTCGGCGCGGTACAGGCCCGCGCCCTACAACGGCCACGGCGCGGCGCGGTACAGGCCCGCGCCCTACAGCGGCCACGGCGCGGCGGCGGCGTTGGCCGTCCTACCTCTCCCAGCCCCGCCCCCATCCCCGAGAGGTCCTGTCTTCTCCGGTCTCAACCTGTCCCTGCCTCGGCCGCCCCGGACGGCACCGTCCACTTGAAGTGCTCCCGCATCAGCCAGGCGTTGGGGCGCGTCTGGGTCGCGCCGCCATCCACGGAGAAGGTGGTCTGGAACAGGTCGACGCTCTCCACCCGTCCGCGCCTGCCTTCGCCCAGGTCGAACAGGTCGTCGGGTCCGGGACGCTTCGGGTGATGGCGCAGATAGTAGAAGCCCAGAAGGGAGAGGACGAACTCGCGGGAGGGCACGCTGGCGGCGTAGGCGATGAGGGCGACGACTCCGACCCACATGACAGCGGCCAGGATGCTTCCCAGCAGCCTGGCAATCCCGCCCAGGAGGTTGCCGACCCCGGCCATGACGGCGCCGAACCAGGTGAGGCCGATGAGCTCCGAGGCGATGATGAAGGCCACGCACCAGCCGATCAGCGCCGCGAGCGCCACCTGTCGCGGGGTGAGCGCGGCCGCCTGTCCTGTCGGTGATCCGGCTCTGGCAACCATGGCGGCTCTCAGCAAGAGGGGCAGTGCCAGCCCCACCAGCAGCAGCACGGCCACGAAGATCAGCGGCCTGGCCAGGACGACCCCGACGGCCAGGGCGATACCCACGGCCTCGTACTTGTCGACGTACTCGGCGATCCATGGCGGGTAGCCGCGGGCGTCCACCCATCGGGCTACCTCGGCCCGACGCTGCTTTTCGGGGCTCAGCTCAGGGGCGGGCGGCGTGGCTTCGGTGGCCACGGGTGTTGCGGGCTGCTCCACCGCAGCGACCGGGGTGGGGCGGGGCGGCTCGGGGCTGTGTGGCGGCGATGGGGCAACCCTTGGAGGCGGGGGGCCGCCGGCAGGACCGCCGCCCGGCTGCGCCCTGAGGCACAAGACGGCCGACAGAGCCAGCCCCGCCGCGACCAGGAATACCACCGGTGCTTTCACGGTTCGCACCTCCCGAACGATAGTGCCTGTGCCGGTTTGTCGATGATCCTATAGCTTCGGGTGCCGCCGGCGACAAAGACCGGCGCGGAGCGGAGTGCCGCGGGCCGTTGGTCGGGCCCCGAGGAAGGGCGCCCCGCCAATCTCGGCGAACTGGCAGCCATCGCCTGCGATTGGCGTGGGCCACCGGCGCAGTGAGGGCTCGCGAACGCCTTCGGCACGCCACGAAAGGGAGTTAGCGGAGTGAACAAGACCTACGGCATCGGACTGGTGGGCTGCGGAGTCATCAGCCCGGTGCACCTGGAGGCGATCGGACAGGTGGCCAATGCCCGGCTGGTGGCCACCTGCGATGTGATACCGCAGCGGGCACAGGCCGCGGCCGACAAGTACGGGGCGCAGGCCGCGTACACGGACTTCGCGGACCTGCTGGCCCGGGATGACATCGACATCGTCCATGTCACCACTCCCAGCAGCCATCACCACGTGGTGAGCATCGCCGCCTCCGAGGCGGGGAAGCACAGCTTCGTGACCAAGCCCATCGACATCAGCCTGGCCGGCATCGACGCCATGATCGGCGCCGCGGAGGCCAATGGGGTCAAGCTCGCCGCCGTCCACCAGTTCCGGGCCTACGACAGCTACCGGGCCCTGCGCGGCGCCATCGAGGAAGGCAGGCTGGGGACGCTGCACTACGGGAACGCTTTCGTGCCCTGGTGGCGCGAGCAAAGCTACTACACCGACCGCTGGCAGGGGACGTGGGAGTTCGACGGCGGCGGGGCGATGATGAACCAGTCCGTGCACTGGGTGGACCTGCTATTGTGGATGATGGGGGATGTGGAGTGCGTGGCGGGCTATGCGGCCACGCGGGCCCACGAGATGGAGACCGAGGACCTCGGCACGGCGGCTCTGCGGTTCACCAGCGGCGCCCACGGCGTTCTGCAGGGGACGACGCTGACGTACAAGGGCCTGCCGACGCGGCTGGAGGTTCACGGCTCGCGGGGCAATGTTGTCATCGAGGGTGACAGGATCACCCTGTGGGATGTTGAGGGTGAGCAGAGCCTCGTCGAGGGGGCCCGGGCCTCCGCGACCTCGGCGGCGGATCCGCGCGCCGGGCTGGGCGACGCCGTGGGGGCCCACCGGGTGCAGTTGGAGGCGCTGATCGCGTGGATCGAGGGCCGCGGCCTGCCGCTGGTCGACGGTCTCGAGGCGCGACGCGCCGTGGAGCTCAATCTCGCGATCTACCGGTCCCAGCGCACTGCGACCGTGGTGAAACTGCCGCTGTGAGCACCTCGACGGCGTCGCTGCTTGGCAATCCCTATGTCCTGGCGGCCCTGGCAACCCTGTGTTGGGGCGTCGTTGTGATCCCATTGAAACTGGCGACCTTGCCCGGGCGTCTGGGAATCGCGATCTCCATGACCACAGGCGCCCTGACGATGACGGCGCTGGCGGGGCCGCAGATGCTCTCGGCGCTGGGTCTGCCGTGGCCGGAGCTTGCCCGCATCGCCCTGATCGGTACGGTGCAGTTCGCCGTGGGCTGCGCGCTGTACTACGAGTGCATCCAGAGCGGCAGCATCAGCATCGCGGTCCCGATCACCCGGGCCAAGGTGATCCTGATGCTGCCGTTGTCCATCGCTCTGGGTCTGGAGCACTTCACCTGGCCGCTGCTGGGGGCGTGCGTGCTGGTGGTTCTGGGCGGGGTGCTGATCGGCATTCGTCCCGGAGAGAAGGTCCCGGCCTCCGGCCTGGACGGACACCGCCGCTCGCTGCTGCTGGCGGGGGGCGCCTGTGTGTTCTGGGCGATCGGTGAGACCATGATGGGCACCTTGCCCAAATCAGTCCCGGCCCTGGCGGCCAATGGTCTGATGCTGTGGTCGGGGCTGCTGATCTACCTGGCCTATGCTTTGATCTCGGGCCTGTGGAGGCAGTTTCGGGGCATCGCGGCCCGCGAGATCGGCTATTTCGCGATCCACGGCATCGTGAGCTTCTCCGTGGCGTACGGCCTGTTCGTGGCTGCGGTAGGGCTCATGAGCCCCACCCGGGTGGCCTGTGTGACCTCGACCTACCCGCTGCTTTCGGCCCTCATCGGGTGGGTGTTGTTCAGGGAGCGGTTCACGATCCTGCTGGCCTTCGGGGCCTGCCTGCTGGTGGGCGGCGTGATCTTGCTACAACTGGTGAAGTGATCTGAGGTCGCGCCCCAACTCGTCGGAGATCGGTTCAGGAGACACGTATGCGCGCTGCTTTGGCCCTGCTGCTTTGTGCGGTCACGTCGCTGCCCGGCCTTTGCGCCGAGCGGCCGGTTCGCGAGCCCATGGTTTTCGTGTATGGCGCTCAGTCGCGGGAGGCGATCGAGCAGGTCGCTGAGATGGGTGCCAACTGCCTGTACCTGGACACCGCCCGGGAGAACACCTCCAACATGGCCCCACTGGACGAGCGCGTCGCGCTGGCCGCCGAGCAAGGCCTGCGCACCATCGTCGCCATCCCCACTTTGCAGCACTCATTCAACATGCCCTCCCCTCTGGGAAGCAACTACCGCAAGTGGGTGACGGAGAAGATCACGGCGGTGGTCACCCATTTCCGGGACAATGAGCACGTCATCGCGTGGGCCGTGGAGGGGCTTCCGGAATGGGAAGTCGACCGCGGCAACGGGGACTTTCGCGAGTACCTCTCTGCGTGGTATCCGGACATCGCGGCGCTGAACGAGTCGTGGGGCACGGCCTTCTCCGACCTGGAGCAGGTGAGTATGGAGACGGTGGGTCAGATCGACGCGGGACACCCCTTCGGTGTGGGGCGGGCCTCGGTAGACCTGGCTGAGTACAGGCGTTTGGCCTACCACGACATCCTGACGCTGTGGGCGCGGACCATCAAGTCGCTGGACTCATCTCGCCCGCTGATGACCGGCCCGGTGACTCTCTACCGCTCGCTGACGGCGATCCCGCCTCAGTACGACATCGTGTGCCCGGCCACGCCGCCCGATGAGCTGGAGCCGGACTATCTGACCCACAATGTGCACTCGGTGGACATGGCCCGGCGTTGCGGCCGCTTCGATGTGATCCCCTTCCTGCGGGTGCCGCTGCAGCAGGGCGAGAGCCGCTCGCTGGCTTCCTGGATCGCGGTGGCGGCTCTGCACGGCGCCCGGGGTGTGGCCCTGGACAACTGGTGGGCGCTGGAGAACAGCCCCGCGCCGCACTTGAGCCGTCAGGAGGTGGCATTGGCGCTGGAGGCTTCCAGACCGCTGGAGACCATGCGCATCGTCCCGCGGGCGAGCATGGCCTTCCTCTACGAGCCGTACGTGGGGGGGCTGAACACCGGCGACTGTGCGCCCAAACGCGGGCCGCGGCCCGGCCCGCGGCCGGAGCCCACGGAGCAGCAGAAGCACAACCTGCCGGCCTACGGCTACATCGAGGGTCTCTTGCCCGGCGAGCCCAGCAATCCGTTCGGGGCGTTTCGGGTCGGCACCCAGTTCGGCATCGCCGACTACATCACTCTCCAGGACGCGCCGGGCGTAGACCTGCAGCAGTATTCGGCCATCCTGGCCCCGATGGCGTTGCGGCTCTCCGGAACGCTGCAGAACCGGCTTGCCCAATACGTGCGGTACGGTGGCGCGCTGGTACTGGACTACGGCGCGGGGATGTATGAGACGGGCTCGTGGCTCTCTTTGCCCCCGGTCGTGGCGGAGCTCTGCGGGATACTGGAGCTTGTCGAGCCTCACGAAGCTCTTGGGACTCTGAGCACGACCACCTGGCGACCGGACTGGCTGCACTCGCTGACGTGGGGCATGAAGACCCAGGGCTCCTACAACTCGGGGACCCGGCGCGGGACGCCTCAGGAGCTCCGGGACTACCATGTGGTCGGCCCCGCCTGTTACGCCGTGCTCGAAGGCGATGGCGGCGCCGTGGCCACGCTGGATGCCAAGACGGTGCGGGGCACGTCGGCGATCAGCGGCCTGCTGGGCTGTGCCACCGGCAGCGGCGTGGCCTGCTACGCCACCCACCGTCTCTGGGCGAACTGGCGCAGCGACTGCCCGGTCTACATCGGCTTCCATCTTGACATGTGCGCCCGGAGGCCCGCCATCGACCTGCAGTCAACGCCCTTTTGGACCACAGGGATCTGCGCCACCCTCACCGCGGACGGCGTAGCTTTGTGCAACGCCACGCACAAGGCCACGATCGCCGAGGTCATCCGCGCCCAGGCTCAGCACGCCGTGCACTCTGGCGGTGCGGGGCTGTTTTCCGCCCTTGCGCGCCACCGCGATGGTACCCGCTCCGGTGCCGCGCGGCTCTCGGTACACCTCCGCGGTGGCGAGACGAAGGAGTGCCGCCCTCTGCCCATCCTCGTGCAGCCCTATACCGACAGCTCCTGGGCCCTGCCGCGGGAGGTGGGCCCGGAGCGGATCGTGCTGGAGGTGGCCGGCGACGGCGGCGACGTGGTGGCCGACCGCGCGGGCGCGCTGTCCTTGACGGACGGCGCTCTCACCCGGGCCCGCTATACCATCGCCGACGGTGAGTATCCGGTGGCGCCCGGCTCGGTGCACAGGGTGGTGATGGTCGCCGGCGTCGAGCGCTTCGAGGGTCTCTTCACCGCCACCAGCGAAGGGCAGTTCCGGTTCTCGGAGGCCGCCCGGCACGGGGTGATCACCATTACCCCGGCCGCGGGAGAGGTCGGACAGGCTTCGGAGTAGGAGACGCCTGCGGGCGGTGCCCCGAGGCACAGGACGACAGGCTCTCTTACGGCCGGCGTCATGTACCACAGCGATGGATGAGCAAGGGGGGAGATGTCGGTGTCCGCAGAGCCGGTGATACGTCCTGCAGGCCCGGAGGACGCGGAGCGCTGTGGCGAGATCGCCGTGGAGGCGTGGCGCCCGATCTTCGCGTCCTGGCGCGAGCTGCTGGGGGAGGAGCTGTTTGAGGCCGTCTACGGCGACTGGGAGGCGGTCAAGCGCGGGCAGGTGGTGGAGTTCCTCACGAAGTGGCCCCAGATGGCGATCGTGACCGAGCTCGAGGACCGTGTCGTGGGGTTCTTGACCTACCACTTGTGGCCCGACAAGCCGGTGGCCGAGATCGGTAACAACGCGGTGGCTCCGGGCCACCAGGGGCTGGGCATCGGCACGCGGCAAGTGCGCCATGCCATGGGGCTGTTCCGGGAGCGGGGCGTGACGGTGGCCACGGTGATGACGGGGCTGGACGACGGGCACAGTCCGGCCCGGTGCATGTACGTCAACTCGGGCTTCGGCCCCTCGCTGCCGATGATCCGCTACTTTGGCGAGGTTCAAGGGCCGTGAGGCCGCCGGAACCAGGGGAGAGATCACGCGCGGGCTTCACACCAACAGACGCCGCTTCTGCGACCGTCCTCCCCCCGTCGCTCCGGCGTTACCCCCGCCGTATCGGCAGCCTCCCGAACTGTCGCACCGCGCTGTTGATGGCCAGCATGCCGGGGCGCCAGCGGTCGGGGGGCATGTCCTCGGTGATGCCGACGAGAAACCCGTTGCCGGGCGCGGCCTGCTGCAGGATGTCTCGGGCCGCCGCCACCATCTCCTCATCGGACTTCAGAAACAGCGAGGAGGGGAAGTTGATCCAGATCACCTTGTCCGGCCAGAGCGCTCGCGCCTCGGCGACGCTGAGATCGCAGTCCGGAGGCGGGGTGAAGGCCTCGACGTAGTCCATCTTCGAGGTGGCCACCAGGGGCGCCAGGGCCCGGTTGTTGGCGTCCAGATGCACCCCCATCAGCTTGCCGTGTGCGTGCATGATCTCGGCGAACTCGTCGTAGTGGGGCAGGATGTACTTGCCGAAGCGTTCCACGCCCACGATCTCCGGGCAGACATTGCCGCCATAGTTGGCGCACAGCGCCGGGGAGCGAGCGACGATCTCGTAGATGCGCCGGCGGTCCTCGCTCAGGGCGTCGTAGAGCTTCATGACCTCATCGCGGTTCTCGGTCCACTGGATGGCGAACTCCTCCACCCCGAGGATGCGGTAGATGATCTCCTGAAGGGGCGAGTAGCCCACCCCCGCGCGCATGGTGGCATCCTCCCCCATCTCCTCGGCCTTGCGCAGGAAGCCCTCGTAGGCGGGGTAGTGCTCGCGGCAGGTGATGGTGGCGAGGATCTTGTCGTAGTCCTCGGGCCCCTTGAAGAGCTTCTCCACGTTCCAGGAGGTGCCGGGCGCGGGCTCGTCAACCCGGGTGAGATCGCCCTTTTCGGTGTGGATGGTGGTGCGGACCCTGGTGCGGCCTTCCTCGACGAAGGTCACGGTCTCCTGAGTGATGCCCGGAGTACGGGTACCGAAGACGCCCGGCCCGCGCTGCACGATGCAGAGGCCCTCGTTGCGCATGGTGCGCTCGTCGGTGCACTGCGGGATCATGCACTCATAGACGGTGAAGGGGACGTGGTCTACGTCTTCGAAGCGCAACGCGGCCTCAACGCGCTGTTTCGGCGTCCATGACTTCGGCATGGGTGTCTCCCTGTAGCGGCCTATGATTCGGGGGGATCGTTGTCTCCAAACAGCTCATCCATGGCCTGTTTGGTGGTGGATCGACGCCATTGCTCCACGTCGCGGGGCCGGAACTGCACGCCGCCATCGCCGGGGTAGGGCAGTCGGTGGTCGTGCTCGCTGAGGAAGATCTCCAGAGGGATGCCTTCGGGGAATGCGACGCAGACGCGGCGCCCGGCCACGATGTCGCCCAGGTACTTGCACTTCATGCAGATCGGTGGCGGCTTGAGTCTGTTATCCATGGCTGACCTCGGAACAGATCGCGGCCTGCACGTGGGGAGCGCAGCTTGCGGCCGGTGGCAGGCCCATCTTACGGCCTCAGGGTGCTCCCGCGCAAGGGTGTCCGCAGGTGCGTCGGAGGCGCGGTCGGCTCAGATCCCGTGCACCGGCAGTCCCCCCGCCGGCTTGCAGCGGGGTTCATAGCCCTCGGGGAACAGGTGGTCCACCTGGCCCTCCTGGAAAAGCCGACAGGCGTCGATCTCCGGAGGCAGCGTCTTCTCCTCCCAGACTTTCCAGCCTTCGCCGTCCAGAGGTGTTTCGTACCCGTCGTGGCGGAGGCGGGCGACGAGCCTTTGGCGCAGGTCGGCCAGGACCTCGGCGTAGGCGGCGTTCCCGGCCAGATTGCGCTCCTCCAGTCTTCCCGGCTCGCGCCGGAAGAGGTACTCCCGGTTGTCCGGCGCGCTGTAGCCGTACTTGTAGTGCCCCGTGGTGATGCCGAAAAGCCCCCAGCCACCCTCCTGGTACTGGGTGAACACCTCATCGCGCTCGATCTGGCCCTCGGCGACCTGAGCCAGGTCCACGCCGGCCGCCTCGCCGGGCACCGGGATGTCGGCGGCCTCTAGCAGTGTGGGCATGACGTCCACCGTGCTGACCACCCGCTCGCAGCGCCGCCCGGGGGTGAATCGGTCAGGCCAGCGCACCAGCAGCGGCACCCGCGCCGCGGGGTCGAGGAGAGAGCGCTTGCCGTAGCTGTCGTAGTCGCCCAGCAGCTCGCCGTGGTCGGAGGCGAACATCACCAGAGTATGCTCCAGGTCTCCGCTGTGCTCCAGGGCGGCCAGGATGCGTCCGGCATTGTAGTCCACAAAGGAGATGGCCGCATAGTAGGCCGCCCGGATCAGGCGCACGAGATTGCCGTCGAAGCCCTCGTCCCGGTACTTGTAGCGGTTCTGCAGCCGGTTCCAGTAGGTCAGGAGCTGCTCGTGGCCCCGGGGCACGTGAGGGTAGGGCATCTCCACCGGCTTGTACAGCCTGTTCCAGGGCACGGGCGACTCGAAGGGAGGGTGCGGCTTGATGAAGCTGGACCACAGGAAGAAGGGGCGGGCGCGATCGCGTCGGCCGAGGAACTCGATGGAGCGGTCCGCCACCCAGGTGCTGTGGTGTAGTCGGGCCGGGAGCTGCGAGGGCTGAGGCAGATAGTACCACTCGCTGCGCACACCGTTGGGGTCCAGGATGTGGTCGAAGCCATGGTGGCGCAGGTGGTCGCAGAAGTCATCGCCCTCGCGCATCCCGCCTTCTTCGCTGTAGTCACGAGAACCAAAGCCCCACAGCTTGTGACTGTCGGGCCAGAAGTGCATCTTGCCCGCGCCGTGAGTCTGGTACCCCTCGGCGGCCAGCAGCGCCATCAGGGAGGTGCGCTCCTGGGGCATGGGCAGGTTCGCGGTGCAGCCGGTCTGGTGGGCGTACTGCCCCAGTATCAGGCTGCAGCGTGCGGCGATGCACACGGGTGAGGGCGTATAGGTCGAGGTGAAACTGGTGCCCTCGGCCACCAGCCGATCCAGAGTGGGCGTCTGGATGAAGGGGTTGCCCAGGGCGGCGATGGTGTCGAAACGCTGCTGATCGGTATACAGCAACAGGACATTGGGCCTGTGGGTCATGGGGGTATCTCCCGTGCGGTCTCGCCGATGTCACCGCCGGCCATTTCGCCGGTGCTCGGTGGAGCCCCTTCCGGACTTGTGCCGGAAGGGACCGGCGCCCGTCATGGTGAAGCTGGCTTTGTTCGACAGCTCCCGGTTTCCGGGCCCGACCCAAAGTGAGGGATGAGATGCCTACCCAGTTTTACTGCGCCACCTGCGACACTTTCGTGGGCTCCGTGGACTGCCCCAATCCGAACCACGCCGCGCCCCACAAGCTCATCAGTGGCCCCCAGGTGGCCACGGACACGATCGTGGAGTACCGGGGCAGGATCGTGTTGATCCTCCGCGCCAAGCCGGGCGAGAGTGAGGAGGGCAAGTGGGCGCTGCCGGGCGGGTACATGAACTATCGCGAGCGCTGCGTGGACAGTGCCGTGCGCGAGGCCAGGGAGGAGACCGGCCTGGACCTGGCAAGTGTGGCTTTGTTCGGTGTGTACGACGATCCGCGCCGCGATATGCATAGCGACCGCAACACGATCGCCATCGTGTACACCGGCGTGGGCATCGGCGAGCTGCACAGGGAAGACGAGGATGGTGAGGTGTCGGCGGTGAGGGGCTTCACCCGGGAGGAGATCGAGGACCGCTGCTTCAGTCCGCTGCATCGCGGTGCGGAGCATCCGTGCCTGGCGGTGGGTGGCAACCTTGACCCGGAGCGATTCTTGACCGGTGAATTCGCGCTTGCCTTCGACCACGACCGCATTCTGCGTGACTACTTCGCCTCGCGTCACGGGTTGTAGGCCGTGGCCGGAGAGTCCGGCCGGCCCGGTGCATGTCATCCCGAGCGGCAATCCCGAGCAGCGAGATACCGAGGAGTCCCTCTGAATGCCGGGAGATTCCTCGCGCTGCTCCCTGCGGGAGCGGACGCTCTGGGAATGACACTTCCATGCTGGTGTACGCCTGTTGGCCGGGACTACAGACCTCCGGCTTGAGCCTTGCGAGTGGGGCCGGCCGTCTCCATGCACGTCCGAGGCGAGAGGCTGCCGCACCAAGGGACGGCACACAGGTATCTTGCGGCCGGTGGCGAATTGGGCTGCCCGTTGCTGCTCGCGGTCGCGCGAGACGGCCGCCAGACCATCGAAGACCCGGAACAGGAGATCTCCACATGCCACTGATCGACATGCCCCTCGAGGCCCTGCGCACGTACCAGGGCCGCAACCCACGCCCCGCCGACCACGATGAGTATTGGGAGACCGCCCTGGCCGAGATGCGGGGCACGGAGGCCAATGTGGAGCTGCGCCCGGCGGCGTTCCAGGTCCCCGGAGCCGAGTGCTTCGATCTGTACTTCACCGGCGTGCGGGGCGCGCGCATCCATGCCAAGTACCTGCGGCCCGCGGGCGGTATTTCGCCGCACCCCGCCGTCCTGCAGTTCCACGGCTACAGCGGCAGCTCCGGCGACTGGCACGACAAGCTCAGCTACGTGGCCATGGGGTACTCGGTGGCGGCGCTGGATTGCCGCGGCCAGGCGGGGCAGTCCGAGGACGTGGGCGGCGTGACGGGCAATACGCTGCGCGGCCACATCATCCGCGGCCTGCAGGACGGCCCGCACGACCTGCTGTTCCGGCACATGTATCTGGACACGGCCCAGCTCGCGGGTATCGTCCTGGACTTTCCGGAGGTGGACGAGACCCGCGTGTACGCCATCGGCGGGTCGCAGGGCGGCGGACTGACTTTGGCCTGTGCCGCGCTGGAGCCCCGGGTGAGCAAGGCGATGCCCATCTTCCCCTTCCTGTGCGACTATCTGCGGGTCTGGGAGATGGACCTGGCCAAGGACGCCTATGATGAACTGCGCCAGTACTTCCGATCCTTTGACCCGACCCACGAGCGGGAGCAGGAGATCTTCACGCGGCTGGGCTACATCGACTGCCAGCACCTGGCGCATCGGATCCGGGCCAGGGTGCTCATGGCCACAGGCCTGATGGACACCGTCTGTCCGCCTTCCACGCAGTTCGCGGCCTACAACAAGATCATCTCGGAAAAGGACATGGTGATCTACCCGGACTTCGGCCACGAGGGCCTGCCGGGAGTGAACGACCGGGCGTTCGGGTTCTTCAGCGGAGAGTGAGCGGCAGGGGGTGAGGCGATCCTCCACGGCGGGACCGTGGCCGTCACCGGGCCCTTGCGGCGCTCGACGGCACACGCCCGACGGCATGTGGGCGAGACGCCCGCGGTTTTGGAGGTGCGGCCGAAGACCCCGCATTCGCCGCGAATGTCATTCTGAGCGCGTGCGCTCCCGGAGAGAGCTGCGCGGGGGATCTCCCGGCATTCAGGGAGATTCTCCGCTATCTCGCTGCCCGAGATGGACGCTCAGGATGACAGGAGCCGGGCCAGCAAGACTCTGCGGCCTCACCTCGAGGAACGGCAAACGGCCGGGCTCGCATCGCCTGAGCAGGCGTGGCGCCAATAGGGAAGCCAAGGGGCGGCGCCGTTCACCGTCGCAGACCACCACCACAGGGGGCGTACCATGCTCAAGTGCGCATTCCTCGGCTGCGGGCCCCGCGCCCGCCAACATGCGAAGGCTTACGCGACCGTCACGCGGGGACGCATCGTGGCCATCTGCGATCTGGACGGGGACCGCCGCGAGCAGTTCGGCGAGGAGTTCGGCGTCACCGCCCGCTACGCCGACGCGCATCAGATGCTGGAGGATGAGAAACCCGATGTGCTGCACATCGTGACCTTGCCCGCATTGCGTTTCGAGCTGATGGCCATGGCCTCGGAGCACAGGGTGCCGGCGGTCATCATCGAGAAACCCATCGCCCTGTGGGGCGAGGACTTCCGGCGAATCCGTGAGCTGGCACAGAGGACGGAAACCAGATTCTGCGTGAACACGCAGCTTCACTTCCACGCCCGCAACCTGGAGTTAAAGCGCGATGTGGCAGAGGGCAGGATCGGGGATGTCCGGTTCATCGACGCCGGCGCCAGGTCCACTCCGCTGGATCAGGGCGTGCACGTGCTGGAGCTTTGCCACAGCTACAATGGCTTCTCTCCGTTCACCAGCGTGTTCGGGCAGGTGTCCGACGCCTCGGAGATCGCTTCGCGGCAGCCGTCACCGGGCATGGCGGTGGGCTCTCTGTCTTTCGCCAACGGGGTCACGGGGCTGCTACAGTGTGGGGCTTGCGCGCCCTTTGCCACGGAGAACCGGGAGAACCGCTATTACCACAAGCGGGTCGCCGTCTACGGGACAGAGGGTTTCGTGCACTGGACCATGGGCGGCTGGGAGCGTCGGACTGTGGCAGGCGGCTACGAGAGCGGCTCCCACGACTACGGCGAGGAGGACGACCTGGCCCAGGGGCGCCTGACGGAGGCGGTCTTCGACTGGCTCCTGGATGAGGCCCGCCCGCACCCGACGCGGCTGGAGCGCTCGCTGGAGCAGTTCAACGTGATCCTGGGGCTGTACGAAAGCGCCCTGCGCTCCGAGCCCGTGCAACTCCCCTGCGAGCCGCCGGACGGCCTGGAGGCGGCACTGAGGGAGCGGCTCGGCTGAGGCACGGGCGCCGGGACCGAGTAACCGGGCCCTCCGCCGCAGGCGGCAAGATGCGGGCGGGCAGGCCGCCGCCGGGCGGCCGCCTGCCGGCGGCATTCGGTACCTCCACGGCTCGCGGCTCGTTTTCCTACTTCCCCTGCATCACATACACCCGCGTCGCCAGTGGGGCGAAGGTGTCCTCAAGCCTCCCCGCGGCCACCGCCACCTGACCGCCCTCGAAGAGCTTCCTCGCCGGGCCCGTCACTTGCAGGGCGGAGAGGTCGAAGCTCACCCTGACGGTGGACGCACTGCGGTTGGCGCAGATCAGGTACCACTTGCCGTCCACGTAGCGGTGGGAGAAGCGGATCAGGTCGCCGTCGGCCGTGACCTGTCGGTGGGGCGGAGGGGTAGCAAGGATCGGCGTCAGCGTCTCGATCTCCCGTCCCAGGGGCAGCATGGAGTTCCACATCGCCCGCCCCATGGGCTTGTAGATGAAGTACATCAGCGAGCGGGCCCCGGCGATGAGGCACAGGTAGGTTTGGCAACGCTGCTCGGCGGGAGTGGGCTCGCGGACGGCGTCATCGTAGCCGTAGAGCTGCAGCCAGATGTTCACCGGCTTGCCCACGGGGAGACAGTCGGCGGCCATGATGCGGGTGATGTCATCCATGGCCTTCATCCCGTCCCCGCGGCCGATGGGATAGCGGTCCAGGGAGCCGACGTCGGAGGCCACCAAGCCGCCGTAGCCACCGTAGCCGGGCTTCCAGGAGTAGTAGTTGAAGAAGCTGGGGCGGTACGGGTCCGCCGCCGAAACGGCCTCCTTGAACGTCGGCAGATCGCTCTCCTTGCGGGTCTCGCTCTCCCACCAGCCCTCGGGCTCGTCCAGGATGTACCAGGCCAAGATGAGGTCATTGTCGGCGAAGGCGCGGATGTTGCCCAGCAGGCCGTCGCGAATCCTCTCGTACTCGTCTCCCCCCGCATTCCACCAGATGATCCTCAGGCCCAGGCGACGGCACTCATCGAAGAACTTTCGGAAGGCCGGGCGGTTCGCCTGCAGCCCCTCCTCGGTGGACGAGCCGCCGAAGATGGCGCAGACGGTGTTGAAGCCGTGGTCTTTGATGTCCTGGAGGCGGCCGAGCTGAGCGGTGATGCTGTGGATGCCCATGCAGTAGGGGATGAAGGGCTCTCCGTCGACGATGAAGGTGCCCGAGAAGCGGTCGACCTTGGTCCCGTAGGGCTTGTCGGGCAGCTTGATGAGGGTGTCCCGCGTACCCAGCTCCAGAGCCCCGCCATCGGTTCCGAGGGCGCCGACGGTCACGGGGGTCTCGCCGAGCACCACATCCTCCAGCGGGACGGGGACCTCGGCGACCCAAGCGCCGCCGGCGCGTACGAACTGCGTGACATGCGTGCTCTCTGCCACTTGGACCCGGGCATAGGCCGCACGCGGGTCGGTGCACCACACGCGCAGGCGGGCCGTGGCCTCGGTGGTGTAGTAGGAGCGATCCAGCAAAGCGCGCAAGGGCTCACCGGGCCGGCCTGTGGCGACGGTGGGCTGCAGCACCGTGCGCGACAGGCGGCGTACCACCAGCGGGGGGCAGGCAGTGCGGGAGACACTCACCTCGGCTTCGTACGCGCCCAGGGCGGGCTTGCCCTCGATCGGCCCGAGCCTGACCTCCGTGGCCTCGCCCGCGGGGCAGGCAGCCGAGGCCTCCAGCAGGGGGCCCGGGGGTGCCACTTGGGGCCCACCCGGAGGCCGGATTGCCGCCGCGAGGGTAAGCCGCCCCGCGCTCTTGGCGCCCGGTGTGATGCTGACCGTCAGCCCCCAGGCGTTGTCCTCCGTCCAGGCTCCCGTCCAGGCAAGGTCCATCGCCCGCGGGGCGACGATGCTCTCAGGGAGGGTGACGAGGCCGAAGCGCGCGGGATTGTGGAAGCCCCCTTCGGTCTGGGACCACTGGCTGTACTCCTCGGCCCCGGCCCCGGCGTGGCGGCAGAAGTTCATGCCCCACACCTCCTCCGTCCGGGAGCCGATGGGCAGCCAGTCCCAGGGGATGTCGATCAGGGCGGTCCAGCGGTCGGCGTGCTTGGTGGTGGTGGCGAGCCACTCGCCGTTCCAGGAGGTATCGAAGCCCTGCTCGTCCGCCGTGGCGCCGTCGGGGTTCACCGCGAAGTGATAGTACGGACCGGTCGCGCCCTCGGGCGCGATGAACAGCTCCACGCACTCGCCGGGGTACACGCCAGGATCAACCTTCATGTTGGCCATGTCGGGCTGCAGGCAGTCGAAGGCGATGTGCAGAGCCCGCGCGGTGGCCACGAGGCGCACCTGCGTCTGAAAGGCAGCGGGCCTGCCGCCGTAGAGGGCCACAAAGGGCGGCA
>Ga0334883_1003834_pt1 | contig 15358 bp, 12 predicted proteins | sample GraSluR1_MG_6_FD_207230 | JGI IMG/M metagenome (GOLD analysis project Ga0334883, IMG submission 207230) | Sludge microbial communities from methane-producing bioreactor in Wageningen University, Netherlands - Granular Sludge_09_05-R1 | ecosystem: Engineered > Bioreactor > Anaerobic >... | reverse complement strand
AATTTATTTCATCAGTGGAACAACAAAAATTACTATTTAAACTTTAAATCATATTTTAGCCATGTTGCTGGTAGTAACGAGGCCATTATTAGAACACAACGAGCTTCTGCTCGTTATTTCCAACGCCCCGATGCCACACATGTTTCTGTTGATTCTTCAGCAAATAGTTTAACAGGACATGGGGGTAGTTTTATAATAGGTAAAGGTGGTGATGGAAATTGGCGATTTGCCAGTTTTATTACCTGGAAGTCGCCAAAACTTGAGGTTAATGATATTGGTTATATTCGTAGTGTTGACGATATTTTTCAGGTTATTTGGTTTGGATATCGTTATTGGAAACCTTTCTCAATTTTTAGAGAGGTCAATCTTAATTTCAATCAGTGGACAGGGCACAACTTTACAGGTGAATTAAGTTATTTTGGAGGAGAGTTCAACTTTCAAACACAATTTAAAAATTATTGGTCTTTTGCTACAGGCATAAGTTCTTATGGAAAAAGTGTTAACTACACCGCTTTAAGGGGAGGACCATCTTTATATATGCCCGGTGGCATAAATGGTTGGGGTTGGTTTAGTAGCGATGATCGAAAAAAAATAACATTTTCTCTTAGTTCTTCATTCCATTCCAGTGTATCATTACTTTCTAAAAATTATTCTTTAGGGTTAGCCTACAAGCCAATAAATGCACTTGCTATTTCACTTTCGCCTTCATATTCATATTCAGAAGAGAAATTACAATATGTTGAAAATATTGAACATAACAATGAAATGCGATACATAAATGCTTCGCTCAACCAAGATTTATATATTTTTGAACTTTGGGTTAATTTTAGTATAACACCCGACTTATCCTTTCAGTACTATGGTCGTCCCTTTTTTGCAAAGGGTAAATACTATGATTTTAAAAGAATAACCAATCCAAAGGCAAATTCATTTACAGATCGCTTCCATGTTTTTAATGAGGATGAAATTGGTTATAATGCTATTGATCAGATGTACTTAATTGATGAGAATTTGGACGGAACAGTAGATTACAGGTTTGAAGACCCAAATTTTAACTTCAGATCGTTCCAATCGAACCTAGTGGTTCGGTGGGAGTATCGTCCCGGCTCAACATTGTTTCTAGTTTGGTCGCAGGGTCGTGATTCCTTTGAAAGCGACTATAATACGGGCTTAAACTATAGCGCGAAGGAACTTTGGGATGCTTATCCTCATAATGTGTTTTTAGTTAAGTTTGCCTATAGATTCTATTGATCATATGCGTTTTTTCCTTAAACTTACACTCTTTTAAAAAAAGTGATATCCATTAATTTAAAAGTTGTGCCTTACAAAAATTTTTATTGAACGTTTGTAAAGTTGAAAATTAATGTATTTTAGCGGAGCTAAATTTTTGGTGAATGAATAAAAGCAAAAATTAATACTATTACTGTTTAATCAAAAACTAAAAAAATTACAAAATGCTACACGAACCCGCTGTAGAAATTGGAGCTGATTACGCTTCTAAAAAGAAAACAAGATTAGGAATAATCTTATTTACTGTATATGCCTCTATATATGGGCTGTTTGTACTTCTAGGGCTTTTTTACACCGATTTACTGGGTTTAAAAGCAGTTGGTAATGTTAACCTTGCTGTGGTTTACGGAATTGGGCTAATCCTTCTTGCTGCGATAATGGGTTTTATTTATAGCCTGATTTGCTCAAGAATGGAGGATCAAATGAATGGAGGAACCAAGGTATGATATATGAAGTTTCAATTTGGGCTATCCTAATATTCCTGGTTTTTGTTGCGATGGTTATTGGATTATCGTTTTATTTTGGTTCCAGAACAAAATCCGCAGCCAGTTACTATGCTGCTGGTGGTACAATTCACTGGGGAGTAAACGGGATTGCTTTCGCCGGTGATTACCTTTCAGCCGCCTCTTTCTTGGGTATTTGTGGTATGATTGCTTACGCGGGTTATGATGGATTTCTTTATTCAATTGGGTATCTTGCCGGATGGGTTGTTGCTCTTTTCCTTGTGGCAGAACCTCTTAAAAGACTGGGAAAATATACTTTTACTGATGCTCTTGACTCAAAGTTCAATTCAAGAGGCATAAAACTTACTGCATCGTTAAGCACTCTGATAGTATCAATATTCTATTTAATCCCTCAAATGGTTGGGGCAGGCGATCTCGTTGTCCCACTTCTGGGTTTACCCCATTGGGCAGGTGTTTTGATTGTTGGCGCAATTGTTATCTATATAGTTGCCACAGCAGGAATGACATCAACCACCTATGTTCAGTTTATTAAGGGGGGACTTTTAATAACATTCTCTGTTATTCTAACCATTTACATACTTAGGAATGGTTTTACCCTAAATCCATCGGATGATTACCGTCAATTTGCAAGCATTGAGGCGCAGGTTGAAGGTAATGAAGTGGTTTCAATAGAAAGCGAGGATTATGAATTGATTGGTCAGCAGCAGACTGGAAATCAAACTTTTGTCAAGTTAAGTAAAGAGAATTATGAAACTTGGTTTAAGCTGGAACAGAACGATGATGGATCTGCATACCTAACGGAAGCACTGAATATAACCAATACCGCTTCGGGCGAGAAATTGTACAACGGTGCGCCAAAGACTGAGAGAAGATTTTACCAGGTGGGACATTTGAAGAGCATTGTTCACAAGGGAGAAGAAGTTGAATCATCGGGACCACTAGGACCATTTGAATTTTTTAGCACATTAGAGGAAAGCGAAGTTGTGATTTTCAATAAATCAATTTTTGATGATGGAGAGGATAGGGTTACCGTGTTTTATCAGCAACCAACAAAGGGCTCCGATATATTGAAACCCGGACTTATGCTTAAGGTAGGGAAGAACGCTAAACTTTGGGATAAAGTTAACTTTTTCTCCCTGATGCTTGCTCTCTTTTTAGGAACTTCGGCTTTACCACATATTTTAATACGCTACTATACTGTACCCAGTCAGCGAGCAGCCCGAAAATCTACCATTGTGGCCATTGTTGCAATAGGATTCTTTTACATTCTTACACTCTATATGGGTCTTGGTGCCATGGTGAACGGAGTTAACGACTTGGAGAGTAGCAACATGTCGGGGCCTTTGCTTGCTAAATCATTTGGTATTGGGCTATTCTCAATTATTTCGGCCATAGCATTTGCAACCGTTTTGGGAACAGTAAGTGGATTGATAGTTGCCTCTTCGGGCGCCATAGCACACGACTTTGTGGATAAGTACCTTAAGGTGGAAATGACTGATAAGCAAAAGGTAAGAGCAGGAAAATTTGCAGCTTTTGGGGTTGGTATTTTTGCCATTATCCTGGGTATTATTTTCAAGGGAATGAACGTTTCCTTCCTGGTAGGACTTGCTTTTGCTGTTGCTGCTTCTGCTAACCTCCCATCAATTCTAGCCGTAATATTTTGGAAGAAAACCACTGCAAAGGGTATTGCAAGCTCTATTGTGGTTGGGATACTCTCGGCTGTTACTATTATACTATTATCACCATCGATGTTTGAACGGTATGGTTTGCCCAAGGCTGATGCAATTATTCCCTTTGATAATCCAGCAATTATCTCAATGCCATTAGCAGTGATTGCCCTGATTGTTGTATCGCTTTTAACACAAAAAAAGAAATAGAAAATAATTAAGTAATAAATAAAAACGCTGATAGTTTTCGCTCTATCAGCGTTTTTTTATAATATCCATCATATTAGCCTATTTATCAACCATATTTTTTTGTAACTTTGATATTCACACCATTTTTCATGAGAATAGCCATTGTTACAGATATCCATGAAGATTTTAAAATGCTTGAGAAGGCATACCGAACCCTTAAAGCAAAAGGCTACGACTTATTGATTTGTCTGGGCGACATTACGGGTTATGCTACTGAGTACTATATGCATAATCCAGATGCCAATGCTTGTATTGATTTGCTCAGGGAAAATGCTGACATTGTTCTTGCTGGTAATCATGATCTTTTTAGCAGTCAGCGTTTACCATCGTATCACCTCGAAAAGAATATTCCTGAAAACTGGTACGAGTTAACTTTACAGGAGCGTTACAATCTGTCTAAAAACACTTTATGGCTCTACGAAGAGGAAATTTTTCCAACCCTATCACCCGAAAATGAAATTTTTTTAAAAAATCTTCAAGAATGGTGTGTCATTAATGCCGGTAACAAGCATATTCTTTTTTCGCATTTTCTGCAGCCTGATTTGGCAGGTGTGGGACGTTGGTTTCCCTACCGTGTGGGTGAACTTCGACCACACTTTAGGTTTATGGAGGAGAATAACAGTATCTTGTCATTCGTTGGGCACTGCCACCCCGAGGGAGTAACAGTGGTTAGTAAGTTATTCTGGTCAACTCCAAGTTTCAATAAAATTAAAATAAAACAAAAGCCAAAAATTGTTCTGTGTCCACCCATTGTGAATAGCAAAAATTCAAGTAGTTGCCTTATCTTTGATAGTCTTTCAAACGAGATTGTGCCTTACCATCTGGATTAAAATATTTTGCCATGCAAACTAACACTCACTTCTTCTCTCGCATTTTGCTTCCATCACTTGTGGCGGTTCTTCTCTTTATGGCATCGATCTATCTTTTCGTTATACCCAACTACCGCGAAAGCCTCATGAATGGCAAACGAGAGACCATTCGTGAACTTACAAATACAGCCTGGAGTGTTATGCAAAAGCTCGATTTAATGGTTGACGAAGACTTTGATGTAATACAAGCACAAAGAGAAGCGATAATCATTATTGGTGATATGCGCTATGGCGATGAGTTAAAGGATTACTTCTGGATCACCGATACTACCCCCAGAATGATTATGCATCCCTATAGACCTTCAATGATTGGTATGGACTTAACCGACTACAGGGATCCAAAAGGAAAGAACTTTTTTGTTGATATTGTCAAAATTGTTAAAACCAATGGAGATGGTTATGTTGACTACAAATGGCAATGGAAGGATGATAGTTTAACTATAGTTCCAAAGCTTTCATACGTTAAAGCATTTCATCCGTGGGGTTGGATTGTTGGTACAGGTATCTACATTGAGGATGTGAATAGAGAGATATCGAACCTAACCCAAAAGGTTGTCTGGATTTCAGTGCTTATTACGCTTATTATTAGTGCTATCATTATTTACCTTGCTCGAAGGAACTATATAGCAGAAGCTGAAAGGCAAAAGGCACAGGAACGATTACGCGATTCCTTGCAACGATACAAAAAACTGGTGGAAGCATCAACCGATGGCGTGCTTATGATTATTGAAAATGAAATAGTTTACTGCAATCCATACCTATTAAATCTTTTGGGATATACTCAGGAAGATTTCGATGGGCATGATAAACAATTCTACGAAACCCTGAAAAGTTTTGTAAAAATTGATTTAGAGGACACCCAGGGAGAAGAAGCCAAACAATTAGAAATATCATCGGAGCAAAAGATTAAAAAGAAAAACGGGGTAAGTGTTGATGTGATCGTTAATAGGTCAAAGTTTGAACTGGAAGGTAAGCGAGGGTATATATATGCAGTGAAGGATGTTTCCCGGCATAAGGATGTGGAGCGTGAACTTGATTTGAGCATGGAAAAATTTAAGTCAATAGCAGGCCTTTTGAACCTTGGTATATTTCGTTGTACCTTGGGGAGACAATCCCGTTTTGTCGAAATCAATAGTAAAGCGTTGGAATTGTTGGGTTTCAACTCGGAGCATGAAATTAAAGATACGCAAGTTCAAGACCTTATCGATATAACTAATGAAAAAAAGGAAGTAGTTCGTGCCATAAATGAGGGCACCCATGTAAAGGACCGTTTATTACGGCTTAAACGAACTGATGGTTCTGTTCTATCTGCATTAGTTTCATTATTTCCGGTTCACGATGCCCATGGAAAAACAGTGTTTTGCGATGGGATTATAATTGATGCATACGACCATCTATGCCATGATGTAGGGTTCGATAAGAGCAAATCAACTCTTCATCTTTCGGCAAATATTCTGTTGCATCCTATTAAAGACTACCTTCTACCTGCTCCACAATGCGATATGGATACTTCGGTGGAGGTGGCCTCAAAACTTATGACTTCAAGCAAATCCGATATCGTCTTAGTAATGAGTGATAGATCATCAATTGTTGGGCTTGTAACCCATAGCGATATTAGCCGTCGGGTTGTTGCATCGAGTAAAAATCTTTCGGTTCCTGTTTCGGAAATTATGAGCGCACCTGTATTGGCAGTAAACGATGATGATATGGTAATGGATGCATTTAATTTGATGGTTCAGCACAAAGTTTCATATGTGGTTGTTAAATCAAAAGAGAATGGAAAACCTTTCTATATAAGCCTTATCAAATTATCCGAACTCCGAAAGGATACACCCGAGTTTATGATAAATGCTATTCAGAATGCTGGTTCAACCTATGAGATTGCTGATACCATGAAGCATTTACCACAATTGGTTAAAACACTGGTTGAAACTGGAACCGGAGTTGCCACAACAGGAAAACTCATTAGCAAAATATCTGATACAATTTCTAATAAGTTAATTAAGAACGCCATTGATGAACTCGGACAACCACCGGCACCCTTTGCTTTTCTTGCATTGGGCAGTGAGGGTAGGAGGGAGCAGACTCTTGCAACGGATCAGGATAATGCCATTATTTACCAAGTTGATTCACCCCATAAGGTAGATGAATGTAAAAATTATTTCCTAGAACTTGGTGCAAAGGTTTGTAATTATTTAGACAGAGTTGGTTATCCTCTTTGCAAAGGTGGAGTAATGGCCATGAATAAAGAGTGGTGCATGGAAATTAATGAATGGAAAAAATCTATTTCCGCATGGATAAACACCCCAAATCCTCAAGAAATACTGAATACCTCAATCTTTTTTGATTTCAGACCCGTTTATGGTGATTTTGAATTGGCCAATTTGCTACAGCACTTTTGCTTTAAATCGCTTAAGGAGAAAAATGTCTACTTCTTTAATCTAGCAAAAAGCATAACTGAACTTAAAGTTCCTTCCATTGATGGTGCTTCTTTAGCATCTACTAGCCTGGATATAAAATTACCAATTTTGGCAATTACAAGCATTGCAAGACTTTGGTCACTTAAGTTTGGAATTGGGGAAAGAAATACTTCCGAAAGATTTTTTGCTTTGCAATCGGCAGGCATTTTTAATGCTAACCTTAGGGAAGATTTTGAGCAAGCTTTGCGATACCTTATGATGTTGAGAATAAAGAACCAACTATCGCAGATTGAAGCCGGCAAAAATCCAACCAATGAGATAAATTCGAAGGATCTGGCAGGGATTGATCGTATTATGTTAAAGAAAGTGGTTTCGACCATTTCTGATCATCAAAATCGCTTAGGAATTGAATTTAGATTGGGGTAATAATCTCAATGTTCTTCTGCACAATCAGTTCAAAAGTATCTAAATTTAGGCAGCAAAGATTTCCTGTTTGATTATGGTCGTATATCTTATGTGGCTTTGTGTAAAAGCACCCGTTATCAAGAGGAATAACGGGTTGCCTTTCGGCAACAGCTTTCTCTATCTCAAAAAGGGGGGTAACTTGATGCCCATGTAAAATGCGTCGGCCGTTAAGAATGATAGGATTAGGGTTGGTTTTCCTGAGTTCAAGCATTGAGACAAAGTCTTGAAAAGGGTTTTCTACATTAAAGTTTATACCAGCATGTACGATGATAAAGTCATCCAACTCGTAATAGTATTCAAGTTTCGACATGAAGTCAACATACTCTCTTTTAACTGATTTATTTTCATTTAGCAAATCAGGACTTTTGTTGATTTTACAGACAAAATGAGCAAGGGTTTCCCTATCATACTCTTTTATTGCATTTAGGAGATTTTCTTCGTGATTACCCCTTAAGGGGTAAATATTGTATCCTTGGTTGATTAAGGAAATAACATAGTCCAAAACGCCGGAGCTATCAGGTCCACGATCGATGTAATCACCTAAAAAAAACAGATGGTCTTTAGGAGTGAGACAGATTCTATTTTCAATTATTACTCTTAACGTTTTTGAGCATCCGTGAATATCGGATATTACCAAACGTCTTCCTTTTGGACTTTTGATGATATCTAACCTCATAATAAAAAAAGTGACCACATAAATGTAGCCACTTTTTAATTGAACCATTGAAAAGGAATTTATTTTTTCTTCAAAATTGTGTTGAGTACTTTTTCCTTATCCAACTTCTTTGTGCAGAAGAACCAGTCCTTGCAGTCCAATTCCTTGCTGTCCATACGCTCCTGCGCAACCCCACAAGAGCCTGCAGGTGAAATAATTACATCGTCGCCTGGCTGCCAATCGGCAGGGGTGGCAATTTGGAACGCATCGGCGGTTTGTAGAGCGATAACAGCACGGTATAGCTCCTCAAAGTTACGCCCAAGGCTCAATGGGTAGTAGATAATAGTACGGATTATCCCATTTGGATCGATGATGAAAACCGCACGAACAGCTTTTGTATTGCTTTCGCCGGGCATCATCATGCCGTACTTCTTGGCCACCTCCATGGTGATGTCCTCAATGAGAGGGAATTTCACCTCGATGTTTTTCATCCCTTTATACTCGATCTTCTCCTTAATGGTACGTAGCCAGGCAATGTGGCTGTAAATACCATCAACCGAAAGCCCAACCAGCTTGGTATTAGCCTCATTGAAACGTTTCTCCATATGGGCAAAGGTCATAAACTCCGAGGTACAGACAGGTGTAAAGTCAGCCGGATGGCTGAAAAGGATTACCCAGTTACCTTTGTAATCGGATGGGAAATTAATGTCACCCTGAGTGGTCACTGCCTTAAATTCAGGGGCTTTTTCGCCTATGCGTGGCATGGCGTAGGTTTGTTCTTTGTTTTCTTCCATTGTTTTAGTTATTAAGTTATTAAGTTATTAAGTTGATTATTTCATCAAATCAAACCGATCTGCATTCATCACTTTTACCCATGCACTCACAAAATCCTTTACAAATTTTTCTTTATTGTCGTCCTGTGCGTAAAGTTCTGCATAAGCCCTTAGCACAGAGTTTGAACCAAACACTAAGTCAACTCTGGTTGCTGTCCATTTAACTTGATTTGTCTTTCGTTCTATTATATGATACAAATTATTAGATACTGGCTTCCATGAGTAGTTCATGTCGGTAAGGTTCACAAAGAAATCATTGGTTAGTTTACCTTCTCTGTCGGTAAATACACCGTGTTTTGTTCCTCCGTGATTAGTGCCTAATACACGCATACCGCCAATTAGAACAGTCATTTCAGGGGCTGTAAGTCCCATTAGTTGACTCCTATCAAGAAGCATCTCCTCAGGTTGCACTGCATAATCTTTCTTAAGCCAGTTCCTGAAACCATCGTGTAAAGGTTCAAGGACTGAGAATGATTCCTCATCTGTCATTTCGGCTGTTGCGTCACCCCTTCCAGGGCTGAAAGGAACTTTGATGTTTATACCAGCTTCCTGTGCGGCTTTTTCTACGGCTGCACTTCCGCCTAATACAATCAAATCAGCAATACTTACCTTTTTATTTAATCCTGCTTGGATTTCAGTAAGTTTTTTCAAAACTTTTTCAAGTCGTATGGGCTCATTGCCTTCCCAATCTTTTTGGGGTGCAAGGCGAATTCTCGCTCCATTTGCACCACCTCTGTAGTCAGAACTTCTAAAAGTTCTTGCACTATCCCACGCTGTATTGATAAGCTCTGTTTGGGTTAAACCACTATTCAGAAGTTTTCCCTTCAATTCCTCGATTTCCGATTCGGTAAGGGTGTAGTTTACTGATGGAATTGGGTCTTGCCAGATCAAATCCTCTTTTGGAACATCGCTACCAAGGTAACGACTTTTGGGTCCCAAATCGCGATGCGTTAATTTGAACCAGGCTTTAGCAAAGGTCTGAGCAAAATATGCGGGATCTTTATAGAAACGTTCAGAAATCTTACGATACTCAGGATCTATTTTTAGGGCCATGTCGGCATCTGTCATCATGGGATTTCTGCGAACTCCGGGAACATGTGCGTCGAATGGTTTATCTTCCTCTTTAATGTTAATTGGCTCCCATTGCCATGCACCGGCAGGACTTTTTTTCAGCTCCCAATCGTAGGTGAAAAGCAAGTAGAAGTATGTGTTGTTCCATTTGTTTGGGTATGTAGTCCATGCGCCTTCCAATCCGCTTGAAACCGTATCTTCAGCATTGCCTTTACCTTTTGGATTTGTCCACCCAAAACCTTGCTCTTCAATTGACGCACCTTCAGGGTTAGGACCCAAAACAGAAGCATCGCCATTTCCATGAGTTTTCCCGACTGTATGACCACCAGCGGTTAATGCAACAGTTTCTTCATCATTCATAGCCATGCGCTTGAATGTTGCGCGCATTGCTTGTGCGGTCTTAAGTGGGTCGGGTTTACCGTCAACACCCTCAGGATTAACATAAATTAATCCCATTTAAACCGCTGCCAATGGATTTTCGAGTGATTCTTCATCCGATTTATCGGAATAGCGATCTTTTCCCAACCATTCCTTTTCTGCTCCCCAGTAAATATCTTTCTCGGGATGCCAAATATCCTCACGTCCTCCGCCAAAACCAAAGGTTTTGAATCCCATGGATTCATAGGCCATATTTCCAGCAAGGATAAATAGATCAGCCCATGATAATTTGTTACCGTATTTTTTCTTGATTGGCCATAATAGCCTACGGGCTTTATCAAGATTCACATTATCGGGCCAACTGTTAAGAGGGGCAAAGCGTTGGTTGCCTGTGTTTCCTCCACCGCGACCATCGGCCATGCGATAGGTTCCGGCGCTATGCCAAGCCATGCGAATCATTAAACCTCCGTAGTGTCCCCAGTCGGCTGGCCACCAATTCTGGCTATCAGTCATTAATTTTTTAAGGTCGTTTTTTACTGCTTCTAAATCGAGTTTTTTAAACTCTTCTCGATAATTGAAGTTTGCTCCAAGAGGGTTTGTCTTGGTGTCGTGCTGATGGAGAATGTCTAAGTTAAGCGCATTTGGCCACCAACTCATTACGAAGTTGCTTGTATCGGTATTTGCGCCGTGCATTACAGGACATTTTCCTTTTTTCGAGTTGTTCATATTTTTAATTTTTAGTTAAAAATTATTCATCTTCTTTTCTTAAAACCTATTCTGTAGGTCTTCCAGCAGCTATGCTCTTGCTCCTTTCAATGGACTGTAGGGCAAGATAGTTCTCACCAAACTTTTTCATGTTATTACGCTCGTCGTCGTACTGGTTGTAGTGGCGCTCCTCGTCCTCAACCAAAGCCTCAAAAAGTTTCTTTGATACAGAATCATTGTTCCTTGAGCATTCGTTAGCCCACATATTATAGTCGTTTGCACTGGATTCTTCCATTTGGCAAGCCAAATCAAGCATCTCCTTAACATCGTGAATCTTTTTTACCGGATGGGAAATCTCCATCTCAACCTCACCCCCCAGGAAAAGAATCCTTTCGGCAAGTTGCTCTACATGGAGCATTTCATCAATAGCAGTTCGCTTAAATAGCCCTGCTAAAAGATCATATCCCTGATCGTCGAGATGAAAATGGAAGAACATGTACTGATGTACAGCAGCTAGCTCATCGGCTACTGCTTTGTTGAGTAATTCAATACTTTTTTCTTTCATGATTTGAATTTTTTAAGTTATTGGTTTGGTTTATTTTATGGTTTATCTGTGAATTTTCCTGTTATCTGAAGTTTGATTTCTTCAATATTAAAACTGGGAATTCTTTTATTAATAAAATACTCATTTAGAATTTGGGTTAACTCTTCATCTTCATAGTCCTTAATCCTATCGGTTTCGATGCAGTACAGGTGATGATGGTTTGATGTAATAGCATCGTAGCGCATTACATCCCTGTCGGTTTTTACCCTTTTGATTATCCCTTTTTCAGCAAAGGTGTCCAATGTTTTATACACAGTTCCTATGGCAATATTGGGATGATTTTTTCTTATGTATTCGATAATGCATTCTGCAGTAGGATGATCCTTTAAGCTGTTCATGGCATCCAATACTGCTATTCGTTGAGGTGTAATCTTTAAATCATACTCTTTGAGCAATTCCCTTTTCATTTTTATCAATTAATTAGGAATAATTCTTAGTTAAGAACAAGTAAATTTAATTAATGTTTATTTGAAAGTCAAATTTTTTTAACGAGTAATGATTATTTAAATTAATTGGCAAAGATTATTTAAAGCATTTTTATTAGGTTTGCTCACAATTTTTGAAACCCATTTTAAAAAGTTAACAATAAATGCTTTTCAATTCCATAGTTTTTTTTGTTTTTCTTAGCATCGTTTTTCTGATATACTGGCTTTTCCGCAATAAATTAAAAGTTCAGAACATTATTGTATTAGTGGCAAGTTATTTTTTTTATGGTTGGTGGGATTGGCGATTCTTGTCTTTGATTTTCATTAGTTCAATTGTTGACTATTCCATCGGATTAGCCCTTAGTCAAGTTGATAAATCTTCAAAACGAAAATTATTACTTTTTCTAAGCGTTTCTGCGAATATTGGTATTCTTGGGTTCTTTAAGTACTTCAATTTTTTTATCGATTCATTTTCGTCATTTGTTCAATTTTTTGGTTTCAATCCTAATATTCCAAGTTTACAGGTCATTTTACCGGTTGGGATCAGTTTTTATACCTTTCAAACCTTGAGTTATACCATTGATGTTTATCGAAAACAGATCGAACCAACTAAGGATATCATTGCATTCTTTGCTTTTGTAAGTTTTTTCCCTCAGCTGGTTGCCGGACCAATTGAAAGGGCAAAAAATTTAATACCACAATTCCTGAAGAGGAGAGACTTTGATATTTCTCTTGCCAACGATGGCATGCGCCAAATGTTATGGGGTTTCTTCAAAAAGCTTGTTATTGCTGACAACTGCAGTGTCTATGTAAACGAGATATTTGGCAATTACCACTCGCACACCGGAGGAACTCTTCTGCTGGGCGCTGTGCTTTTTGGTTTTCAGATCTATGGCGATTTTTCGGGTTATTCCGATATCGCCATTGGCACAGGTAGGTTATTCGGCTTTAATCTTATGCAAAACTTTGCATTTCCCTACTTCTCAAGGGATATTGCTGAATTTTGGAGGCGTTGGCATATATCACTTTCAACTTGGTTTAGAGATTACATATACATTCCTCTGGGAGGGAGCAGGGGCAATCGTGAAATGCAATTCCGAAATGTTTTAATTATTTTTTTGGTTAGCGGGTTTTGGCATGGTGCTAATTTTACCTTCATTGCCTGGGGTGCTGTACATGCTTTAATGTTTATTCCTCTTCTTTTGGCTAAAAAGAATAGACAGCATACCGATTGTATAGAACACAGAGATATTCTTATAAATCCTTGGGTGATTGGAAAAGTGATAATAACATTTCTACTGGTAACAGTGGCATGGATTTTCTTTAGAATGCCAACACTTGGTGGTGCTTTACACTACATTGAAATAATGGGGCAAAGCATATTTACCAAACCAACCAAGCAATTTTTAATTCTTCAGCAGGCATTCTTTTATGGGATAATCATCATGCTAGTTTTTGAGTGGATTAATCGCACGAGAAAACATGGACTTCAAATTGGGCGCTGGCCAACAATAGTTCGTTGGTTTATTTATCTTTCAATAGCATTCTTCATATTTATGTTTGGCAATTTTAACCAGGTTGAATTCATATACTTCGCATTCTAAAATGATCAGATTTTTGATTAAAATATTGTTGTTCTGGCTACTGTTTATCGGTTTGGTTTTTAGTATCACTTATTACCAATGCCAAAAAGTTGTTAAAGGCAAACAATTCCAAAATCATAACAACGAGGAGAGCTTAATAATAACTCCCAAAAATGAGCATTTCGACTACCTTATTCTTGGCATCTCCCATGCTCGTAACTTTTCAAGGCACCACAATCATCAAAGGGTTGAGAGTATTCTTGAAGTAAATATGTTGAATTATGGGAAGGGTGCTGGAAAGGGTTCAATAGCCAATCAGCACAATTTCTTTAAATACTTTCTATCTCGGCATAATTCGGCTGATAACATTTTTTACGTTATAACAATGCCAATGTTCTTCTCCAATATAATGGATGCCAACGCTTATACCTATGAGAATGAAATCTTTTCTCCAAAATTCTTTTTTATACTTCTATTTGGTCCAGAGGTAAATAAAGGGGAGAAGATGTATAACTACCTTCGTAGTAAATATAACACGAGATGGAAAAAATATGGTACATGGAGTGCAAATATAAATGAGAATGCGTTAAGCGAAATTGATACCGCAGCCATTTCAAACGGTTTTAGATTGGCATATGTGAAAGGGTTGGAAATGGATGCCTTTGAGCGTAATAAGAGATACTTGATTAAAACCATTGAGCTAGCTCAAAAAAATGGTATAAATATTTCTTTCCTTATCACACCAACACTCTTTGGCGAATGGCCAGGACACGATATGGTGATTAAGTTTTTGGATGAGCTTGAACAGCAATATAATGTTAAAACCTATAATTTCTGCTGTGTGTATTTGGATAAAGTTGAGTATTTTGCCGATCACCATCATCTTAATACACCTGGTGTTATTGCCTTTACTGAGGAATATTTGAAACCAATTGTAGAGGAGAACAAAAACAAAAATCAAAAAGATTCCAATAGGTAGTTTAAGTGGTGGATTATATACATTACTTTCCAATACAATATCTTTTCAGTATATGAATATCAGTTGTTTAAGTGTAAATAGCAACAAATTAGCAACAGATATTTATTTGCCGTAGGAAAATATAGGACAGAAAGTGAAAAGGCGAAATCTCGCCATTAATTTCTCCCGGTTGTAAATGTACGAAATTTTGATTCTGAAGCAATATAAATTGAGTTTGGAACATTGTTCCATCTCGTTTAAACGCATTAAAAAACCGCCTCGAATGAAGCGGTTTTCAATTGAAATCCGAAATATACTGCTAAGCAACTACAACCGAACCAATGTATTTGCTGTTAGCAACAGAAGTTCCATCTGCACTGATAAAACCAATATAGGCATGAACGGTGTCACCTGAATAGTTATTCGGAACGGTTACTTCCTGAACACCGGTAACGCGGTTTGCTCCATCCAGGATGGTTACAGCTTCATTTTTTGCTGGATTGTGCACAACCAGCAATGCTTTGTCAGTTGCCTGTGCGTTACCGTCGCCGGAGTTATCATCCCATTCAAACGAAACCGAACCGGCTAAAGTTGAGCTTGCTGTCCCGTTTAGGGCAGGAGCCAGTCCTCCGCGGCTAACCAGCGCATTGGGGTAATCAATCGTATAATCGGGATACGTACCGGCGATGGCATTTTTCACGTTATACGACATGGCACTGTTG
>Ga0334883_1003831_pt1 | contig 15391 bp, 17 predicted proteins | sample GraSluR1_MG_6_FD_207230 | JGI IMG/M metagenome (GOLD analysis project Ga0334883, IMG submission 207230) | Sludge microbial communities from methane-producing bioreactor in Wageningen University, Netherlands - Granular Sludge_09_05-R1 | ecosystem: Engineered > Bioreactor > Anaerobic >... | reverse complement strand
GGAGTCGGAGGACTTGAAAATCTTGCGAAGGTCCTCAAGAAAGGCAAGGGCAAAGAGTACAAAGAGACTTGCGAGTGGCTTGACTCTGACAGTCTTGATCTGGAAGCATTCGATATCGACGACATGAATTTCCGCCTGAAAAAACTCATCCGAGTTTACAGGGAATCTTATGAATACCATTACGAACCCACCCAAAAATCTCTTGACATCCTGCTTAGAGAGTACCAGAGTAAAGGTTCAAGAGGATATTGAACGATGACAGAGATAGACGGAGGCAGCCTCCACCAGGAGTTTGCCCGCACTTCCCCTTTAGTTTTTGATTTTATTAATATTTTCTCGACAGATATAATTTCTTATGAATTAAGTTTATTTTTATAAATAAACACTTGAATGAGATTTCTTCTCAATTGAGTGTTGATTTATTTTGTATTTTGAGTATAATTGAATTCCAAGTGAGAAAAGGAGGGAACATACATGCTTTTACAATTCAATTTTAAGAACTTCAAGTCCTTCCGGGACGATACTACCTTGGACATGACTGCCACCAAAATTTCTGAGTACAATAACCATGTAATAAAAGTAGGGAAGGAAAAGGTTTTACCTATTGCTGCCATTTTTGGAGCTAATGCCAGCGGCAAGTCAAATGTACAGGAAGCATTTAGGTACATGTCGATGTATGTAGTAACCTCTTTCGGTTTTGGTGGAGAAAATTCCGGTAAAGATGACGAACCTGATTTTTTTAAGCCCTCTCCTTTTCTGCTCGATCTTATAAGCAAAGACGCTGAATCATCTTTTGAAGTATATTTCATTTCTTCAGAAGCAACAGGTGAAAAATCATATAATTATGGCTTTACCGTGGGGCAAAACGGGGTAAATGAAGAATGGCTGAACTACAGATCTAAGTCATCGCGTGGTGAATACAAAAAGATATTTTACAGAAATGGAGAAAAACTTGATCTGACAGGGATTCCTGTCAAAAGTCAGGAAAACCTCAGAATCGCTCTTGAAAAGGAAACTTTAATAGTTTCTCTCGGGGCAAAATTAAAAATCGACAAACTAAAATTCATCCGTGACTGGTTTATAAATAATGATCTTGCTGACTTCGGTAGGCCTGCGGAAAACTATTTTTTATCAGAAAAGCTTCCCGGAGGTTTCATTGAAAATAAAGAGATCCAGCAAAACGTAGTGGAGTATTTCTCAAAATTTGATCCTTCAATCATTGCATTTGAAATCGAGCCGATCGAAAAAAATAACGAAAAAAAATCCATGAAAGTTAAAATTGAAGCCGTCCACAGAATGATAGGTGCTAAGGAAACAGCGAGGATTCCGTTAAAGCTCGAATCAGCAGGTACGCTTAAGATGTTTGCACTCTATCCATTGCTGCAAAAAGTACTAAAAAGCGGTGGAGTTCTATTTGTTGATGAACTAAACGCAAGACTTCATCCGTTGCTTGTACGCACTTTTGTCATAGCTTTCCTTGATCCGGAAATAAATCCCAAACATGCCCAGCTGATTTTTACTTCACATGAGCCATGGCAACTAAGCAGTAACATGCTGAGACGTGATGAGGTCTGGTTTACTGAGAAAGCGGATACCGGTGTTTCAACACTCTATTCGTTGGCAGATTTTATTGATGAAGATGGCGCCAAAATAAGGAAGGACGAGAATTACGAAAAGAATTACCTTCTGGGAAAATACGGGGCTATTCCCACCATGCAACATTTCGATATGTTTAAGGGAGAATAACCATGGCTAACAGAGATGGAAAACGAAAGACCCGTGAACAGTTATCAATACGCCGTGTACCCGAGCTAGGTTATTACCTCATAGTAACAGACACTAAAGAAACAGAAAAAAACTATATGAACGGTTTAAGGGATTCTATTCCTGAAGAATTACAAAGAAAACTTGTGATCAAAGTAAGCAATACAAAAACAGACAAGCTTGTCAGCGAGGCCGTCAACTTGGCTTCGCGGCAGCCTCAGTACAGAGAACCATGGATCATTTTCGACAGAGACAGAGTGAAAAATTTTGATCAGATAACTAAGGAAGCAGAACAAAACAGCATAAAAGCTGGTTGGTCAAACCCATGCATTGAAATATGGTTCAGCGCGTATCTGGGGAAAATACCGGGATATAATGACTCCGTGACTTGCTGCAATGGTTTTGCACAAACTTATCGTAGAATTACAGGTAAAGATTATGATAAATCAGATACCGGAATATATTCAAAACTCTGCAGGTACGGAAACGAGAAAAAGGCAATTAAAAATGCGGAGAGCATATACAAGAAACAAAATGAAGACTGTAATAACCCATCGGAAATGTGTCCTTGTACAACAGTATATGGTCTCGTTAAAGAGATAAAAGATAAAATTGAAAAAGAGTGCTCCAGTTGAGTATAGACATTGACTCTCTTAATGAAATCGATTTCAAAGACATACAAATTTCTCCTGAAGACAAAATAAAGCTTCCGGGTCGTCGTGTGCTTTCAAGCAGGCCATGGAGCAAGGAACAACTCCAAGTATTTATAGAGAGACAGAAATATGTACCGGAGATACTTGCAAAAATGGGTATCGAAATAGTTGATTCGGTCGACTATGAACAGCTGAAGGAAGCGTGGGTGAGAGGAGATCTCAGTTCTCTCTTTCCAAACGACAAGTGAGGAAGTATAAACAATTGTGACGCGGCGATTTCATCGCCGTGAAGCACTACATAAAGATGTAGCGTGAGCAATTGTAAGGAGATCCGAAAACGGTAGCTGTCAACCGTACATGTCGCCTCGGGGCTATCCCAGATTTTGTGTAAAGTTCCAACAGGTGCAAAATGAGGCTTTTTAAATAAAGACTTGGTGCTGTTTTTAGCGCCAGGTCTTTTAAATTATATCCAACAACAGATAAGGTACATAGCCATATTTTTCATGGCTATGTTTTTTATTGTTCCAGAGGAAATCTTTCTTAGATTCTGACTTCGAAGAATACCTCCAGCTGGGAGTGGATCGTACCCCAATCCTTACGGCGTCCGGTCCATTTCTTGGTTATGTCCATCATTGCCAGATAGAGCATTTTTAGCAGGCTGTCGTCTGTCGGAAATACAGTCTTGGATTTAGTTACTTTTCTAAGTTGGCGGTTGAATCCTTCTAATGATTTGGTCCCTTCGGCGGGAAGAGCTTGAGAAGTACAGGTAAGATACCGTCTCAGCTGTCAGTTGGCAAGCAGTCGTTAAGGCGGGCAAAGACTGCATCCGCCGGAGAATTTGCGGCTTTTCAAGCCGCGGGGAATTTGCATCGCTTCGCATCGCGGAGAATTGCCTGACTTAGTCAGGCGGGAACTAATTCCTAAAGACTTACGGGCCAATTCCCCGCAACGCAAGCATCGCAAAGCGTTGCAAATTCACCGCAGCGTTTCTCAGCTGCAAATTCTCCGTGGCATAGATGCCACAAATTCCTCAGCGACAAATGTCGCGAATTCTCCTGCAGCCAGGGGCTGCAAATTCCCCGCCGGGTATTCCGGCTTTTCCACTGTCTTCCCGGTATGGGCCTGGTGTAACTACCAGCCGATTCGCGCAACTCGTAACTCGCTGGCTCTCCGGCCGTAAGCCGGGATCCAGTGTCTCTGAATCTTGTCTATTACTAGCTTTTCGAACTAAACCAATTGTTGCCCATGCTTGCCAGACGCAGTGAAACAATGTAGTCGGACCTATACAATTGACAGAAAGGTATTCATTCAAGTCATCGGTACAGTGGCTGAGCTGGAGGAGACAGGAAATCTGTCCCTTATGTTGGATTTGGATTTTAACCATATGAACAGAAGATTAAAACTTCGATTATCAAACCAAAGTAGCTGGGGTGCTTTCATTATATCGAGTAAATTCTTCACTAAGTAAAAATTAAGCCTATTTAATAGCACAGCAAGATGCTTTTTACTTTGGAATGCTTATATCAATTATTGTACTTTTTTTACTCCCCATAAAAACTGAAAATGGTAATTTATACATGTATAATGTAAATGGGTTTAGGGTTCTCTTTATGTTTATTCAATTAATGCTGTAGACAGTGTGCCGTATTTACATTAACATCGTTGCATTTTACTTGTGTCCCAAATATATTATTGCAATCTACTGCCTGAACAGCTGCAGTAAGATAAAGTTGCGTATAAGCAATGCTATCGACCTGGTTTTAAATTGGGCAGTTTAACAAGTACAAATCTAAAACTGCTTATGCAGTATTGGGAGCCGGAACTTATGTCTATACGGTTGGAGAATGGATAAAACAATAGCAGCATAATTTTTATTATGGAGGTATTCCTAAGTTGAGCAAAACTGTTATTCGTAGACAAACTGGTTTTACCCTAGTAGAGCTGATTATTGTCTTATCAATGATCGGGATATTGTCGTCTTTTGCCCTGCCTAAGATTTTCGCTTATGTAGAACGTTCCAAGATTACTGTCGATACTGGCAATCTTAGAACTCTGAATTTAGCAACCAATGCATACAGGCTAGGGGCTCCTGATCCTGACCCATTTCAAGTTACAAGCAATACTGATGATCAATTGATGCAGGTACTAATTAATGAGGAATATTTAACAGATATATTTGAGACTAAAGTTGAAGGGACCTCTTTTAATTGGGATTTTGAGAACTTGCTGTGGGTATACGGTGAAGGTCAAATTGTTGAGCCTGAGGATCCAATTTGGAGCGCTTTTATTAATGCGATTCAAAATAGTCCCCTGAGTGCTGCGGCATTTTTGGCTAAAACACAAACCTGGAAAGGTTATAGTGGTAGTTATCAACCAAATTATTGGAATGGATATCTTGAAAAAATATTAGAGCGCGGAGATGTGGCTTCCAATAAAAGAGACCCTTCATATGAAGGGACTAATACCATAGGCTATACTAACCCGTACAGCGACAAAGCAACTGTTGTAAACTATAACAAGTGGGACGACATTAAAAATGGTTATCCGGATAAGGTTCCTCCTGCAATTCTAATAACGAACCAGGATCATTTTGACCCCACAGCTACTGACCCGTATATTACTAATAATATTGAATCATTAAAGGGAACAATGGTTTTTTATAAAAATAACGCAACTCAAAATAGCCAAACTGCTGTTTATTACATTAATGAGGATGGAAGTTTATCTGATCTTCGTACCATTGAAACAGTTCTCCCATAATTTTATTGATAATTCAATAATCGACAAAAAAACAGCTACACAATCCTAATTTTTGGTGTAAATTAGTTGCTATGCTAAAACAATACCAGACAAAAGCTTATCTCATAAAAAAATAACACAGACCCTTAATTTTGACTATGAAATCTTTACAGCAACAGATGCTTTTTTCACAGATTTAAACTCTGTTCTGGGCTGAAGAAAGCCAATGCTGGCCAACCACTTGCCGGGCGGGCACGACCTCCGTCCGCCCTATCCTCTCGCGAGGAATTCCTCTGCCTGATCCAAACTTTTGAAGCCCCTTAACTTCAGCCCATTCTCCACTACTGTTTCGGGATAACTTCTGCCTTCTTTTTCGAAGGCATCGAGGTTAGCTTCGTAAAGTTCCAGGGTCTTTTGTGAGTAGGTCCAGAGCTCACCGAGTTCGTAGGTCTCTATGGAGGTCCAGCCGGCGGCTGGTTCCTCCGACGTTCTTAGGGGACGGCCACGGCCTGAAACACGTGGGTATTTGGCACGGAAGGTTTTGTTCTGGAGAATCAGCCTGTCGACTATGCACCGGGCAATCTGTTTTTTCTCCTGTGAGACGAGCGGAAGGCGTCGGGCTGTTTCTTTGTTGGCCTCCGGGTCACTGATGCACATCATGTAGCCGTATTTCTCGGTGAGAGGGTTGCGGCCTTCCTCTCGTGCAATGTTGAGGTCGGCTTTCCAGTTTTCAAGCAGCGGCTCAGACCATGCCATGTACTGGCTACGTCGCATTTTACTGAAGGTGTCCCAATTGTTCTGACAGGACGCGCGACCACCTTCGTTCTCGACCTTGTCAAAGAAATCCCATTCCATTTGTATGATACTCTCAATAATATCTTTCATTTTTATCCCACCGATACTCCAAGATTTTTAAGATACTTGCTCTCTATTCGCTTCATTATCTCCTCCGCCTGAGGAACAAGGAACGACTCGGAGATGGAGGAAAGTCCCTCCTCTTGCAGAGCACCGCTAACATGTAGACAGATAGATTCAATTATATCCTGCCGCTCGACTTCGGGGGCTGAGTAGAGCGAATCTAGCTCCCGCACAACTTCTATGAATCGCGGCAGCGCACGGGCGCTTCTGAAGGCCCATTTATAGTAGGGCATGTAGCGTTTATTGAGCAGGTGCACAGCTGAGAGCGCAGCGCGGACAAATTCGTCAAGTGCCAGCATAGCAGCCGGACCATCTCCGCGCTTCATTATCCTGACATAGTTGTACTGCCCGGCCTGACCCATGACAAAAACACGGGCGGCAAGCTTTTTGATCCTTACATCCCTTGGGTAACAGGGCAGAAGTGCTTTCCGGATCCTGCTGAATTCACCAGGGTCATCGCAAAAGACTTCTCCGCTTGTTACCGAGGCAAGATGATGCTCCTGAATGCGGAACCACGCAGTATCGTTTGGCGGAACGTCAGGACAGCCGGTGAACTGAATGTAGAAACGGCTTATTGGTATAACCCCCACGCGGCTCGAAGCCTGAGCCGTTGCGTTGCGCGAAAAACCCATGAATTCGTTTGGCAGCGAATCGTAGAGCTCCTGCAGTTCAGACCCGAACGAAACGAAGTCCTCATCCGTCAACCACAGACAGCAACCGGGACCAAAGTCGTGGTCGCGCGAAATGTCATCATCGTAACCGAGACAGTCAGATCCCTGCCCAGCTAGGCCGGCGGCCACGCGACAGGCGCGTTTGCCGAACCGCTCCGTTATAGCCGGAAAAACAGACTGTCTGTAAAATTCACGGCAAAGCTCAAGCCCCTGCAAAACTCTACCTTCTATCTTTCGCACTATCGGCAAACCGCAGCCAGCGTTCAGCCTCTTCCTTGTTCCCCGCAGCTTCAAAAGCCTTCGCACAGTTTCTGCTTGCGCGCGCATAGTACTGATTACGACCGAAACGATTTTCTATATTTGTTGCAGCACGTTTATAATATTCCGCAGCCTCCGCAAAATTACTAAGCATGTACTCGAGCTGGCCGCGTGTCGCAAGCATGCTGTCGGCGTGCGGGTCTCCCTGAAGTGTGGCAAAGATGGCCTCAGACTTTTCCAAGTTTTCTCTGCCCTCATCAAATTTTTTCTGGGCTATTAGGCATATTGCAAGGTTGGCATGACACGTAGCGATTTCTGACTGCACATCTTCTATCTTCTCAAGCAGCGTGAGAGACTTCACAAAACATTCTCCCGCCCTCTTCACGTTGTTCGTACGTAGCAGAGACTGAGCCATGTTGTTGTATAGAGCAGCAAAGTGGTAGTCGCCCTCCGGAAGCTGTTCAGTATATATCTCTTCTACACGATCATAAAGCTTAAGAGCCTCCGCCGCTTCTCCAAATGCAGTCTTAGCAGTGGCATAGTTCAAAAGCGTGGTTGCATGCCCTATACCTCCCTCCAATCCGCAGGAGGAGATAAGACCAAGAGCCGCCTCTGCGGCCGTATAGCTCTTTTCCTTCTGTCCGGCAACACGCCAGAATCCCTCGAGCTCGTTGAAGACAGTTATGGCCGAGGTGCTGTCTCCCTCTTTAGCAAACTGTTCAGCTTTATTCTCAAGATAATTGACCGCATCCTGCATCTGCCCCTGTGCAAGCATTTCATCGAATTTATGAAGTATGTTTTCTAAGTCCATTTATATCATTCCTTTCATCATGGCCAACTGCTCAGCCATTTTGAGCTCCGTCTCTGTATGCTCCTGTATCCGGTCATGCATAACATTCGGTGACTGCACTATCATCGTGATTATATCATCCATTATAGTAAGGACAGAGGACATGGTGAAGAGACGATTTCATCTCCTTCACACGGCTTGAACAAGCCGTACTCACAAACCCTTTCGTTATGTGTTAGAATTGACAAATTAAAAGAACTATTGTATTGAAAGGATGACCATCTGAATGAATCTTGATTTTTCTCATCTTTCTCCAGTGACCCAGTTTTTTGGCAAGCTGACTCTTTCGACCCTTCTTCCCGCCCTAATCTATCTTATTGGCGGTTTGATAATCTCGAAACTTATACTTTCTGTCTTAAACAGAGCCCTGAAGAGATCCAACGTAGATGTAACGCTGCATAAATTCTTCCGTACAGCGGTCAAACTGCTCCTGCATTTTATTGTCTTAATGACAGTAGCAAGTGCACTCGGTATTCAGGTAACCTCCCTTGTTGCTCTACTCAGCATAGCTGGTCTTGCTGTCTCACTTTCAATACAGGGTCTGCTCTCGAACGTTCTTTCAGGGCTTATGCTTCTTTCAATACAGCCCTTCAAAGTCGGAGATTATGTGGATGTAGGAGGAACAGCAGGAACCGTTAAGGAAATTGGTTTTATTCATACAAAAATAGTCTCTTTTGAGAACATTATGATGTATATCCCTAACAACGACATCTCAAGCGGCAAGATAATAAACTACAGCACGGAAGAAAAAAGACGGTTTAACTTTAAAATTACGGCCTCCTACGATTCTCCGCCAGAAAAGGTCCGCAAAACTTTGCTGGAATACGTAGCTTCTCATCCTCTCATCGATAAGGATCCGGCACCTTTTGTCGCTGTAAGCGATTATAAGGAAAGCTCTATTGAATACGTAGTAAGGGCATGGGCTGACAATAGTGTATTCTGGGATGTTAACTGGGATCTTTACAACGGGTTAGACGATCTCTTCAAAAAGAACGGATTGGTAATGACATATCCCCATCTCAACGTACACATCGAAAAATAAAAGTTCAGTTCATCTCACACCTATAAAGAGAGAGTAAATGTATTCATTTTTAAACCTTACCGAGAATAAATTTATGGGAGGAATTTTTGTGCACCATAAATTTGTAAAACGCTATGGATTCACCCTTGTCGAAATCCTTGTTGTACTGTTGGTAATCTCCATATTAGCAGGAATGGTAATGTTGGTTGCAGTACCTGCAACAGATGTTGCTGTGGCAACAAAAATTGTAAACAATTTTAAAGTTATTCAGAAAGCGTCTATTATATGCCATGCTGAAGAAAAAGTATGGTGGCCAGGAGGTACTAATGATCCACTAGTAAAGGTCTCAGCGCTGGCGAAAGCGTACACTGATTCGCCTAATATAAATGACGGAGGAGCATATCGTATATGGGGTGGTTCTGGAACCCCAACTTGGGGAATATTTTTAAGTGTAGATTTAACTAAAATGGAAAATACAGATAATCTTAAGAACATTTTTAAAGCTAAGGCAAACGGCGGTTTAGGCGTTCAGCTGTATTTAAGAAATTACAGTACACATGACCTTACAATTTTAAATCCTTATACCGGCAAAAATTACTGGTTGCCTTATGCTGGCGGTAATGAAGTTTTTTTCTGTATAAGCAAATCGTATTACTAATACGCAACTTGTCTGTAACTTATATAAACCCAGTATAGCGAATACATAGATTTCTTTTGAATACAAAACATCTTTATGCGCCCATAAAAGACGGCAACCGGAAATTTTCCGGTTGCCGTCTTTTCTTATTTCAATCGTCTCAAGGTTTAGTCCGAGAGAACGGGACCCTCTGTTTCTATCTTTTGGTCGGCCTCAGTTTCGACTGTTTTTTCTGCCGGGGAAGGTTCATAACCCTTAATCCCGGGAAGAGGCAAATAGACATCCGCGGCTTTTTCTGCAAAAGCCGGAACAGATATCATCAACGAGGAAGTCTTTCCAAAATTGAAGATCCTTTCCTCCGTTTTGATGACCTTATCTGTATCTTCATCAACTATTTCTACCTTTATCGTATGTTTGGGACCACTGACATTTACCACATCTCTATCTTCTGAATAAAGCTCCAGAGATCCCTTTTCATCACCATCAACAATCACTCTTACATATTGGAAGGCCTCATATGTCTTGCCGTTTATGTCAACAGTTTTATTATCAAACATAATCACATGCTCCTTGCCAAAGTAAAAGAGCAAAAAAGCTAACACGATTAGGAGAAAGAAAAGGGTCAGTCTTATAACCAATCTCTTTTTATTTACAGTTCCGATGTTCATGGTCTAGTCATCCCCCCTTAGGCTCCTGCGGGCCTCAGTTTTCGCTCTCATTCTCCGCCAAGCGTGAAGTACAAGCGCAAGGGCTATAATTCCGTAAGAAACAAATACTCTGAAATACTCTCCCAGTTGTGCCTGTCCTATTAGTTCTTTTCCGGCCATAGAGTAAATAATTGGGGTCAGACCTACACATTTGACATAATACTCTGTTTCCATAAAAATTGAGTCTGTTTATTGTTTGAAAAAACAGCGATCAAGGAGGCGAAAACATGGCGAGGCCTTTGCGGATCGAATATCCCGGAGCTTTTTATCATGTTACCTCAATCGGATCATATGCAAATTCGTGTCCTGACATTGGGGGGCACTTTAAAATTCTCTTAGTTTTTTATTATCCTTTAGATATTCACTGAACCAATTGGGGTCAGACCTACACAATTGACAGAAAGGTATTCATTCGAGTCATTGATATAGCGGGGCTAAGCTAAAGGAGACAGGGGATATGTACCTTCTGTCGGATTCTGGAGTTATCCAGGCAAGCAGAAGATTTGAACCTAATATGTAAGCCTAAGTTCAACTGGGGAAAAAGTCTAAGATATCCCGGAATTTTTGGATTTGTGAATTATGCAGGCCTGATTCAGCTGAGTTGTTTCCCTTATGGCCTGTTTACATTTCAATCTGTGTAATGACCTTTGCACTGAATTATTTCTATCTCATCATCAGATAACCTGTATACGAGACGATTTACGTCATCAATGCGACGACTCCAGCAGCCATCACAGTCTTTTAAAGGCTCGGGCTTGCCTATGCCTTCACTACCGTTCCGGTCGATATCTTTAAGCAGCGTATTGATTCGTTTTAAGGTTTTTTTATCCTGGATCTGCCAGTAGAGATAGTCTTCCCATGCGTAAAGTGTGAAGGTAAGTTTACGCACCGGCCAGGACCTCTAGTTCCTCCATTGTTTTGGTTACTGTATGCCCTTCGTTCAGCTGTGCTATGGATTCTTTTATGCGCGCCATGTTGCAGTCAGAGTAGAAGGGATCTATGGAGACTTCAAAAGGAATTCTTTTCTCCCTGCTCATTTTTTTAGCAAAGACAGTAAAGGCCGTGGTCATATTCATACCAAGCTCCTGACATGTCTTTTCCATGTCTTTTTTGAGCACCTCATCCATACGGATGTTTACAAGTACCTGGGGCATTTACGTCACTCCTTTTTGTTTCTTATTTAAGTATTATAGCAATTATAAAGACAATGTCAATACAATGTCTTTATAAAATGCACGGGTCAGATCTGCATGATTGACATAAGGGCTAAATGTTTAGAGTGGGGAAACCAGTGGGGTCAGACCTACACATTTGACAAAATGTGGATAATTGACAGAAGTTTGCTAACCTTGGAAAAATATGATTTGAATATTCTGAGGAAAACTATTAAATCAACCTCAGTGCCCGAACCATTTCGAATGCGCTTTGAGATCAGGGGCCCCGTGGCTTTGATTTTAGACTATTAGCGTATTTACAAGATCTTAAACAGAAGTCGCTGGATCCCGGATTTAAGCATTCGGGGACAACGGAGAGAGGGCTTAGAACAAGACCGGACCTGGATTCCCGCTCGACGGCATACGGGAATGACGGGGATGGGTCCGGGTCTCAGGTTCTACAAATGCACCAGTAAGTGAACAGCAGGGGTCAGACCTACACATTTGACAAAATGTGGATAATTGACAGGGTTGCTAACCTTGGGAAAATGATAGAGAGGTAAGGGGCGCCATGTAATGGGCAAACGGAGTAGCGAACTCTAAGATGTTTTTTTAACTTGCTACAGGGATTCCATATTGTGAACAAAGTCCAAAGTTGGCGGTATACTTTTAACGGATGTTTGTCACAGGATCATAAATCGCTTGAATACATCCTCGCTGATGAGATTAATTGACCTGCTTGGCAGACGAAACTGAAGCGAGAAAATATATAGGAGGCTCTAATATGGCTGACAAGACCTTCAAGGGCAAGATAAGTGCGCAAGGCAGGGAAATTACTGTACTGTCAGTCGGCACGGCAGATGATTTTATAAGCCTTACTGATATTGCGAAATACAAAAACCAGGAAGAACCTAACGTAGTAGTTGCAAATTGGCTTCGTAACCGCAACACAATTGAATATTTAGGGATTTGGGAACAACTCTACAATCCAAATTTTAAACCCCTCGAATTCGAGGGGTTTATCAGAGCATCGGGAGCGAATGCATTCACCCTGTCGCCTATGAAATGGGTTAACTCGACAAACGCTGTAGGCCTGTTTGTAAAAGCCGGGCGTGGTGGCGGGACTTATGCCCACAAGGAGGAATATCAGAGGGGTCAGACCTACACAATTGACAGATTGGCTAACTCTCTGAAAAATAGGGTTGGACTATGATGCAAGCAGACAGCGATCAATGGGGTGAAAACAGGACCAGGTCTTTAATGCGATCTTGCTGGAGGCTGACGCCTATGCCGCCGAGATCTCCCTGAATGTCTTTCTGAGTTGACAACAGGAGGCAGGCAAGGCTTGTGGAAATTTATTCCTGTCATCCGAGTCCCGTCCCTTCTGTCGGATTCTGATTTTATCCAGGCAACCAGAAGATCAAGTGGAAAAAAGGTTGAAGATATCCAGGGAATTCTGGATTTGTGAATTATGTAGGTCCGAACCAACTGAAGTTTCCTCTATAATCAAAAGCATCATGGCATATTAAAAAGAAGATATGCGATAGAATTTTTAGAGAACATTCTGAATCATGTGCACTGTTTGCCATTAAAAATGAGTATCTGAAATGTAAATAATGAATTGAAGCGTTTTGAAAAGGCAACTATTCGGTGATGAAATATTCGTTGGAGGTGCGCTATGGATAAGGAGACTGCAATTAAACTATTTGAAGATAAAAGAGTTCGTGTTTTATGGGATGAAGATCTAGAAAAATGGTTTTTTTCGATTATCGACGTTGTGGGTGTTCTTAGTGAAAGCGATAACCCAAGGAAATACTGGAGTGTGCTTAAAACAAGATTGAAAGCTGAAGGAAGTCAACTGGCTACAAATTGTAGCCAGTTGAAAATGAAAGCTGAAGATGGAAAAATGCGTTTGACTGATATTGCGGATACCGAGGAAATTTTAAGGCTCATCCAATCGATACCATCACCCAAAGCGGAGCCGTTTAAAATGTGGCTTGCGAAGGTCGGCAGTGAAAGAATAGAGGAAACTGCTGATCCAGAGCTTGCCATAGAACGTGCCCTAGAAACATATCTGAGGAAAGGCTATTCAAAAGAATGGATTGACCAAAGGATAAAAACAATAGAAGTCAGAAAAGAACTAACGGATGAATGGGATAGTCGAGGAGTGCAAAAGGGCGTTGAATATGCAATCTTGACTGATGAGATTACAAAAGCGTGGGCAGGATTAAGCACAAAGGAATATAAGAATCTCAAAGGTTTGAAAAAAGAAAATCTACGAGATAATATGACCAACCTTGAGCTGGTTCTAAATATGCTAGCTGAAGCATCAACAACTGAAATTTCTAAGGAAAAGCAGCCTGATACGTTTGAAGAAAATAAAATTGTGGCTCAGCAAGGTGGACTGGTAGCTAATGCAGCTAAGAAGCAACTCGAAGAGACTACAGGTAAAAAAGTTGTAACTGTGAAGACTGCAAAGGAAATTGATAAGGTTAAATAGAGAAATGCGATTGGGGTCAGACCTACACATTTGACATAGGCTGCAGGCTAAAAATCCCCGAAATTACAAAAGAGCCGTCTTGTTTTCGATCCGTAAAATCGCTTTCAAAGACAGGGAAAGGCTTTTGCCGGGAAAGAAAAAAACAGGGGCCGATGGAAGAGATCGGTCCCTGTCGTTACAAAAGAAAACCAATGGGGTCAGACTGTTTCTTGTAAGCTAAAAACCCCAGAATTGCGACATGGCTGCTTTGCCCCTTGGAATTGTTTTCGAAAGACAGTGAAAATGATTTTGCCGGGAAAGAAAAACAGGGGCCGACGGTAGAGTTCGGTCCCTGTCGTTGCAAAGGGGATCATTTGCGAATTATCGCAAAGTCCCAATGGTAGTAAGAGCAGCCGGAGAGAGCACCGGCGGCGAGCAATTGGCAAGCGTTGGCAAGCAGTTGGCAAGCAGTGGTTAAAGGCGGGCGGAAATTGCATCTGACGGGGTTTTTGTTTATGGAAAGTTCTGACGAAAGCTTGCTAAATACTATGATCAGTGTTTTTGCAAAAAAATCGGGACCAATTAAATGAGAGGTTTAATTGGTCCCTGGTCCTTAGAGGAGGTTTATTGCGGAAATCCGCAACTAACCATTGCGACAAAAATATTATACCCCCTACAACCGGCTCTTTCAAGAAAAGCGAGTCGTGGACCGGGAAAAGCTTGCTTTAAATAACGATATTGTTGATACTTTTTTGTTAACTTATAGCCACCTAAATTGCAAACTAAACTCCCCAGCACGGTCTAAATGGGGTCAGACCTACACATTTGACATAATACAAATGCATACAAATGTACAAACAAACTAGGGGTCATTCGGAAATCTATCCCTGATAATGAAGAGATCCCCAAAAATTGACTTGTACGGTTAATTGCCGTACAATTTGATGGTGCATAGTGCATGCAATAAGATAATATTTGGGGGAACGAGCCATGGAGACATGTATTAAAAACAGAACAAGTAAAAAGGAGCGGATCGAGGCGAGGGTACCCGGGGATGTAAAGGACCTTATCTTGGCGGCAGCTAAGCTGGAGAATCTCAGTTTAAGTGATTTTGTAATATCTTCTGCCTTGTCTGCAGCGAAAGGTGTTTTAAGGGATAATACGATCCTCGAGCTCAGCACGAAGGATCAGGTGCTGTTTGCCCAAGCACTGATAACTCCTCAGGCGCCAAAAGATGCTCTCAGGGAGGCAGCGGAGCGCTTTGTCCAAAGGAAAAACAGCTAGGTGATGAGTGCACTGGACAATTTGGACTATAAGATAGAACCATGGTCCGGAAAGCTAAAAGAATTGAGAGACAGTTTTGACTGTGGGGCAGATGATCTGAACTCATGGTTGAAAAAACAGGCATCTCAGGATATTGATAAAAGAGCCTGCGCTCTATTCACAGCACTTAGCCCCGGAAAAGATCATATTGCCGGTTTTTATACTCTGTCCATGTATTCGGTCTATCTTTCAAATATTCCGGATCATATACGAAAAA
>Ga0334883_1003812_pt1 | contig 15454 bp, 19 predicted proteins | sample GraSluR1_MG_6_FD_207230 | JGI IMG/M metagenome (GOLD analysis project Ga0334883, IMG submission 207230) | Sludge microbial communities from methane-producing bioreactor in Wageningen University, Netherlands - Granular Sludge_09_05-R1 | ecosystem: Engineered > Bioreactor > Anaerobic >... | reverse complement strand
TTTCCTTCCTCAGCCATCAGCCTAATTTTGTTGTCATTCAATGAAATCAATGCAATCTCAGATGCCGCAAAAAATGCGTTAAGCAATATAAGTATCAGTAATATTAGAAACTCGCTCAACAATTATTTCACCTCTCTATGTCCCGGGAACAGAAAAAGGTCATAGTAACCCATCCAGGCTTCCTGTGACCCAAAATCAAGTTTGCTTTGCATATATCAATCATGTCCCGGAATATTCCCGGCGACAGCATGTCACCCGGGAGGTCAGCATCAATCATTCTATCACTCCACCCTAGACATTGCCCCATTTATATTGTAGGATACTATATTGTCCAATTTACCGTCAAGGTTGGGAGGAAAGACAAGGGGCTAACTTGTCTGCAGTGTCAAATAAGCATAGACGTACGTTGCCGGTTTCCTACCTGAACAGAAGATTGCAGATGTATATAGCGGCCAGAAAACCGGTTATGTCGGCGGTAAGCCCGGTAACAATGGAATATCGGTATTTCTTTATCCCCACTGAACCGAAGTATACGGTAAGAATGAAAAAGGTGGTATCGGTAGTTCCCTGCATGACTGAAGAAAGGCGGCCAATGAAAGAATCCGGCCCGTATACCCTCATCAATTCGGTAGCCATCCCCAGTACTGCGCTGCCGGACATGGGACGCATGATGGCCAGCGGAAGCACCTCGGAGGGGGCTCCGATTCTGGCGGTTAAGGGTTCCATGACCATGCTCACATAATCCATGGCCCCGGAGGCCCGGAAGACTGATATGGCTACCATCATCCCTACCAAAAAAGGTATAATCTTAACCGCAGTAGTAAAACCCTCTTCAGCCCCTTCAACGAAGGCTTCATAAACCGGCACTTTTTTGACGTACCCGTAAATGGGAACCAGCAACAACAGCAGAGGTATGGCCCATTTGGATACCAGACTCAGAAGCGCGTGAAGCATATTTTCACTTCCTCCAACGGCTCTTTTTCCTGAACCAGTAATCCAGGGATACGGCCAGAACCATGCTGACTGCAGTAGCAAAAATGCAAGCCCCTACTATTTCGGTAGGATTGGCAGAGTTGAAGGACAGCCGCACCGCTATAATGGTGGCCGGTATCAGGGTGATGCAGGAAGTGTTCAGGGCCAGGAAGGTGCACATGGCTTCAGATGCTTCATTCGAATCGCGATTCAATTCCTGCAGCTCCTGCATGGCTTTCATGCCAAATGGAGTAGCTGCATTGCCCAATCCCAGCATATTAGCGCTAAGGTTAAGAATTATCGCCCCCATTGCCGGATGATCAGGCGGCACACTGGGAAAGAGCCTTATGGTAAAGGGTCTAAGCCATCGGGCCAGGCTCTGCACCAGACCTCCCTGTTCCGCAATTTTCATGATTCCCAGCCACAGGGCCATAACCCCAACCAGATCAAAACAGACCTCAACCGCTCCTTTGGCTGCTCCCAAAGCTGCTTCAGTAACTACTTCAATGTTGCCGTTAAAAGCGGCTACTATTATTCCCGAGGCCAGTAACAGCAACCAGATAAAGTTTAACACAGCCATCCCTCCCAAGCCTTCCTTTTTGAAGGGTATGACTGAGCACTAAAAATTAGAACCGTTCGCTCAGGCAAACGGCTCTAACCATGCTGCGGCTCCGCAGGCATAGCTTGGAAATTAGCCGCTAGGTCCTTCAATCGCTTTTTCGGGAAGAACAATGGGGAAGAATGCTCTCCAGTTTATCAACTACCTGGGGTACGATATCAATCAGCCTCTCGGCCAGAATATTGCCGGTAGTGGATATCAATCTCACGTCATTCATTCTCACTACCAGGAATCCTACCGGCTTTACCGACACCCCGGCTCCGCTGCCGCCGGCAAAAGGCAGTCCCTGGCCCTTTCCTCCCAAACCGGTGCTGTTATCATATTCTCCGCCTCCCGCTGCAAAGCCGCAGGCCACTTGGGATACCGGAATTATCACGGTTCCGTCATTGGTTTCCACCGCATCACCGACAACCGTATTGACATCAACCATTTCTTTTATGCTCTGCATGGCGGTATTCATTAAGCCTTCAATGGGATGACCGGGGTTTTCCTGTCGCTGTGTATCCATCTAAATACCTCCCGATTTTATAAGCTGTCATGCGGATGACTATAAGGATAATATGTGCTATTCGCAGTTTAAATATACAAGTCAGTTCACTGGATATGTGCTGTCCTTCAAAATCAGGTTGTACTTCTACTCTAATTCTGGCAGTCTGGCCGGCTCGGCCCAGGAGGGTAATCAGAGTGCCTTTTAATGTCCAAATACAGCCAATGCTCAGGCCGGTATACATGGCATCTCCGGTACCAATTATGGTATGCCATTGCAGTTCGGAAATGCGGATTAGTTTCAGCAAGCTGCGGCAGTCCTTTACCGACTGCAGGGTGGAAGGAGAAAAACTGTAATCACGGCTCAATATTTCGCGGGTCAGAAGACGGGTAAGGTTGAAATCTCTGCCCTGGGCGGGATAACGGTATTCAAGGCTGATAACTCCACCAGAGTTCAGCTTTATTTTTATGTGGTCCTCATGCTGGCGGTAAACAACCTGCAGTTTTATCTCCACCAAAGCACATAAGACAACTATTAAAATGACCAGCATTAATCCGGCATACCATAAGAGCATGGAATTTTCTCCTGTTTTTTCCTATTATGCCCCCCGGATTAATCCTTGATTCACTTATCCTTCATTCAGCAGGCTTTCGATCAAGGTTTCAACGGCTATTATTATCTTAAACATTTCATCCTCCACCAGCAGGTTGGCCCGCCCCATCCTGAAAGTAGGACAATGAAGGTTATAATCGATTATCTTTTTACTGATCTTCTCCAGATCTCTGCGTCTTTCGGAAAAGAAATAGGCTTTTTTGCCTTCATACCGTTTAAGTGCCGCTTTATCCCTTTTGCTGCTCATCATCATGGAGGTGTAACGCTTAAAGTAGTCTATCTCCTTGAGGATTTTATCCCAGTCCCGGTCGATTTCCTTGCCCAGTTCTATCCAGTAGGGAGCGAAATCATTATCTTTCAATATTTTATGAATCATTCTGATCTCCGGTGGTTCGTAAGGATTTTCTTCAAAATGGAGCGGCTTGCCGGCTCCTTCCAAGTTATCGAATTCTCCTTTTTCCATAGCTTGGCGAATCTGATTTTCCACCAGGTCCTGAGTACTGCTCATATACCGAGCCAGTTTCTTTGATTTCTGCGCTTGTATCTTGATTTCCTCTTCAAGGGATTTTTCAGCCACTTTTAAACCTCCTGAACCGCGGGAAGATCTTTCAGGCTACTCAATCCAAACAACCTGAGAAACTCGGCAGCGGTAGCATAAAGTATGGGTTTGCCCGGTACCGGTTTATAACCCTGCTCTTCGATTAAGCCCTTTTCCAACAAACTGCTGATAACTCGTTCCGATTTTACTCCCCGTATACTTTCTATTTCCGACCTGGTAACCGGCTGCCGATAAGCTATTATAGCCAAGGTCTCAATTGCCGCCGAGGATAAGCGGCGGGGAGACGACTTCCCCATTCTGGCCAGTATATCACCGTATTCCGGCCGGGTGCAGATCAGATATCCCCGATCTATTACTGCGATTTGCAGACCACTTTTATTCTTATTATACTCCTCTACCAGTTCTTCAACTATTTCTTTTAGATCCAGCAACGGTACCTCGAGTATTTCCACCAACTCATCCAGTTCCACCCGTTCTCCCCTGACAAATAATATTGCCTCCACCGCAGCTTTTATGTCATCTCTCATTAACATCTTATATCGCCACCCGTAAAAAGACTTTAATCTCTGTTAAGGAATTTTCCTGTATGGCCGCCACCTGTTGAAGACGGATCAATTCCAGTAAAGCCAGGAATAGAACCAAAACTTCACGTTTCCTCCGGTTTCCGGTAAATAAATCCTGAAAAACTATCCCCTCCGGGCTAAGCTTCAGGCTTTCCATGATTTCATCCATTTTACTTTCTACATTGATGTCCCCGTCCGGAATGGCAAATACTGCTGGTTCATCCTCCTGTATATCGCTCAAGACTCTCCGATAGGCTCGGATTAAGCTGTCCAGATCAGCGCTTATCTCCTCTTTGACCGGCAATAAAACCTCGGCGTCCCGGTAGAATACCCGGGCGAAGTCCTCATTCTGTCTGGCCATCAGATATTCAGCCGCCTTCTTGTATCGCCGGTATTCCACCAGTCTTTGGACCAGTTCTTCCCGGGGATCAACTTCATCTCCTCCGGGCTGATCTCCATTGGCCGGCAGAAGCATCCTAGATTTTAGATTGAGCAGGTACGAAGCCATGCCCAGGAAATCTCCCAGTTTATCCAAGTCAAAATCACCGGTGAGCTGCAGATAGTGCAGATACTGATCGGTAATAACGGCAATGGGTATATCGTATATATCTATTTCGTTCCGGTCAATCAGGTAAAGTAAAAGATCCAGCGGTCCATGAAAGGCTTCCAGATCTACTACGTAAGTCATTTGATCACCATCTCACTCAGAAAACCATTCCATAAAGTAAACTATACAATAAATTGGCTAGAGGGAAAAATATCTTGGAAGCGGTTCCGGTTATAATTAAAAGCAACAAGAGTAACGGGCCGTACTGCTCCAAAGAATACATCAATCTGGCCCCCGCATCAGGCAACAGGCCGGCTAGTATTTTAGATCCATCCAGGGGCGGCAAGGGTATCAGGTTAAAAGCGGCCAGGATTATATTGATGCTGATCAACGGTCCCAGAATGGCTATGGTAATACTCCCCCATTCACTGTATTGAAAGGGCAGCAATACTCTTAACAGTAGCATACCGATGAAAGCCAGGAGCAGATTCATCATTGGACCAGCCAAGGATACCAGCATCATACCCTGTTTATAACCAATATCTCTAAATTTTGCCGGATTAACTTGAACCGGTTTAGCCCAGCCAAAATGGAATAGGAGCAGCATAGCAAAACCTATCCAGTCAATATGGGGCAGGGGATTTAGGGTAAGGCGCCCCTGGTAATAGGGGGTGTCATCCCCCAGCCAATCTGCTACCTTGCCGTGAGCAAACTCATGAAAAGTGAGGGCAATGAGTATGGCTGGCAAGGCTACCAGCATTTCAGTTATCTGCATTAAAATACTTTTCCTCCTTGATCATATTCTTAAGGGAGTCCAGTTCTTCCTCTCGGGTCTTGATTTCCCCATCCAGTTTCATTTTATACAGATCGCTTAATATTAAACTGTAATGGGGCCCGGGCTCTAAACCCAAATCCTTCAGATCCCGGCCACTGCTCTCCAACTTTATCTCATCCTTTATATCCAGATATTTCACCAGCTGTTGCCAGGTCTCTTCCTTTTTAATGCAACGCAAGAGATTGATAATTCCTTCCTGAGTCCAGTTGCCGATATGCTCATCGATAAAGCTCGGGCTTAGTTCCTCCTGCCGGGCAAATTTTTCTGCCAATTGATGTGACTGGAAGGCTTCTTCGACTGATTTCATCACCTGCCGGGAGGTGAAAAATCTCTGTACCGCAGCCAAAGCCTTTTCTTTCTCCAGCCGGGATACCATGAGCATAAGGTAAATCAGCCATTGCTGTATCCCGGTCATTTGGTATCTTTCATTCCACCAGACGTTAATCACCGGTATCCGGCGCAGTTCAGTCCAATCCACCTGGTTCAGATCTATCTCCGGGAATATATAAGTCCAAACCCCGATATCTCTCATTCTTTCCAGGGAAGGAACCGGGTCTTTCTCATCCAGGATGAGTTTTAATTCATGTATAATACGGGCATAGGATAATTTATCCAGCAGCCGGCGAGCTATGGCATCACGAGCGAATTTTAGCGTATCGGGTTCAATATTGAATTTATACCTTTGCTCAAAACGAATCGCTCTGAGTATCCGGGTAGGATCTTCCACGAAGCTCAGATTATACAGTATCTTTATCAGCCCACGTTCCAAATCTTTGCGCCCGCCAAAGTAGTCGATCAGCTCACCGAATTTATCAGGATTCAATGCTACCGCCAGGGTGTTAATGGTGAAGTCCCGACGATATAGATCCTCCCGGATAGATGCCCGCTCTACCCGGGGTAGAGCGGCGGGAAATTCATAATACTCGGTACGAGCTGTAGCTACATCTATTTTTAAACCATCCGGCAGAGTAATTACCGCGGTTTTGAATCGTTCATGTATTCTGGCTTTTCCTCCCAATCTGTCTGCCAGCCTGCTGGCCAGCTGTATCCCATCCCCTTCGGCCACCAGGTCTACATCATAATTGGGCAGTCTCAGGAACAGATCACGGACAAATCCTCCTACACAGTATACTCCACAGTCCAGTTCTTCGGCTACCTGTCCGGCCAGTCGCAGAGCAGACAGTATCCGGGATGGAAGCCGATCCTGCATGAGATTCAGGCAATTTTGCTCTTCAGCCGGATCAGAAGAATACAAAACTTCGTGGTCTTCCGGATATTGGTCGCCATGCAGAGTTCTTAATATATCGGTCCGGGAAACAATTCCATACAGCCGGCCGTCTTCAACGATGGGCAGACGGCCTATGTCATACTCGACCATGATTTTTTGAATTTCATTAACCGGTGTGTCCGGGGTTGCAGTTAATACTCCGCTGGCCATGAAACCTTTGACCGGCGCATGAGCCAGTTCGTGGATTCGAGCTTTCCCCACGTCGCGCCGGGATATTACCCCGATCATCCGATCTCCTTCCACTACCGGCATCCCGGTATGACCATAGCGCAGCATGGTTTTACCTGCTTCTTCCATGCTGATATCTCCCGAAAGAGTCTTAACCGGAGTAGACATAATATCCCGGGCCAGCAGTCCCGGTTTGGCTTTTTCCCCGGCTTCAGCCAGAATGATATTGATTATACCCTCCAGATCCAGATCTTTTACAATGGCGGAAGCAGCCTTGGCATGGCCGCGCCCGGACAGCCGGTGCAACACCTCGTTGATATTTATATTATTGCTCCGGCTTCTTCCTACCACATAAGTCTTTCCCTTCATGGCGGCCACTACAAATGCGACCTCTCCATTTTCCACTTCCAGCAGACGATGGGTAAGGGCATCCAAACCCTGGATAAATTCATCCGTTTGGGTATGAGAAATGATGATATCGGTATTCTTAATGGTATAATGCCGGGTATTTTGCATTAAATCCTGCAGGAGTTCCCGCTGCTCACCTGAGAATGACTGTTCCATAAAATTAGCCACTACCGAGAGATTGGCTCCTTTCTCCAGCAGGAAGGCGGCTGCTTCTATGTCCCGGGGCGTAGTGGAGGTGAAAAGCAAACTGCCAGTATCTTCATAAATGCCTAGGGCCAGAATGGTAGCCTCGAAAGGGCTTATACTGATCTGTTGCGCCTTTATCTCTTCAACCAGGATGGTAGTTGCCGCCCCCACTTGGTGGATTTCTTCCCTTTCGCCGGCCAAATTGTCTTCAGCTTCCGGATGATGATCATAGATGCAGAACTTCATATACGGCCGGGCCGCAGTGTTTTTCAGGTGTCCCAGTCGATTAATGCTGGCCGTATCCACTACTATCATGCGCCGAACCTGGTCCAGATCAATCTCCTTGGGGGTCTTGATATTGATCAGGTCTTTGTACAAAGCCATGAACTTCTTAACATGCCGGGAGAGCGTACCGGAAAATACTTTTACCGCCTGAGGATAAAGAATGCCGGCCGCCACCATGGAAGCCAGACCATCAAAATCCAAGGCATTATGTGATGTTATAATATCCAAATATATATTCCTCCTAAAAGATATATGAATTATATCATACCTATTCTCCCTGTGGCACCCGGGCCGAAGTATGACTGTTATTAATATCGGAAATACCGCCTTTCAGATCCAGCCGGGGGAAAGAGTCCAGATTTATATTGCATCTTATCCTGTCGATTCTTTATAATTATTAAATACCTGTTTAATAGGGGTGGTTGGCGTGTACCAAAAGTATGAGCGATATGCTGTAAACCAGATTGAGTCTTACCTTTACGAAGTCACGGGGGAGTGGCAAGACGATATTCATGATCTTAAAACCCGCATACTGATTGATGTCTTAAGTTTTAAGATCGTGGAAGCGGAATCCAACGGGGAAGGAGTGCCTTTTGATATCTGCCGGCAGGGGCTGGCCCGCATCAAAGATATCATTGGCGCTAGTATCGGTCCTGGATTAAGCCGAACTGTCAGAAGCACTATAATGGGCAGCCAGGGCTGCACGCACCTGGGGGAGATGATTATGGGCTCAGTTAAAGCCTTTATCCAGGCTGCTTCTCGCCAAATACCTGATAAGGATATGGAGGAGTTGTATGCAGCTAAATGGAGAGAATGGATAGGGCACTATTCGGATCAATGCGTTTACTTCTCACAGCCGGATGTATCCCGGGAAGAAATCATACAGGCCATTAGCAAGGCCGGCAAGCCCAGTTAGAGTTTAAGCCCATCCGGTCATGTATTTTAGCAATTTGGAGGACAGTTAATAACTGTCCTCATCTTTTACGATTATATTTATCCGCAAGTTATTGGATTATGCCTGATCCTGCCCAAGGAAGAAAGTCAGATCATTCCTGCTGCTCGGTGACCGCCGCGGCTTCGGCCTCTGATTCTGCCGCCTGGGTATGCCCGGCACTTGACTGCAAAGCCTGATTCATCTTCTCCAGTTTTTTGTTGCTGGCTCTTAATTCTCTAATAGTTTTGGCTATCTTAAAATATCTAAATGTATCCAGCATGAAAGTTATGAATGCTCCAGTTATTACGGCCATCAGCACTATTATTCCCAACTGTACCTCGGGAGAATGCCAACCCAGAAACTGGACTACCACCATAGTCGGATTTTGGAAAATAAAGACCCCCATTATTATGAGACAGACCAGCGCGATAAACAGGTAAACCTGCATTAATAAACCTTCTTTCTTATAAACTCCTTGCTTTCTTTATTATATGATCTGCTTTTTTATTAGACAAACTCTTTTTCGCTTCACTCGCTGGGTTCGACATGAATAAGCACTGTAGAGTACATGACTTTTTGTTTTATGCGATATTCAATATTGTCACAGAGATCATGGGCTTCCTTGGTGCTCATGTCGGCTTCCACCACCAGGTGCATATCAATATGAACGTCCCGCCCGGCTTTCCTGCTTCTTAAATCGTGATAACCCACAAGTTTCTCGTCAAATTCACCCAGGATACTATTCACTGCTTCCAGGGTTTCTTCATCTGCTGCAGTATCCAGCAACGGTAAAAAGGCTTTCCGGATAAGTTCCCAGGCCGCTTTAATAATCAGCAGAGCTACCAATATGGCTGCAAGAGGATCTATTATCTGGTGACCGGTAATCTTTATCAGCAGCAGCCCTGCCAGAACCCCCAGCGAAGTATATACATCAGTCCGCAGATGTATGCCGTCTGCCTCCAATGCCACCGAGTGCTGCTCTCTCCCCACCTTGAGCAAATAACTGGATACTGCAAAGTTCATCGCCGCGGACAGCCCCATTACCGCTATACCCCAGACAGGGTCCAGCATCTCACCGCCATGCCGGAGTTTTTCTATGGATTCGGAAATGATGACAGCAGCCGCGATAAATATCAGCAGGGCCTCAATGGTCCCGGCAATGTTCTCTACTTTGCCGTGCCCGTAAGGATGCTCCTTATCCGGAGGCTTGCCTGATTTTCTTACTGCCCAGAGAGCAATAAAGGAGGCCAGCAAATCATTGGCCGAGTGTATGGCTTCTGATATGACACTAACCGATCCTATCATCAAACCTACCACCAGTTTGCCGGTGGTAAGAGTTATATTACTGGCCACGGACACCCAGGCCGCTTTAACCTTTACATCCATGGATCGCCCTCCTTTATCTGCGGGGAGGTCTTGCCCCACCTTGCCTGTATCTTAGCCCACAACCGACTTAAGATCAATGCTTATATACCAGAATGAAAAAGGGACCTCATGCTAATGAAGTCCCACAGTTGATCCTGCTGCTCATAAGAGCCCGGCTATGAAGCCTGACCATATCTAATATTTCATTTTTTGATTTTATCATATAACTCATCTTATGTCAGCGGTTAATATTTATACCGCCTTTTTTATCTCATACCATAAAGGGCTGGCAATAAATATGGAACTGTAGGCACCTACAACAAAGCCAACCAGCATCGCGGCTACAAAGAACTGAATGGTGCTTCCCCCCAGAATCAGCAAGGCCATCAGGGTAAAGGCAGAAGTCAATACCGTATTTATCGAACGATTAAGGGTTTGGGTTATACTTTTGTTAAGCAGTTCTTCATAATCCTGTCTCCGGGTCTTCTTCATATTCTCCCTGACCCGGTCGAATATTACAATGCTGTCGTTTATGCTGTATCCAATAACCGTAAGGATAGCTGCTATAAAGGCGCTGTTGATTTCCCACTGCATGATGGAGAATACTCCCAGGACCACCAGAACATTATGCAATATAGCCAGTATCGCTGCCACCCCGAAGGTCCATTCAAAGCGAACGGTTATATAAAGAAGCATCAACACAGCAGCTATCCCCAGAGCCATAAATGCATTGCGGGTAAGTTCGCTGCCTATGGTAGCTCCAACCGTATCTGAACTCAAAAAGGTTACCTCACCCAGTTTGTCTCGCAAACCCTGCATTATTTCGTTAGTACTCTCCTGAGACAATACTTCGGTACGGATGTAGAACTCGTTTCCGCTCCTTTGCACCTCGCTGCGGTCCAGGTTGAACTCGGTTAGCACAGTCCGGACCTGAGCCGAAGTCACAGAATCTGCCATTTTTACATGCAATATTGAGCCGCCTTTAAAATCGATACCCTGATTGAGTCCCTGGAATAATAAGGAAACTATCCCCGGTACAATTATCAGTAAAGATATAATATAAAATATTTTTCTCTTCTGTATGATCTGCATTTCTGCCACCCTCCTTTATACCCCGTATAGTTTCTCATTGTTACTCAAATTGGCCAGTAACAAGAGCATGTAACGGGTAAATGTCAGTGCAACTGCCAGGCTGGCGATTATACCGATGGACAGCGTTACTGCAAAGCCTTTTATGGGGCCGGTTCCAAAATACATCAGAACCATGGCCGTTATTAAGGTGGTAACATTGGCATCGAAAATAGTCCAGAAGGCTCTTCTAAAGCCTGCATCAATAGCGGCTCGCAGGGTCTTGCCCAGCCGCAGTTCTTCTTTCAGCCGTTCATAAATAATTACATTGGCATCTACCGCCATACCAATGGATAGGGCGAATCCAGCTATACCTGGCAGGGTAAGCACTGCTCCTATCAGACTCATGGTTCCCAGAACTATCACCGCATAGAGCAGCAATGACAGGTCAGCTACCAGACCCGGCAGGCGATAAAAGCCGATCATAAACAACAGCACCGCTATGAGGCCTACGATGCCTGCCTTAATACTCTTGTCCAGAGACTCCGAACCCAGGGTGGGCCCGATAGATCTCTTTTCCATTATCTCAAAGCTTACCGGCAATGCACCTGATCTCAACAGTATGGCCAGATCATTGGCCTCCTTGGCGGTAAAGCTGCCTTCTATCACTGCACTGCCGTCATTAATTGCTGTTTTCACCGTGGGTGCACTGATAATCTCCTGGTCAATAACTATATACAGCGGCTTGCCTACATTGGCAGCAGTTGCAGCAGCAAACAGTTTGGCCCCTTCACTGTCAAAGTCCAGCAGCACCTCACCCTGCTGGTCACTGGACCTTACCCGCGCCTGGGCGTCCTTGAGATTTTTACCGGTCAGCAAAACATTGCCCTGTTCATCCCAAAACTCCAGCTGAGCAGTATTCTTCAATATGTTCACCGCTGCCTCGGGATCGTCTTCTCCGGCAATTTCAATCACCACCCGGTCATCTCCCTGGGGATAGAGAGTTGTTTCTTTTACTCCCAGGCTGTCTACCCTCTCCCGAATTATGCCCACGGCCTTTTGTATAGTGTCATCAGTAACCTTTTCTCCTTCACTTTCCTGGGCCTGCAGTACCACCCTTAAGCCTCCTCTGAGGTCCAGCCCCAGCTTGATGGTGTCCAGGATTGGTTGATAAGTAAAGTTCGCCAGCAACCCAAGAGCGGCTAACATAGCCACTATGATAATACTGGATTTTGCTCGCACCAGTATTTCCCCCTTCCAACTATCTACTTCCCTTGCTTTTTATAATAGTTTGGCCTCGTTTATTATCAATTCAAATTCGCAGCCAAGAAAGTCAGCTGCTCTGCGGCACAAAATCATGCGATGCAAAAATATTTCAAAATATTCCATTACCGGGCATATTCCTGTGTCTATCTTTAGTTCCATGGTAATCAATTTATTCTCGGCATCAATATTCATGATCGAATATTCTACCGCATAATTCACCCGGTCATGAATATCAAATTTGTCCAGGCCGGTATTTCTGACCCGGTTTCTGTGTACATGAGATTTATCCGCAAGTATCAGGGCCGCAGCAACTTCACTTACCGGATGTCCGCTGCCTTCGTCGTGATTGCCAATTGCAGCGCATATAATGGCGTTTTCATCCATATTCATTCCCAGCTTTTTGAGAATGCCCATGGCAATAATAGCTCCGCTCTGGCTATGACCCTGCCGGTTGATCACATTGCCAATATCATGCATGTACCCTGCTATGCCGGCCAGTTCTGCCAGGTGGTAATTATAACCCAGTTTTATGAGAATTTCCCGGCTCAGCATGCTTACCAGTGATACATGAAGATAACCGTGGTCAGTATACCCCATGGCTCCCAAATGCTCATTTCCTTTTTCAATAAAAGCATTAACAATAGGATTCTTCTTTATCTCGGTAAGGTTAACCATGCTTACTCCGGTTCCTCTCCTACTTTAAAGGCTATTGCTTTCTTCAGCATCTCTATCTGTACCGTGTCACTCACTTTCAATAATACTGAATCATCCTTGACCCGAGCTATTTCTCCCTTAATTCCGCCTATAGTAACCACCCGGTCGCCCCTTTGCAGAACTTCCAGCAAATCCTTATGCTTCTTCTCCTGCTTCTTGCGGGGAGCAATGATTAGAAAGTAGAATACCCCTACCAATACGGCGAAGTAAGCAATCATTGTAACCCATTCGCTGCTCATATATAAACATCAACTCCTTAAAAATGATTAACTTTTAATATATTCGCTTAATCTGCACAAATTCCTTTATTAGAATTTATATTTTGCCATAAATCCGTTATAGTATACCATAAAAGCGTCTTGGGCAATAGCTGCCCTTACTTCTTCCATCAGCTTAGTCAGAAAATAGACATTATGGTAGGTCAATAACCGGTGAGCCAGTATTTCTCCCGCTTTGATCAGATGGCGAATGTAAGCCCGGCTGTAATTCCTGCAGACCCAACATCCGCATTCTGCATCAATGGGGCGGAAATCATCGGCAAATCCTGCATTGCGAACAGTAATACGCCCTTCATGGGTGTAAGCACTGCCGTGTCTGGCCAAGCGAGTTGGCAGTACACAATCAAACATATCTATCCCCCGCCTCACCCCTTCCAGCAGATCCTCGGGTGCCCCCACTCCCATCAGATATCTGGGTTTATCCCGAGGCAGCATAGTATCCAGCAGATCCAGCATGGCATACATATCTGCTTTGGGTTCCCCTACACTGAGGCCTCCGACAGCATAACCCGGAAACTCCAGAGCAGTTAACCCCCGGGCACTGGTCTCCCGCAAATCCGGGAATACACTGCCCTGTATGATACCGAACAAGGCCTGGTCCCTTCGGTTGTGAGCATTCCGACATCGTTCTGCCCACTGGGTGGTACGCTCCACCGCCCGGGCAGCTTCCTGGTAGGAACAGGGATAAGGGGAGCATTCGTCAAAACACATGGCTATATCTGCCCCTAATTTCTGTTGGATTTCCATGACCGTCTCCGGAGTCAGAAAGTGCCGGGAGCCATCTATATGGGAATTAAAATACACCCCATCATCCCTTATCTGGCGCAGCTTGCTGAGACTAAACACCTGAAAGCCTCCGCTGTCCGTTAATATCCCCCGCTGCCAGTTCATAAAACCGTGCAGCCCCCCAGCCTTCTCTATCAGGTCCACTCCGGGCCGCAGGTAAAGGTGGTAGGTATTGGACAATATTATACCAGCCCCTATCTCATAAAGGTCTTCCGAACTCAAGGCCTTGACCGTGGCTTGAGTTCCAACCGGCATGAAAACCGGGGTGTCAACTAAGTGATGAACAAGTTGGAGCTGACCCAATCGAGCTGAACTATCTTCAGCCTGTTTAACAATTTCATAATGCAGCATATACTGCCTTCCTCTCTGTTATGAAAACCTGAAGCTCTTTCCCTGGGGCTGTAGCCTGAAACCGACCGGTTGCCTTCACCGCCCCCGTGGATTATTTTAACAGCATGGCATCACCGTAACTGAAGAAGCGATATCTTTCCTCTACTGCATAGCGATAAGCAGACAGGACATGATCCAGGCCCCCAAAAGCAGCGGTCAGCATGATCAAAGAAGATCCCGGCAGATGGAAATTAGTAATCATTTTATCCACCGCCTTGAACGCATAACCGGGATAGATGAATTTCTCAGTATAGCCCCAGCCCGGCTCGAAACCACATTGCTCATTATATACTGTTTCCAAAGTCCTTACTACTGTTGTACCTGCGGCTATTATGCTTCGGCCTTTTTCCCGAGTGCTGTTCAGCAAAAGGGCGGTGGGCTCATCTATCCGATAGTACTCGCTGTGCATGCTGTGCTCTCTAATGTCACTGCAGTTTACCGGCCTAAAAGTACCCAAGCCAACATGCAGCAGGATCGTGGCCAGGTTCACACCCCGCTCCTGTATTTGTTCCAGCAGGCCGGGGGTAAAATGCAGCCCCGCAGTGGGGGCCGCAGCAGATCCGCTATGCCGGGCATATACCGTTTGATAGCGTTCCATATCCAATTTTTCATCCTTACGGTTAATATATGGGGGCAGAGGTATATGTCCGCTTTTCTCCAGGAAGTTATTCTCATCCGGGCAGTTGTTAAAACGGATCAATCGCCCTCCGGCCAGAGGCAGTTCATCAAGGATCAGGGCCTGAACCTCACTGCCGGGGAAAAAGATCAAATCCCCGGTCTTCAGCTTCCGGGCCGGTTTTACCAGGGTTTCCCAGGCATCTCCTTGCTTTTTCAGCAACAGCATTTCCACCCTGGCCCCGGTGTTTTTATGTCCCCATAGTCTTGCCGGGATAACCCGGGTATCATTTAACACTAGGGTATCCCCTGCTTCCAGGTATTCTTTAATATCGCTAAATATCTGTTCTTCCCTCTTCCCATCCTTTCTGTCTACCACCAACAGCCGGGAAGAATCCCGGGGGCTGACCGGGTACTGAGCAATTAACTCCTGGGGCAGATGGAATTGATAACTCTCTAGTTTATGGACATGGACAGCTTCGGTATTATGCATATCTTATCTCCTGAAA
>Ga0334883_1003807_pt1 | contig 15477 bp, 11 predicted proteins | sample GraSluR1_MG_6_FD_207230 | JGI IMG/M metagenome (GOLD analysis project Ga0334883, IMG submission 207230) | Sludge microbial communities from methane-producing bioreactor in Wageningen University, Netherlands - Granular Sludge_09_05-R1 | ecosystem: Engineered > Bioreactor > Anaerobic >... | reverse complement strand
ATCCGCATTGCGGACAAAACCGTTCTTCATCCGTAAGCAGGGCGGCACATTCAGGGCATGTTTTTGCCGGCTTCTCGGGTTCCCGGGGCGTTTCTTCAGGGATATCCGTTGCCGTAATTCCGGCTGCTGCCGCAGCCTGTTTATCGAAGCCACACTCAGCGCAAAACCGGTCTTCAGCCGGCAAAGGAGCGGTGCATTCCGGACAAAGCTGCTGATACTGCGGCCGGGGCTTATCAGATTGATCTGCGGATGCTGCGCCGGTTATTTCAGTTTCAAGACCCTGTTTGTCGAATCCGCATTCATTGCAAAAGCGTGCGCCCGGTTCAAAACCGGTTCCGCACTGAGGGCAGTATTTCATGGTGTGGCAGTTTAGTGAACTTTTTTGAGCTGGGTTACATTCCCATCATTTTGGCGCCAAAAAACAGTCCGATAATGGTACCGATAATCAGCGCGACTACCAGCGTCAGTACAATCATGGCAATGATGATAACAACAACATATCCCACTACCTTTTCTTTCGGGGTTCCTTTGAGAACCGGTGCTCCCACAGCCAGCAGGTATATGGCATATAATCCGATAAGCAGAACCAATATGCTCATACTTGTACCCAGGATTAAAAGGATACCGGCCAGCCATTGAGGTGTTGTGGAATATACAGCCAGTTGCAATGATCTTCCGAAATCTTTTCTTGAGTCAAAGGACGGTGCAAGCAGATCAATGATCCAGGCAAGAATGTACACGCCGATCAGGGCCGAGAGCAACTGAACAAGTCCGTACTGAATGCCGCCGGCAATGCTGCGCGAGGTATATCCCCAGTATGTAACTCCGATTACCCCGAATTTGATAAAGGAAGCAATTGCCGGGATAGCAGCCAGGATCAGGGCGTAACCGACCAGTAACTTTGTGGTGTCAGGTTTTTCCGAAGCAATTACCCTCCATTCTTCTTTGGGCTTGATAATGATGTTGATCGCCCGCTGGATAAGGTTTGTATGTTTCGCCGTTCCGTAAACAGGCTCTTCATAAGTCTGCTGAGGCGCCTGATAAACCGGAGGGGGAGGCGGGGTTACGGGCTGGTTGACCGTTGGTTGAGGCTGGCTCTCAGCCTGGATCGGTTTGCCGCATGAGGGACAGAATTTCACGCCTTCGCGAAGTTCACTACCACAACTTGTACAGAATTTCATAATGTTATTTTTGTTAGGTTAATGGATTTGCGTGATTTAAGTAATGCCTGGCAGCCCGGAATAGTGGTGAATCAGTTGAGAATCGCTTTCAGCAAAACAAAAATACCGAATCAATCGCCCTGTGGCAAGCGCAGATTGTTATTTAAACTTGATCTAAAGAAGCGGCCTGTATTTATGATTACAATTACAATGACAGAGAGGTTCAGCATTGTTGTTGAAATCCGGGTTTTTTAAACAACTTCGCTGTTGGTTGGAAGTCTCAGAAGAGAAATTTCGGGATAATTGCTGTAATTATACCATTAATATAAGGATTAATAACCAGTCACAGCATTTTTATTTTGTAATGCTGGATAGCCAGCTAATTATGTTTGTATTTGAATGGATTTGAAGGCCCGTTGTTGTTGAACTCCCCCGGGTGAATAATCATATTCTTTTAAGGGATTCTCGGCCTTTGAGAAATATTCGATTTATAAAGTATATAATGGGTTTCAATTTTCAGGGAATACTACGTTGCTTAAGTCAGGCGTACTTTCAATATAATAATAGACTTCCCAATTGCCTTGATAATCCTCTGTCAGGGCAGTCATACTCTCAACCCAGTCCCCGGAGTTCATATAATGGATATGGTCAATCATTTTGTTTGCAGGCTGGTGGATGTGCCCGCAGATGATTCCATGGCACATATTATAGCGGGCTATCCTGCACATTTCATTTTCGAAATTGCTGATAAATGAAACTGCGCTTTTGACTTTGTGTTTTACAGCCTGAGAAAAGGAATAGTAAGGTTTGCCTTTGTGGATCCGGTATCTGTTGATCCTGCGGTTCAGCCAGAGGAGGAATGTATAGACTGTGTCTCCAAGCTTTGCCACAAAACCCAGCCGGCTTGTGAACAAGTCAAAAATATCTCCATGACAAACGTAATAACGCATGCTGCCGGATTCGAGGATATAATCCTTCACAATTGAGAATTTTCCGGAGGTGAAGGGGATGAATTGATCCAGGAAATCATCATGATTCCCCCGGATATATATAATCCTGGTTTTTTTCTGATCCAGAAGGTTGATAATCAGCCTGAAAAACCGGCTGTGCTTTTTCTGCCATTTTCCTGAACGTTTCAGCCGCCAGCCATCAATAATGTCTCCGTTAAGGATAAGCGTATCACAGCTGTTTTTTTTCAGAAATCTTACCAGTTGCCTTGCCCCGGAGTTCTTTGTTCCCAGGTGCACATCAGATACAACAATGGTTTTGTAATGTTTTTCCTGCAATATTTTTTTTCTTGATTGCAAGAATAACATATTGATATTAACCCTGAATTATCACAGGGTTAAAAAAATGTAAAATCAGCTGTGGTTATTGCCAGTCGATTTCCCCGCTGCCGTAACAGAGTTCGCCCGCGGCGTCGTAAACCACGCCAAACTGTCCGGCGGCCACCCCCGAAACGGGTACTTCCGATTCTATAACGGCCCCGCTTCCGGTAAATACCAGCCTTCCTTTGTTAAACTCGGGCGTGTGGCGGATCTTGAAGGTGATATCCGCGGGCCGGCTCAAATCATGCCAGGGATTGCCAGAGATAAAGTGGAATCCTTTAAGCTGTATGCTGTTGCGGTACTGGGTCAGGGGGTCGTAGCCGTTCGAAACGTAAACCACGTTTTCATCCGTATCCTTTTTCACCACAAACCAGGGGCCCTGGCTGAGCCCCAGCCCTTTGCGCTGCCCGATGGTGTGAAACCAGTACCCTTTGTGTTTGCCCAGGATTTTCCCGGTTTCCAGCTCCACGATATTTCCTTCCTTTTCGCCCACATACTTCCGGATAAAATCATTGTAGTTCACCTTTCCCAAAAAGCAGATGCCCTGGCTGTCCTTGCGGCCGGCACTGGGGAGCCGGGCTTCAGCGGCAATCCTGCGAACCTCGGATTTAGGCAGCCCGCCGATCGGAAACATCAGTTTCTGCAGCTGCGCATAGGTAATCTGGGCCAGGAAATCGGTCTGGTCCTTGAACTTATCTTTTGCCGTTGCCAGGTACTTGATGCCATCCCTGAACTGGGTTGAAGCGTAATGCCCCGTGGCAATCGCATCGAAGTCTTTTCCGTATTTATCGTTGAAACTGCCGAATTTGATCATGCGGTTGCACATCACATCCGGGTTGGGCGTCAGTCCTTTTTTTACGGAATCTATCGTATAGGCCACCACGCTGTTCCAGTACTCTTCCTGCAGGGTTACCACTTCCATGCGCAGCCCGTATTTCTTTGAAAGCCAGGTGGTGATTTCGATATCCTCTTCCGAAGGGCAGTCCAGAAAGCCTTCCCTGTCCTTCATCCCGATAAGGATGTAAAAGATCACAGGCTCATAACCCTGCTCTTTCAGCAGGTGAAGCATAACGGAGCTGTCGACTCCGCCGGATACGAGGGCGGCGATGGGCATACAAGTAAAAAGTCTAAAGTAAAAAGTTCATAGCTCAAAGGGAAAAATCATTGCCTGATGCAACCGGGCAGAAAAACCGTAGAAACCGCTAACTGCAGTCAGGTTTGCCTTTTAATGCAGGCAACAGAAATTGATGCAAAATTAGGATATTATTCTAAGAATTAGGGGAAATGGATAATCCGGTATATGAATGTCGAACAATGAATTGAAGAAATAATGCAATTCAGGAGTAATTTCAGAACCAACTATATAGAATGTTTCTAAATTGTAGGATATTTATCATTCACTGCCAATAGTGGTTGAATCTGAGTTAAGGATGTATTACTTTTGGATTCAACTTCAATACAATCGTGTTGAATTTATGCTTTTTAGGATTACCCTGAATAATCGTAAGTTTAAAATAGGATTTTGACAACAGGTCAGGTGGATTCAGTAGCGATATACTTGTCATTAATCTCTGTAAATAGAATTAGTTAACCCAAATAATTACAATTTTCAATAATCTATTAAAAATTAATGCCATGAAAATCAATCAATTACCCCCCCCCCTGAATTCACAACAGTCCCTTGTGGAATTTATTAATTCATGTGATAAAAAGATGAGGCAGTCTCTTTTAAAATTTTTACCATGAAGAGGTTATTATTAATTCTGCTTATCATCTGCCATTATTCTTACCTTTTTTCTCAATCCATAGTATTGGAATGGCAAGCATGTTTTGGTACTACAGTAAAGGAGGTTGCTTATGATGTTTGTTCAACCGGAGATGGATATATTATTGTTGCAGAAAGGGAAAGTAACACTTTAGGCTCTGACATTATCCTAATAAGAACTGACTTGTATGGAAATTTGGTTTGGCAAAAATTTATCGGAGGCACATCTTCTGATGTTCCATATCGCATATTCCCTGCAGGTAATGACTGTTACTATATTTCAGCAATTTCTGCTTCAGAAGATGGAGATATTTCAAATAATCCATATCCTGACGGTTATGTAAATTTTTGGCTTTTTAAGATAAATGGTAGCGGTGACATTATCTGGGACAAAATGTATGGTGGAACATGTTTTGATCAAGGATGGACTGCATGCCACACTCACGATGGAGGTATGGTAAGTTTGGGTTACACTTGTAGTGACGATGGCGATATCAGCAATTATTTTGGCAGTTGGGATACCTGGTTGCTTCGCACCGACAGTCTTGGTAATAAAGTATGGGATTTCACCATAGGCACCGAATTTCTTGATTTCCCCAATGCCATCATCCAAACCTCCGACCGGGGCTTTTTGGTGGCTTCGGGTTCCATGCCTACTACCGGCGGAAATATTACCTGCACACCATTTAACTACGAAAACTCAGATATAGTGCTGTTTAAAATAGATTCATTGGCCAATATTGAGTGGCAAAGATGTATCGGGGGTAGTGAAGATGAGTCTATTAAAGACATTATTGAAGTGGAAGATGGGTATATTTTACTCTGTCATGTGTATTCAGGTGATGGCAATATGTCAGGCTCCGGTTATCATTATGGCACCACACAACAAGGCCACCCAACCAGTGATGTATGGGTTGCAAAAACTGATTTTGAGGGCAATATATTATGGCACAAATGTTATGGTGGCACACACAATGATTGGTCCAACAGCATTTTCCCAACCCCGGATGGTGGCTATATTGTAATTGGAGAAACCTACTCCAACGATGGGGATGTTTCGGGCAAGCACAATGCACATGGCAGTCGTTCAGACATTTGGGTTTTTAAAATTAATGCCTCGGGCGATTTGCACTGGCAAAAATGTTTTGGCGGTTTAGGCGATGAAAGTCTTTGGAATGGTGTTATTGACAATGGAGATGGCAGTTATGTTATTGCTTCAACACTAACTGGTATTAATAGTGGTGATATGACTTGTGTAACCACCCCGTCGCCTAATTACGATATCTGGCTAATACAATTGCGCGACACCACAGTGGTAAGTGCAAATCATTTGCCTAAGCCTGAATATGCAGTTGAGGTTTATCCCAACCCGGCAGGGGATTTTGTAATTTTCGAGTTGCAAAATGCCAACATTCAGGCTACAATTAACATTACCGATCTCACCGGCCGCCTGGTTACCTCGTTTCCGCTTAACGGAGAAAAAACAGTATGGCAAACAACCGGGATAAAGCCTGGGGTCTATCTGTACCGGCTGAAGACCGGGCAGGGCAGCGCCTGCGGTAAATTGATGGTTGCACCTTTGTAGGGTAAGGTATGCCGTGTCACTGCAATGGCCACCTATTAAATTATTCACCTATAAAACCTTTACCCATGAACAAATTCAGAAAAAAAATAAGAAATTCCCTTATTCTGTTTACAATAGTGTTTTCAGGTAATGGGTATGCGCAAAGCTATATGCCGCTGCCCGATTCAAATGTACTTTGGGAAGATTGGCGTCAAAGCGCCCAGGGGTGTGATTACAATAAGGTATACATTCCGGATAGTGATGCTGATACGGTGATCAATGGCCTGACATACCGAAAATTATATTATCATCAGGTAACTACATCCGGCCCGCCGCCAGATCCGGGAAATATTTATTTTCATGATTCTCTGTATTTTGGGGCGTTTCGGCAGGACGATTCGGGGCGGGTCTATTTACGATACTATTATCGTAATTTTTTTGAACAGGAAGAGGTATTGTATATGGATTTAACGGTTCAGCAGGGTGATACCGTAAGGCAACTTCCATGCCTTTCTACTGCCGGGCAGGATCCCCTGACAGATTTGCGTGTTGATTCTGTTGATTATGTAAGCAATGGCCCGTATCTGCGGAAACGAATATTCTTAAGAAACCTTGCTCCATTTTTTACTAGGGTTTACGATATAGTATGGATTGAAGGGATTGGGAGTGTATATTCAGGATTAATAAACGTTGTGGATAACGGGTGGTCCGAGTTTTATTTTATGAAATGCATGAGTGCATATGATACAACTTTCTATCAGGGAGATTTTTTGACTGGGGGTGTTGTTAACACACAGGGTGTATGTGTTTTGCCATATACCACCGCAATACGCAAAATTGAACCTGAAGTTCCGGTTGCCGTTTACCCGCTACCTGCCAATGACTATGTTATTTTTGAACTAAACACGAATGACAGAAACGGCACGGTTACCATTACCGATCTCACCGGCCGCCCGTTTGCCTCGTTTCCTCTTACAGGAGAAAAAACCGTATGGGACACAAGTGGAGTGAAACCAGGGTTCTATTTGTTCCGAATCGGAAATGGAATAGCCTGGGAAACCGGGAAATTATTAATCTCACATTAAAGCAATAACAACATGAAACCAAGAAAGAGAAGTATAAGGCTTTTATTACTACTTGCCCTTATCCTGGGCGCTTTTTCATGGAATACTGACAATTTGCACGCGCAAACATGGCCAATGCCAGGCGCGACCTGGGAATATTGTATCACCGGTTGGAATGGAATGCCTGCCGGGCATCTGATTTTAGGTTTAAAAGGCGATACGATTATTAATAACAGAGCTTATAGGATAATAGGTACTATTAGTGAATCGGGTTGGAATGGAAATAGGTCAACTTCGGCTTTAATGACAATCTATACGAGGTTTAGCAATGACTCAGTGTACCGGTTCGTGAATAACCGTGAGTATTTATACTTTAATTTTAACAGTAGTGACGGAAATGTTTTTTCAACCTTCAGATCAGCAGGTCATTACTACAATTGGAACGACTCTGCCTGCACTTCAATACTGCCGTTAAAAACAATCGGCACTGATATGTTGAGTTTAAACGGTATGCAATTAAGGAGGTCAATACTCAGGGATACGTTGTTTAAGACTATTTATAATGTTCCTGATGAAGATGAAGTTGAATATACTCTTGTTGAACGAATCGGCATTTTAAACGGATTGCCCCTGATAAATTCGAGAGAGCCTGCCGGCTTTGGTTATGGCTGCTCGTTACCAAGCGATTATGCTTCTTACACATTAGGGAGTTATTCGGATGATGAATTTTTTGCTGTACAGTTTTTGAATTGTGAAGGAGTCGGGATTAAGGATATATCCAATGTGTATAGAGTAGTAAAAGCATATCCTAACCCGGCAACTGATTATATTGTTTTTGAAGTACAAAATTCCCTGCCTTCAGGCACTATCACGATTTCCGATCACACCGGCCGCCCGGTTACCTCGTTTCCGCTTAACGGAGAAAAAACTTTATGGCAAACAACCGGGATAAAGCCGGGGGTCTATCTGTACCGGCTGCAAACCAAGGAGGGGAGTGCAAGCGGGAAATTGTTGATTGCACCGTTGTAATTTGTAGAGTCACCCTGCCACGGCAAGTTCAAAGCAGACAGATCAGGCCCAAAGAACAGAGGCTTGAACCGGAGCCATGACTCAACAGGGGACTTATGTCGTTCACATGCATCAGAAATTAAGATGCGTGCGAACATGAGTCGACTCTGCCGGATACGAGGGCGGCTATGGGCATGTAGTGATTTCGGATTTCGGATTGCCTGATTTCTCAGCGTTTGCAAAATTACATTAATAAAATGACAGCCTCTGCTGTTTGCAGATGCTATCTGCGGATCCGAAAACCCGGAGTCAATAAAAAAAGACCTGATCAACTAAAATAGAAAACTTGTCAGTTCACCTCAATGGATATTGGTCACGATAGCTGACGGGAAAAAATAGAAGGTCCGAAAAATCAAAGTAAAAAAGAAGACCTAACAAGTTAAAAGAAAACTTGTTAGGTCACCTTAGTAGAAATTAGGTCTGAAAGCAATTGGGATCGGAAGTCAGAAGTAAAAGATCAGAAGTTGAAATTATCAATCCGAAATCCGCAATCTAAAATCCGAAATCCGAAATCTTAGATCAGTCCTTTGGCATGTTTTTCGCCGATCACCTTCAGCATATCTTCGGTCATGGCGCGGAGGTTCCATTTCGGGTTCCAGCCCCACTCATGGCGGGCGCAACTGTCGTCCATGCTGTTGGGCCACGAATTGGCGATGGCTTGTTTCATGGGATCAACATTGTAGGTCATTTCGAAACCGGGAATATGCTTTTTAATTTCTGCGGCAATAATCTCCGGATCGAAACTCATGGCGGTCACGTTGAAAGAGTTCCTGTGCCTCAGCTTTGAAGGATCAGCTTCCATCAGGTCAATAGCGGCTTCGATGGCATCGGGCATGTACATCATATCGAGGAAGGTGCCGGCGCCCAGGGGACAGGTGAACTTTTTATGTTTGATGGCCTCATAATAAATTTCAACGGCGTAATCGGTGGTACCGCCACCGGGCAGGGTAACGTTTGAAATAATGCCCGGGTAACGGACCGAACGGGTGTCCACACTAAAACGTTTGAAATAGTAATCGCTCAGCAGCTCACCGGCAACCTTTGAAACGCCGTACATGGTCTGCGGACGCATGATCGTATCCTGGGGGGTGTTGTCAAGGGGGGTGCCACCGCCGAAAGCGCCGATGGAGCTGGGGGTTGAAACGGCGCAGCCATATTCGCGGGCTACCTCAAGGCAGTTCATCAGTCCGCCGATGCCGATATTCCAGGCAACCTGGGGTTTGCTTTCACCCACTGCCGAGAGAATGGCTGCCAGGTTGTAAATGGTATCAATCTTGTATTTTTTTACCACGTCAGCAATCTGTTGGGCATTGGTGGCGTCAACCACCTCAGCGGGACCCGATTCCAGCAGTTCGCCGGTGGGTAAGGTTGAGCGGTATCCGGCAACTACATTGCCGTTGCCATATCTTTTGCGAAGTTCAAGGGTGAGTTCTGATCCGATCTGGCCCACCGAGCCAATTACCAAAATGTTTTTCATGGGTTTACGTAGGTTTATTTGTTTGTTAACCGGTTAACAATGAGTGCGGCAAATGTACAATAATTTGAATTATCGCAAAATATTTAGAAGGTTGGGGCCATTTCATTTCAATAATTTCACAACCAGTTTGTTGTTTGAAACCTGTTAGTTCCGGGGACTTTCACTTTAAGGTATTTAACTCTGAAGACAAAAACGGATGCCTGTTTCAAGCCTTTCGGGAGAAATGGACCTATCCGGAAATTACCTGGTAATATTTGGTTTTTAAACATTGTTGTCAGGGAATATAATTATAATTGGACCGGAATGCTTTATAGGTGTTGGTTTCAGAAGATTATAACAGCGTACAACTTACTTTTAATTATTTAGCTACTAAGCGTTGCACTGAGCCTGCCGAAGTGGCACAAAGGCACCAGGTTGCACAAAACCTGTTTTGCTCATTTAGTGATAGTTAGTGTCTACGGGTCTTTGTGGCAAATTCTTTCTTTTTTATCCGGATAATGATGATTCTTAAATTCATCCGGAATTTTTCCCAAGGATAACAATTACTAAAAATTATGGGTAGCAGCCAAAAACAATGAATTTTATGGGGTAAATCCGGGTTGTGCAAAATATTGACCGACCTGTCAATTGATAACAATATTTGACAAAAAGGTTAACAGATTGAAATACATTGACAGCAAGTTGTTGTATTTGTCAAAAAATGTGTATATTTGACAAAAAGAAGCATAAATGTCAGATCAAATTAAACCATACGATAGAAACAAGCCCTATAACAGCTTACCTCTTCTCCCGCCAGATGATGACAAGGTTGAAACCAAAGAAGTTTATAAGGCCTTAAACAATGCAAATAAAGCCCTTGCTGAGCTGAAAGGAATTGCAAAAAAACTGCCGAATCAATCAATGCTTGTGAATACGATTGCGCTCAGAGAGGCAAAAGCCAGTACAGAGATTGAAAACATATTTACAACTGACGATGAACTTTATAAAGCGCTCACAATTAGTGAATACGGGTTAAAGGGTAATGCTAAGGAAGTTCTGAGATACAGGCAGGCGCTTTGGAAAGGATATAACGATATTGTAAACAATCAGGCATTAACCAGTGAAACCCTGATTGATATTTACCAGGAAATCAAGCAGGTTAAAGATGGTATAAGGCCACCGCAAACCGAAACCGTTATAATTAAACGAGGAAGCGGGCAGTTGTCGGGCGAAGTGGTATATACCCCGCCAAGAGGAGCTCAGGTTATACAGCAGAAATTATATAACCTGATTGAATACATCAACGATGACCTTAAATATAACTATGATCCACTACTGAAAATCGCAATTTCACATTATCAATTTGAAGCCATACACCCATTTAGAGACGGGAACGGAAGAGCAGGAAGAATTCTGATTATTCTGCTAATGATTCAAAAGCATCTGTTGGAAGTTCCAATCCTTTACTTAAGCGCATACATTATTAAAGAAAAAGACGAATACTACGAACTTTTAAAAAATGTAACCACCCTTCGAAGATGGGATTCATGGATAATTTATATTCTCAGGGCCATTGAAGAAACATCAAAATATACAATCAGCAGGATCGGAGAAATTGACAGGTTGTATTCAAGAACAATTGAATTAGTTAATGAAAGGTACCCATCAATAAGAAAAGAGTTCATTGAAAAACTTTTTGAGCAACCTTACATAAGTCCGAAGAAATTGATAGATAAGAATGTTAAAAGTCTTAATACAGTTAAGAAATACCTTAAACAACTCGAAGAAACGGGAATTTTAGTTCCTGAAAAGATTGGAAAGGAGATCGTTTACCTGAATATTGACCTGTACAACATTTTAGCTGAATCATAAACAAGTTTTTTTAACGACACGGGCAATACATGCCATCTCCTTTAGTGCGGATAAACGGAGGAATTGAGGTGGGTTGGGTTGGCACGTTGCATACACGAATCCGATACAGTCAGAGATTTATTTTTTACAGAAATTCTTACAATTTAAGCGGAGTGATTCAGCCTGATTAGCTGAACGGATATTCGCATAAAGCTAGTACAGGTAAGGTAAAATCACCGATAATAATTTATTAAAATAGCCGGGCCTGAAAATCAAAAGTAATATCTTTGCGCTACTGTTATTCCAAAAACAATCAACTGTAACTTTAAAAAAATACACTATGTACGATCGTCTTCAGGCCCATCTGCAGAAAGAACTGGCCGACATCCGGGAAGCCGGACTTTACAAGAATGAACGGGTTATCACCACTCCCCAGGGTGCTGAAATCAAGGTGAACAGCGGCGCCGAAGTGCTGAACTTCTGTGCAAACAACTACCTCGGATTATCAAACAATCCCAAACTGATCGCCGCCGCCAAGGAAGCCCTCGATACCCACGGTTACGGACTTTCGTCGGTTCGTTTTATCTGCGGCACCCAGGACCTTCACAAAAGACTGGAAGCCAAAATCGCCGAATTTTTCGGCACGGAAGATACCATTCTGTATGCAGCCTGTTTCGATGCCAACGGTGGTGTGTTTGAACCCCTTCTCGGTGAAGAGGATGCCATTATTTCTGATTCCCTCAACCACGCGTCCATCATCGACGGCGTTCGTCTCTGCAAGGCACAGCGCTACCGTTATGCCAACGCCGATATGGCCGACCTGGAAGAGCAGCTTAAACTTGCCCAGGCACAGCGTTTCAGGCTGATTGTTACCGACGGCGTATTCTCTATGGACGGCAACGTCGCCCCCATGGACAAAATTCACGAACTGGCTCAGAAATACGATGCCATGGTGATGGTTGATGAGTGTCACTCTGCCGGTGTGGTTGGCGAAACCGGCCGCGGGGTAACCGAGCTTTTCAACATCCGCGGAAAGATTGAAATCATTACCGGTACGCTGGGTAAGGCCTTTGGCGGCGCCATCGGCGGATTTACCACCGGTAAAAAGGAAATCATCGAAATGCTGCGTCAGCGCTCGCGTCCCTACCTCTTCTCAAACTCCATCCCTCCCACCGTTGCTTCCGCCGGTATCAAGATGTTTGATATGATGGCCGAAACCAATGAACTGCAGGATCGTTTGCACGAGAATACCGCTTATTTCGTGAAGAGGATGGTAGATGCAGGATTTGACATCAAACCTACCCGCAGCGCCATTTGCGCCGTGATGCTTTACGATGCCAAGCTGAGCCAGGATATGGCCGCTAAATTATTGGACGAAGGCATTTACGTGATCGGATTCTACTACCCGGTTGTGCCCAAAGGACAGGCCCGTATCCGCGTTCAGATCTCAGCCGCCCACAAGCGCGAGCATCTGGATAAATGTATTGCAGCCTTTACCAAAGTTGGGAAGGAACTTGGAGTACTGAAGGGATAAAATCCTCCCGCTTACGATTTTCATGACGCCCGGTTATCGACCCGGGCGTTTTTGCTTTCTGCAGGATTTTCAGCATTAACAATCAGAAGAGTTGGCTCCGAGGCGCAGCTGCGCGTTAGAGCAGATCGGGGGAATGCAAAATGTTATGTAGATCCAACGTTCAACTTTCGATTTGCATAAAACATCTTGTTTCGTAAGCCTGATTCACGACCAAACCCAAACCGGTCAGGTTGGAACAAGACGAATTCTGTCACCGCAACCATTATTATTTTGTACTTGTCTTTGATTCAGCGGGAGTTCGGGCGTCTCAGAATTTCTATTGAGCATGAATCATGTTTCATTTTTTATCCGCTTCAATCACCGCGCGGATTTCATGATACTGAAACGCATCCCCCAGCGCCTCTTTCAGGGTTTTCAGCGAAACGGTACCATGTGTCTTAATGGCTGCACGGATGGCCGGGGCCTTCGTGATATCGATCAGTTGATGCAGCTGTATTTCTCCGGTCGGAAGAAAGCCGGTCAGATGGTTATAGATGGTCTGAATGGTCAACTCCCGCTCAGCGGCAATCTGTTCTACCGTTTTACCTTGCCGGAACAGTTCAAGCGAAAGGGCGCCGGGCCGCACCTTACTCAATTTTGGCGTTTTTGGCATTTTTGGCTTTCTCTCCCTTCCGCCTCCGGGCATTTTCAGATGTATGCGGCTTCCTATCCCCGTTTTATCACAATAATCGTTGATGACCTCCAGAAATTCACTTCCGTACTTATTGATCTTGAAATCACCAAATCCTGTGATTATTTTCAGGTGTTCTTTCGTCAGCGGAAGCAGCGAGGCCATTTCAATCAGGCTGGAATCTCCCAGCACCATATAGGCCGGCACTCCTTCCGAATCAGCAATCAGGCGGCGCAAATTTTTCAGGTTTTTCAGCAGTTCTTCATTTTCGGTGGAGACCTTTGGAGCGGCTGCCTTTTGTTTCCGGGGTTCGGATGCTTTCAGCAACTGAACCGATGCTTTGCCTTTCAGAATTTCGCGGCTCCGGTCATTCAGTTTCAGCACCGGGTATTGTCCTTCGGTAACATCCAACAATCCCTGCGAAAGCAATTGATTAAATACATCATACCATTCCTGTTCGGTATTTTCCTTACCTACACCCCAGGTTTTAAAGGTTTTCTGTTCAGGGGTAAACTTCTGAAGATCCGCGCCACGAAGGTATTCAACGGTAGTTTTAATCCCATACCGCTCATCCAGCCGCGCTACGGCCGATAAGGCTTTTTGAGCAGGAATGGTTCCGTCGTAAGTGGTGTATTTGCCGAGGCAAAAGTCGCAGGAGTTGCACATGCCGTGATGCGCCTCGTTGAAGTAATTCATCAACTGTTGCCGCCGGCATTGACGGGCTTCGGCAAATTTTGACATTTTTTCGAGCTTACGGTACATAATATCCGCATGTTCCGGATTGGTGCCATTGTCGATAAAATAACCGAGTTTGGCCACATCGCCCCGGCTGTAAAAAAGAATGGCATCGGCCCTGAGCCCGTCGCGCCCGGCCCTGCCGGTTTCCTGATAGTAGCTTTCGATGTTCTTTGGCAGATCGGCATGGATTACAAACCGTACATCGGGTTTGTCGATCCCCATCCCGAAGGCGATGGTTGCCACAATGATTTTTATACGGTCATGGATAAAATCATCCTGTACTTTTTGCCGCACCCCTCTTTCAAGGCCGGCATGATAGCACTCAGCCTGATATCCCATAGATTTCAGGTCAGCCGCCATCATTTCGGTTGATTTCCGGGAGAGACAATAGATGATCCCTGAATTCTCCTTTTGTTTGTCGAGATATACCGGTAAGAATTCGTCCATCAGGTATTTATCCATCACAAAATACCAGATATTGGCCCGGTTAAAGGAGGAGATGAACCTTTTCTCATTGTTCAGTTTCAGTTGAACAGCGATGTCGTCGCGGGTAAGTTTATCGGCGCTGGCGGTCAGTGCCATCACCGGAACGCAGGGAAACTGCTCCTTAAGCGAGCCGAGGGCAAGGTAGTCAGGCCTGAAATCGTGCCCCCAGTGTGAGATGCAGTGGGCTTCGTCGATGGCGAAGAGCGAAACTTTAGTTTCCCCGAGCAGGTTCTTCAGTGCATTTTCAGCCGAAATCCGCTCCGGGGCGACATAACAAAGCTTTAATTTATTGTTTCTGAGTAGGTTCAGCACCCTGTTTTGCTCGGAGGCCGATTGCGATGAATTCAGGAATTCAGCCGCCACCCCGCTGTTTTTCAATCCGTCAACCTGATCTTTCATCAGGGCGATCAGGGGAGAGACCACGATGGTTACCCCCTCTTTCATCAGGGCCGGAATCTGATAGCAGACCGATTTGCCGCCTCCGGTTGGCATAATTACCAGGGTGTCTTTACCGGCCAAGGCCGATGTAATCACTTCTTCCTGATTGAGGCGGAAATGATCGTAACCGAAGTATTTTTTAAGTAATGCCTGAGGGTTCATGGATTTTGGATTTTGGATTTCGGACTGATTGCTTTATTCATCGTTGTTTTTGTTAAGACAGGATTAACAGGATTGACAGGATTTTCAGGTTCCAAAGTTTACTGATGCCGGTGAATTTTGTGACCGGGCTTGTCCCGGGAGACGGAGATGGCCTGATAATGAGAGATTTCGGATTTTGTAATGATTGTTCTAT
>Ga0334883_1003799_pt1 | contig 15509 bp, 9 predicted proteins | sample GraSluR1_MG_6_FD_207230 | JGI IMG/M metagenome (GOLD analysis project Ga0334883, IMG submission 207230) | Sludge microbial communities from methane-producing bioreactor in Wageningen University, Netherlands - Granular Sludge_09_05-R1 | ecosystem: Engineered > Bioreactor > Anaerobic > Unclassified... | reverse complement strand
CAGCAAATGCCAAGATTGTGTCAGGTTGCTGTAAGTGGAGCGAGCCGGATGGTCTCGTGGAAGGCAAAATATCCAGTGATAACATGAGCTTAGGGCGAGCGCGCGGTGTAAAGGGGGAGCGCTCGCCACGAACGCCAAAGATCTCAGGGCATCTGGACGCCGCGCAGCAAGAGGTCCCTGCGGTACTTATCGTGGCCGGGCAGGGAGCCTTGGGCCCTCTGCTCAGGGGGATTCTGTAGCGCCAAGGGCGTGATCGCCACATCCTGCGCCACAAACATCGGCGCAAGATGCAGCTCTAAATCGAGTTGAGAAGCCTGCGGAGCCAAATGGGCCTGGCCAAGGTCAATAGGGTAACCGAGATTGGCCAGGCTTTGTTGGCCAGCGTCACCGCCTGTCGTCGTAGGCAGGAGGGTGTAGGTTTGGCTACCGTCACGCCAGGGAACTGGTTCGGGTGACTTGACCGGTTTCTCGCTCTCGGGCTTGTCAGGCGACAGGGCAACGCGATCGTCGCAGGTGCTGTTCTGGGAGGGGGTGGAGTCTACTTCGCCTTTGGGTTCTAAGGGCTTCACATATAAAGTGACATGGTAAGTGCCTGGCTCTAGCTGGAGGCGTGCTAAGAGCTCGACGTCAGCCCCGCCATCGAGGGAGTCCAAGATGAGGACATCGCCTGCGGCTGGGAGCAGGAGCGTGGCGATCCCATCTGGCGTGAGCAGTCCCACCCCCGTCATCACGAGAGGTTGTAGCTCCATGGCGGCAACGGCTTCAGGGCTGAGCGAGAGCCGCAAGGCGATGGGCTGCGACGCATCTTCGACGCAGGCGCTTAGTCCCATGCCGAGCAGGAGCAGAGCAATGCCGACAGAAGCGCGCCAACTCGGCCTACTAAGACGGTGTTTAGGACCCATTTTCGACACTCCTCTGTCCACTGGCGTGGAGAGACGCGAGGCATTCTTGAAGCGGTGGCGTCGCGCTAATGATCTGGCTCAGTCGCGGCCTCTTCATCTGCAGAAGCGCTGCTGCTCGGGAAATATTTCCGTTCGTTGCCTGCAGTGCTTCGCGAATGCATTGCAGCTCTAGCTCTTTCTTGAGGTCATGCAAGGGCATTTGGCCGTCGAGCACCCGGCGGACCCATTGAGATGGAAGGTCACTGGGTGGGTCTATGGCCGTCGTCGCTGTGCTCTGAACTGCATCGACGAAAACAGGCTGACTTTCAGCGACCACGTCTGGGTCGACTTCCGGGGTCGGCGGCAGCGCCGCGAGGATCTCCTGGCAGCTTGGGTCATCGAGGCAGAGCTCGCCGTCGGTGAAGAAGTCACTGACCTTGTGAATGTCGGTGACGGCGATGTGCCTTTGCGCCGCGAAAAGGGTCAAGGTACGGAGGAAGTTCTGCAACTCTCGAATGTTGCCCGGCCAGGAGTAGGCGAGCAAGTAGTGCATGGCCTCAGGCGCGAGGGTGTGAGGCCTTTGCCCCTCTGGGGCCATTTTGTGGAGCATGTCAGCGGCGATGATGGGGATATCGGCGCGTCGTTCACGCAGGGGTGGCAACTCGAAGATGATGCCTTTGAGGCGGTAATAGAGATCCAGCCTAAAGGATCCATTCTTGACGAGCTGATCGAGGCGCTGGTTGGTAGCGCACACGATCCTGGCGTTGGTGGAGAGGGTCTGGGTACCGCCTACGCGTTCATAAGTGCCTTCTTGGATGACCCGGAGCAGGGCCACTTGGGTGGCTGGCGAGGTGTCAGCGATCTCGTCGAGGAAAATGGTGCCGTTTTCTGCCAATTCGAAGCGGCCTGGCTTGCGAGACAGGGCACCGGTAAAGGCACCCTTCTCGTGGCCGAAGAGTTCGCTCAGGAGCAGATTCTCAACCAAGGCACCGCAGTTGACCCTGACGAAGGGGCCTTGGGCGCGGGGGGACGCGAGGTGGATGGCCTCGGCGAGCAACTCTTTGCCCGTGCCCGATTCTCCCAGTAAAAGCACCGGGCTAGCTGCCGCGGCGACCCGATGCACGCGGTTGAGAATCTCGACCACGCGGGGATCTTGGCCGACGATTTTGCAAAAGAGACCTTGCGGGTCGATGCGTTCAGCCTGCACGGGAAAGGTTGGCAGGGCTGCGTCGTCAGCGCCGTCTGTCGGGTCACCGCTGAGGGCCGCCGCGCACGCGCGCAGGATGCGTTGCACCTCCTGCTTGGCCAGGAAGTGGTCGTGCAGCGACTCAGGCATGCGACCAAGTGCTTCATTGAGCAGCGCTTGTGCCGCTTCCAAACGCCAAGCCGGCAGCCTGTTGGCCGTGGCGCCGAGATGCCAAGAGACGAGGTGCAGCCGCGGCAGGAGGAGGCCCGCCTCAGCCCATGCGCGGTCGAGTGTAGTGAGCTGGGCCTCGACATCGGCGGGAGCCATGCTTGGATGCTGCGCTGCGGTTTGCAGGGCGCGTAGCCACAGCGTCTGCTGTGGGCTCAGCTCGAGCTGGGAGAGGCGCTCTAGCACAGGCTGGAGATCCTCTTTGATGGCGCTGTGCACCTGGAAATGGCAGCGCCACAGCAGCACCTCTGGACATTTCGCCCAGCGCTTTTCTTGGGCCAAGGTCAGCGCTTCGTTGGAGAGGTCCATGGCCGCTGCGACCTTGCCCGTGGCAAAGGCCAAGCGCCCTTGCAGCAGGCACAGCCAGGCGCGGTAATGTTGGATGTCTTCATGCGCCAGCAGTTGATCGCAGGCATCGAGGAGGGCTTGGCATTGGGCGTAGACACCGAGGTCAAGGTTGATTTCGGCGGCATTGAGCATAGCCGCAGCCAACTGGTATCGGTTGCCGCTGCGCTTGAAGGTCGCGATGGCGTGGAGGTAGTAGTCATAGGCCGCACGCCATCGCTCTTCCTCGTGCGCGATGACTGCGAGGTTGAGGAGACAGAAGGCGCGGATCACTGGGTTGGCTGAGATGTGTTCGTAGGCGAGGCAGTCCTCGAACTCCTTCTCAGCGGCGCCAAAGTGGCGCAGGTGCACGAGGGCGATGCCACAGTTGAAATGGGCGCGGATCTCCTCGTCGGGAAGGCGCGCGGCCTGTGCCTGTTGTCTGTTTTGGCAAAAGATCCCGTGGGCTTGGCCATAGTCCGCGTGGGCAATGTAGACTTTGCCCAGGGTGTTGCGCAAGGCCAAGTGCTGGCGCATGGTCGCCGGGTGTGCTTCTGGGCAGAGAGCGAGCGCTTCGATGCAACACGACTCAGCGTCGTTGCGATGTCCGGCACCAAAGAGCGCTTCGGCTTCGAGGGCGAGGTAGCTGAGGCGGTGTGCAAGCTCAGCCTCAGGCGTCGGTGGGTGACGTTGAAGCAGGCGCAAGGCGCTGGCGAAACGACCCATCTCGAGGAGAATGTGCGCAATACGGTGGGCCAGCGCCGCTTGCTGAGTCGGCGGGTGAAGGCGCTTGAGTTTAGCGCAGTAGTAGAGCGCGCGTGGGAGCTCAGCCAGGCTGAAGTGTAGCTCCACGAGGCGCTCGAGGATGAGCCTGCGGTCGTCAGCAGCCTGAGCCAGAGGGAGGGCTGCCTCCAAGAGCACCATGGCAGGTGCGTAGGCGAAGGTCATGTGGAGGCGTTCTGCGGCCCGCATGGCGTAACGCAAGGCCGGCGCGGCCTCTTCACTGCGGAGGAAATGGGTCGCAAGACACTCCAGGTCTACGGTGTGGCCCAGATCTCTCTGCGCCTCCAAGAGGCGACCGATGGCGGCATGGTATGCCGCGCGTCGCTCAGGAGGGAGGGAAGCGTAGACTTGCTGGCGAACCTGGGGGCTTTCGATGTGGAGCAGCGCGCGGCCTTTGTGGACGCTCTGTTGCACCAGGTGGTGCTGGGTGAGTTCTTGGAGAGATTCGCTGAAAGACCGCCCAGGCGCCTCGGTCAATCGCGCGACCCAGGCCACCTCAGTTGGGACCTCGAGTGCGGCCAGGTACTCGAGGCATTGCATCGCCGGCGCGCTGAGGCGCTCGAGACGTCGCGCAATGAAGGTGCTCGGCCCTCGAGGTAAGCTCTCGACAATTGTGTCGAGGTGCTCGAGTGAGCCGCCGCATGATTGCAGAAAACGTTGGACGACTTCAGGTTGAGTCAGGAAGTGTCGGACCAGCTCCTCGTCGAAACGAGCCAGGCTAATGATCTCACACCGGTTGTCTTGGTTATGGGTCAGGCTCTGAACCCAAGGGTCGAGGTGGCGGCTGGTGATGAGCAAGAGGCCCCGAAAGGGGGTACTTGGGAGCCGGCCAGAGGGCGCCGCCCCGAGGTGCTGCTCGATGAAAGAGCGCAACACCGCCTTGGTTGCGGGCTCGGCGTCATCTAGGTCGTGTAGGGCAATGACCGCGGGGCAGGCTTGGGTGCAGGAGACAAGAAAGCGTCCGATGAGATCATAAAGGAAGTCAGCGTTCAGGGAGCTGAGCGTGTGCTTCCCAGTCAAAGCGCCATGCAGACCACCGCTGAGCGCGGTGGTGAGACGGCGGTAGTCTTGGGCGAGTCGTGCGTCAATGCTGCCCCGACTCTCGATGACGGCGACATAGCGGTCGGCGATGTCTTGCCAGGGGGCACCATCGCCGCGGGGGCTGTGGTGTGCGAACTCCTCGATGAAGGGCAGTCCATGGCTAGCGGCGTCGCTTTTGGCTGCCGCCACGAGAGGCTCGAGCCAAGTTCTTTGCTGGGCTTGGAGAAAGAGCACCTTCCCCGTGCCACGGGCACAACCCTGCACGACCTCTTGGAGACGCTTGATCTCTTGGTGGTGCTCGTTCAGGGGCAGCCGCTGTTCGCCGTGGACAGGCATGAGAAGATCTCGACCGGGTGAGGCAAAACCTGACTCCGTCTCGTTGCAGCGAGTCATTTCCAGGTCGAAGCCATCATAGCGCTGGCCACTGCGGGGTGCAAGACAAAACAAAATGCGGTCTTCCCCGCAAGGCTGACGGCTCGGGAGCGAATGACCCCCTATTCTTTGGCCTTGAGCTCAGCGATTTGTTCCCTCATCTTGCGGATGAGTTCATCGAAACCATCCTTTTCGATGATGTCACCGTATTTCCTTCGGTAGGTGTCCTCAATGCTGGCGCCGTCGAGGTGCAGGTCGTGGAGTATCCAAGTGTCCTGCTGTGCTTTGAGGAAGAAGTCGAGTTCCGTCTCCGTGTCTTGGTAAAGGATGAAGCAGGTTACCCGGCCAGTGTCGCCTTTGGTGCTTTGCCCTTCCCAGTCGATCTCGTACTTGACATCGGGGTTTCTCCTACCGAGCCTGTCGACGTAGGAGAGCTCCACGAGCTCGCGGAAGAGGCTGCGGTAGAGCGTTTGGTTTTCTTCGCTCAGGCCTCCCCAGTGTTTGCCAAGTGAGCGCTGGGCCAGATCATCATAGTCGACGAAGCTGGCGATGAGGGTGCGAAGATCGGCGTTGCGTTTGTTCTGGCTGCTCTTGTCCTTGACCCTTTGGTTCAGGAGCTTGAGGACGGCGTCGGTTTTTCCCTTGACGAAGGTCATGGGCTTTGGACGCTCGTTGGCAACGAGGGAAGAAGAGAGCAGCAGGGAGAGGCTGGCGAGGAAGAGCAGAAAAGTGCGAAGAGGTTGCATGCTTGGCCTCAAATGTATGCGCCGGGAAGCCCCCAGCGGGTGGGTTGAGGAGCGGCGCCGCAGCGGCGACGGCTCAGTTCAGACGGCGCGAGCGGGGGGCTATTCACTCGTCTTCCGGTGAGTCATCTGCGCGGGCGGCGTCGCTGAGATAGTCTTCGAGGGTGCCCGTCGTTAGGAGTTGGTCGGGGCTTTGAGCACCCGTGGCCAGGCGGAGCCTGGCTACGGCGAGGCGGAAATCCTGAAGCGCAGAGAGATAATGGAGGCGCAGCTCGATGTAGCGGCGCACGGCGCTGATGACATCGTCGACTTTACCACCGCCCACCTCGTAATCGACGAGCTCCTGGGTCATGAAGCGCTTGGCGGCGCGACGGGATGCGTAGACCAGTTGAACCCGTTGCTGGGCGTTCTGGGCTTCACCGTAGAGCTTCTCGACCTCGAGGGCGACGCCACGCCTAGCGAGCTCGATTTGGGCGCGCGTGCGCGCAAGGTCGGCGTCGGCTTCAGCGACTTTGAAGACTTGGTTCACCGGGTCGATTTTCCAGCGCATGGCTAGGACGACGGCGAAGCTGAAGGCATTATAGGGATCACTGACGTAGATGGTTTTCTCTTCGATTTCGGGGACGGCATTGCTGTAGGCATAGTTGAGGCGAGCCACGAGGGCAAAATCGGGCCACCACTTGAGCCACTCCAGGTGGGCGCTGCGCTCCGAGGCGAGCTCGGCTTGGCTGAGGAGCTGAAGGTCGATGCGCTGCCCGTGGGCCAAGGCCAGGACCTCTTCGAGTGGGAGAAGCTCGACGTCGTCGGCCCGGAAACGCATGCCAGGGATACGAAAGTTGTCATCGAGGTTGGTGTGCAGGCGCAGGCCTTGCTTGGCCAGCTCTCGGCCCAGGCGTAACTCGTTGGTGGCGATGGCCATGTCGGCCGCAGCGATTTCGATTCGGTAACGGTCCGTTCGGGAAACCGAGGGGCTCTGGGCGGCCCATAGTTTTTCATATTCGTTCTCGACGCGGCGCAGGAGCGCGTCCGCTTCGTCAGCGACATTCATGGCGGCGTTGGCGAACTGGAGCCCGTAGAAGGCGCGGACGACGTCATAGGTTACCTTGGCGCGTTGCTCTTCTTCGCGCAGGCGTTCGACGTCGAGCCCAATGCCAGCGAGCTCCTGGAGGGTGGAGATTTTGAAAAAAGTGAAAATGGGGACGCTGACTTCGAAAGCGTTGCGGATGAAGAAGCCCCACTCACTGAGATCGCTGTAGGCCTTCTCGTCGACGTCGTAGAGGCCCACTTTGGGCATGGGGGCGAAGGCCGAGCTGAGCTCCAACTTGGGGGTCCAGGCCCACTCCGCTTGGTCGACCACGAGGGCCGCCTTCTGGGTTGCGTGCTGTGCCGCTTTGATCTGTGGGCTGCGGGTGAGGCCAAGGGAGATGGCCTCATTGAGATCGACCAGGCGCGGTGGCGCGCTGCCTTCATCCTGGCCGTGTGCGTGGGTGGCGAAGGCCATCAGTCCAGAGAGGACGAGGGTGAGGAGGGCGGCTTGGCGGCGCATGGGGACCTCTGCAGCGAGGGGTGCATTTCAGCTCAGATGCCGCGCAGAGTCTGCAGCAGCACCTGCGCTGCATACGCCAAGTTTGGAAGCAAATGTCAAGGGCCAGGCTGTCGCAACCCGTTGGCGTCGCTAACGGCTCAGCGGCACAGGAGTGGATCACCGACTTCGTCCTCAGTGACCACGTGGTCCTCGTTCTCATCGGCAAAGCCGTAGCACCCGCTGCAGTACGCGCTGGTGCGGACAGCCCACTCACCGCCGACCCCGACCCCGATCAATTTCGCGTTGGTGCCTGTTACCGTTACATTGCCGAAGACCTGACACGAGACGACGGTGACACCGTTGGCGACGATGGTGAGGTCACCATAAATCTTGCAGAAGGATAGAGAGGAGTTGTTGGCGTTGTTGGTGTAGGTGACGTTGCCGAAGACCGTGAGGCTGCGGATGACCGAGTTGTTGGATTCTATCCGGATGTCGCCAGCGATCAGGGTCTTATCGATACCGTTACCGTATATGGTGAGGTTCTCGGCGGTGAAATCGAGGTCACCTTCGATGGGTTCGCCGTTGGTGCTTTCATCGAAGACAACCACCGTGTGGCTGAGATTCTGCGGCACGGTGGTCGTACCATCTTCTTCCACGGTCACCTCTTCGACGAGCTGCCCCTCGCTCTTGGGGGGGTAACAGGTGACTTGAACGATTTCTCCGTCGACGACCACGATATCGAGCTGGGCACCTTCCTTGTTACACCTGTCGCGTGCGTCATTGATGTCGATACATTCCTCTCCGATCTGGACACACGCGTCGCCTGCCTCACCGGTGATCACATAGGATTCTCCGTCGACGATGACGACCGTCGCCCCATCGCCATATGCGACCTCGTCTCCCGGCGCTTTTTCGACGGTATACGCTCGGCCGGCTTCGTCCTCGCTACAGGCAAAGGCGAACAAGTACAATAAGGAGGAAAGCAAAAGAAGGGGTGCGGGGCGGCGCTGGTTTTTCATTGCGAACTCCTCATGACTGACGCTCAGAAATCCATCGTCCCCAGGTACTCTGCTGCGGCAAGAGAGGCTTCTGGCGTGGGCGTGCGGTAGAGCTTGAGGCTGCGTTTTACATTGGAGCAGATCTGCGCTGCGACGGCGTTGCTGGTGCTGGTGGTGTCGCTTTCAGGATCAGAGGGGTCCACGCGCTCGAGGCTCGCCAAGATCTGGTCGCTGAACCACTCCTCGAGGGACAGCGCAAAGGCCAGGTAGTTGTGGTCTGGCTGGAGGGCGACGCTGGCATTGTTGAGAAGGATGTGGACGGTCTCATTGCGGGCAATGACGACGCTCTGCGGTGGCCGCCCTGGCGCAGAGACGCGGAAAAAGAGCGTCTGGTCGAGGAGCTCTGCCGGCGTCGGGAGACCCGGTGACGTCGCCTCTAGGGCGCCAAAATGGAGGCTGAATTTGCAGACGTTGCGCATGGGCAGCTTCGCCGAGAGGCGAGCCGACGGTTGCGGGGCGAGGAGATCGATGGCAATGGGACCAGGCAGATAGAATTCGTGGGCGTCATCACATTGTTCGCCGTTGCGTATAGTGATGCCAGCGACGACGAGCCATGCCTGGTGCACGGTGTAGCCATTGCTCAATATTACAGGTCCGCCACCAGGGGTGGCCTCGCTGGCGAGGAACTCGACGGAGACTTCGGAAGCAGGGTTACCTACATCAGTGCCGGCACAGGCACTGACGACGCAGTGTGCAAACACGAACACGATGAAAAGGCGATGAAAGCGCAAGACTTACTCCTTCGTTACTTGAGGCGTGGCGCCTTTGACTGCCTTTGGGCTCTTGGCGCTTACGGAGCCATTGCCCGTACGGGTCAGGGGGAAAAACTGGATGTTGAGCTGGTAGACACAAGACGGGTCTTGATCGCGATCGCAGCGATCAAGGAGATGCTCTCGGAGATTGTGAATGCGTTCTTTGACGTCGGCAATGGTCTCCGCCTCGATGCAGATCGTGAGGGCCGAGATGTCGCGCTCCTCGCGGGGAACCAACTCGATAGACTCACTGGCACGGTCCAGCATCTGGCGGTGAAAGGCTGCCACTGCAAGGGTGTGCACTTCATGGCCTGTGGTCAGACTCGCTTCACCTCGGCTGACTTGCCCCTCTGCGTCGCGAAAGAGCAGACCCAACTCAAAGAGGAGGTCGAGGGCGCGTTGGGCTTCACTGACCTTGATGCTGGGCAAAAGCTGCGTGGCAATCCAGCGCGCGTCAGGGCGAAAGTCGCTGCGGCCGGCCATTTCCCTGATGGCGGGGTAGTACCAATGTGAGAGGTACTCGAAGGCGGCGCTGTCGATGCGCCGGGCTTGACGGAAGCGCCGACTCGCCGTCACCCGCTCAAAGGCTTCGGTCTTCTCACTCTGGCTCTTGGCCTGATCGAAGATGACGAGACTCTCGAAGAAACGCTTCTCTTCGGGGTTGAGGCCGAGTGCCTTCGCGAACTTACCAATACTCTCAGGGCCGAGGTTGCGATCCCCATTGATGACCAACTTCAGGAAGTTGGGCGATGCGTAGCCTGCTTTTCGAGCGAAATAGCGAAATGAGAATACTTGTGAGCTGCGCTTGGCGGCATCGTAGTAGTCTTGTAAGTATTGGCGATAATTTACGTATGAAAAGATGTCTGGCTTCACGAGGCGAAGAGCTCCACGCTGTCGAATGCGGCGTACCCTGAGCAAAGAATACGATATCGAGTGCCATGGTGCAAGGATCGTGGCCGCACCGCAGGGGCCAAGGCTACCGCAGCGTCAGGCACGCTGCCCCGGCAGTGATCCGTGCATGGATTCCCGGTGGCCGCTTCAGACGAGCCCGGCCCACGCGCCATCGCCCCGGGCCAAGGCGGCCACCCAATCGGCGGCTTGCCTGATTTCGTCGACGGCCAGCAGGTGACAGGGATGTCCCAGCCGCCGCGCACCGGCGAGGAGGTGTTCGTAGCGGCGCAGGGCAAAAAAGCTGCGCAACAGCGCCGCCGCTGCCAAAGCACCTGCAGGCGTGTCAGCGCCGATGCTCCTGGCACCGTGGCAGCACAGGAGATGCCCCGTGAGCTGCAGATAAGGAAAATCGATGAGGCCCTCCATGGCGTGCCATATCGTTTGCCACTGGGGAGGGGACGTGTGCAAGGTCACAGGGGAACAGGTGGGCTGTTGCGTGGCGATCTGGGTGGCTGCGACGAAGAGACCGAGGGGTTGGACGTCTGCGGCTGGGCTTGTTCGCCACAGGGGGCCGTCGAGGGTTGACCTCTCGACGCACGCTTCGGTCCAGTAAGCCAGGCGCTCGAGCTCGGCGGCGCCAGTGGCGTGCTGCTGCAACCAGTCGCGACAGGCGAGGAGGGCTTCGCTGAGTGGCGGTGCCGACAGGGGCGGAAAAATGCGTCGGTCATGGCGGGTGCGATTCGCCGTGGTGGGCGCGCCGCGGCGCGCCACCCAGAGGGCCTGTAGGGGGCGGACGTATCGCCCATCGTCGCTGGGATAGATGGGGCAGAGGCCGTGTTCGTCGGCAGCTTGGGCCAAGGTAGGCGCCCAAGCTTCCAATTCGGCGGCGGTCTTGGCCAAAAAAATCAACTCGACGGCTTGCGCACCGGGAAGGGCGACCAAAAAGGAGGCGCTCTCGGTCAAGGCGTAGGCTGTAGGCTGGAGCCCAGACAGGTCCGGAAAGAGGGCCGCAAAGTGGGGAGTGGCGAGGCAGCGGGCTAGGGCCGGGAGCAGGGGATCGGGCGGGCGGGTCGTCGCGGGCGCCGGAGGCGCAAGCGCCGCGGTATCCTGATCCTGCTCGGCCGCAAAGCGCAGCCAAAAGGCCAAGAGGTCTTGGTGTGGCTTCGGGACGAGCTCGGAGGTGGCGTTGAAGGCCTCGAAGGCCGCTCGTGGCCCCCGAAGGTTGGCGCAGAGCGCAATGGCCTCAGGCGGGAAGGGTTGGGCCATGAGCTCGTCCAGAGCGGCCTGGGCCGCGTTGCGCTGGCCACTGGCCAGGGCGCAGCGGCAGCGGGCGAGTGCGGCGTAGGTGGGCGCCGTGATGGGGGGGCTGCCCTCTGGGGGGTGGAGCCCGGCGCGTTCCCAGAGCAAGGGGCGGGCCCCCGGGTCGTCATGGTCGCCGCCATCGCTGTGGGTGAGCAGGGGGAAGGGGTCGCATTCGTGGCGCGCCACCATCTGGCAGGCCTGATCAGCCAGCGCGCTGAGGTCATCATTCCAGGCTGGCGTCCGCTCCTGCCCTCGGATCGCGCGCAGATGGGCCAAGGTCTGATAGGGCATGGCGAGCTCGTCGAGCAAGATCTCGGCGATATAGGCGTGAATCTCTAAGCGCTGCGTGGCATCGGCGCATTTGCCCAGGGCGCGTCGGAGGGCTTCGAGCGCCGTCGTCGGCTGGGCGAGGGCGCGGGCCGCCTCGGCGGCTTTGATCTCGAAAAATGGCTGACTGGGGCAGCGGCCGGCCCAGCGCTGGGATTGCTGCATGCATTCGTGCCACTCTTGGGCACTGGCGAGGGCGTGGACCTCGTAGGTGGCGCATGCTTCGGCGCAGGTCTCGTCGAGGGAGATGCTCTGGCGCAGCTTGGCGATGACGCGCAGGGCTTGGTGCGCTTGGCCGGCGTCGATGAGACAGTGGGCGGCCGAGAGGGCCGCAAAGGGGTCTCCAGGAAAGGCTTGGTGGGCGCGCAGGAAGGCCTGGGTGGCGCTGGCCGCGTCCCCTTGCTGCAGCCATAGCTTGCCGAGGGTGGACCATGGGCGGTACCAACGCGGTGCCCACTGGACGAGGGCGTTGAGGGCCTTCTCCCATTGGCGCACTTCTTCGGGTAGCCACGGGCAAGGGGCGAGGACCATCCCCGTGAGGACGTCTCCCAAACGCCGCAGCGCGGCCATGGCTCGAGCGGGGTCTGGGCCCATGGCCTGCGGGTCGCTTTCGGGCGGCGGCACCTGGGCCTCGCGCATGAGGAGATCCAGGCTGGCTACGTTGAGGAAGTTCAGCCCTTCGGCATCGGCGCCGCGCCAACTCAGGGGCACGCCATGGAGCCCGTTGATCGTGGCATTGCGGAGCTTGACCCGTTGCAGGTCAGAGCGGGCGATGGAGACGTCTTCGAGATAGGCGCCGGTGAAATCGGCGCCGCTCAGATTGGCGTCGTCGAAGCGAACGTGGCGCAAGCGCAGGCCGCGCCAGGAGGTTTGGGCCAGTTGCTGTCCGCTGTAGTCGATGTGTGCCACGTCGGCTTCGGCCACAGGAGAGGCCTCTTGCGTGTTCCTGTCGGCCTTGGTGCGGGGCTTGTTGGGCGGCGTGCTGGCCATGGCATGTCCTTCGCGGTTCGGACGAGGCGTCACGGGTCTGCAGGACAGGTATAGATGATTGTCTTAGGCAAAGCGATGACCCGCGTGGGCGTAGCGCTCCTGACCGTGCGTGGCGAAGATGGCAGCGTGGGGCATTGACACTGGTGATGGGGGCAAACTACACCCATTGCTTTGGGCGGTCGCGTTCCCTTGCCGTGGAGTGGCTGCGGGGCGTGGATGCAAAACGCTATTGGCGGGAGGTGATTGATGAGCTTTGATGCGCTGTTTGCGGCGACTGAGGCGATGGTAGAGGCGTTGCAGGATGAGGCAAGCCGCGGCAGAGCGCTCGAGGACTTGGAGGGTTGGTTGAGCGACGCGAGCCTCGAGGGTGGGGCCCACGTCATGCTGCGGGCGGTGGTGGGTCAATCGCTGGCATCCTTGGACAGCGCGGCGGCGCTCAAGATTCTGCTGTGGCCCGTGCCTGGCGAGGGAGATGATCCCGAGCGCCGCGATGCTGGGTACTTGTGCGAGGTCTATGCAGCGCGCCTCGAAATGCAGGTCCATGGTGCCGTTGCTGAGGCCCTGGAACGCCTGGAGCGGGTTTTGGCGCGCGCCCTGGCGGCGGGATCGGTGGTGGCAGGCCTGGCCGAGCTGGAGCTGGTGCAGGTTCATGCGGCGACAGGCGATCTCCTCTCGACGGTAGAGCGGGCGCGGGACCTCTGGCAGCGCATGGTCGACCATGGGAGCGCCGACATTGCTGCGGCTGCTGCCTACTTCTGTGGCGTCGCCATGCAGCGTCTGGGGCATGCCCGTGACGCCTTGCCTGTGTTAGAGGCAGGCGTGATGGCGCTGGGCGAGGTCAGCGGGCTGAACGCGGCGGAGCGGCAGAGCGCCGCGGTGGACTTGGTGACCCTGGAGATTGATCTCAATCGCGAGGCTGCTGTCGTGGCCCTGGAGTGTGGCGACATCGACAAGGCGCAGCACTACGGCGAGAGGTTGGCTGCCATGGAGACGCCAATGGGCGCGGCGGAAGAGGGGCGGCGTGACTTGGCGCTTCATTTGGTGCGGGCGCTGGTGGCTGACGCCGCTGACGCGGGCGATGCCGACGCGGTGTTGAGCGCGGCGCTGGAAGTAGCCCTGAGCTGGGAAGAGGCGTCGGCTGAGGTCGCGCGGGGGCATGTGGTGCCGTTGCTGATGTTGAAGGCGCGTCGCGCCGAAGGGGCCCGAGCGCAGTGTGCCGTATTGCGTGAAGTCTATGGTCGCGTTGGTGCGACTGAGGCCGATGGGGTGGCGGTGGCGCTGTTGTTGGCGCGCTCGCTCATGGGGCTGGGAGAGAGAGCGGAGGCCAAGGAGATCCTCGATGGGATGGCTCCGGCCGCGCTGGGGGCAGAACAGCGGGCAGAGTGGTCGCGCTTGATGGGGATGTGGGCGGTGCATGCGGGGGATGAGATCGGGGGCGTGGAGTGGTTGCAGCAAGCAGTGGCGTTGGATAGCCATCAGAACAACTACCGGGCCTTGCTCGGGGATCACTTGCGCTTGGCCGCGGTCCACCGCCGCTGTGGACGTTTGGCGTTGGCGGCGCAACACCTGCAGGATGCGCAGCGCTGCGGTGGCCTAGGTGGTATCGAAGACCACGCTTTGTTGATCGAGGCGGCGAACCAGGCGCTCTTGGGTGATGCGGCGGCTCAGTCGGAAGCGTTGCAGCTTCTGCGCGGCTGTTCAGACGCGATGATCCCTGCAGGCTATTTGGTCAGCCATGCCTTGGTGCTCGCCATGTTGGAGAAAGGTCTGAGCAGCGTCGAGGAGGCCCCAAAGCTGTTGCGTCGCGCCCTGGCTCAGGTCGAGGGAGACGGGCTGCATCAGCGGGCGTTGGCCTTGCTGGATTGTTTGCAGGGGCTGGGGGTGTCCCTGGACGACGACGAGTTGGCGCGTTTGTCGCGTTTGCGGGAGGTGTTCCAAGACCGCTTGGAGACGCTCTGGGACGATCCGAAGTGGCTGTAGCGTCACCCGGACGCGACGCTTTTTCTCCTCCTGAGACTTGGCGTCAATGTTGCTTGGCTTTTGGTGCTTTGGGGCTTTGGCGCGTTACCGCAGGTGATGCGGTGCCGGATGCAACCACAGTCTCAGCACGATGCCGTTGTGGCGAGTTCTGCGCGAGTGTGACAAGTCGTCTCAGTGTTGGGTGACAGGACAGACCTTCTGGCCCCGTGAATGGGTCGCTGAAGGTAGTGAGAGAGGGAGGAAGGCCGTGGCAGATGAACAGAAGCTCATGAGCCCCGAAGAAGCAGCCGCGTTGGCCTCACAAGCCCCCCCCCACCGTGATCTTGGCACCAAGGATGGGCCTGAGGGTGGTGGCGGTGCTGAGGCTGGTGTCGTTGAGAGCGCCGAGGTGGCTGACAAAGCTGACATGGGCAAAGGGGCGGAGCCCTTGGCCCAAGGCGAGCACGAGAAGGAAGGTGGGGAGGCGAGCCAGGAAGAGCTCGTGCCGCTACCTTCAGATATTCAAGTCCAGTTTCCCGATGTCGACTTGTCGGGGGTGACGGTGGTACTCAATTCTCCCCAAGCTGAGGAGAAGGGGGTCGATGGTTTTGCCTTAGTGACGGTCATCCACGTCGCGCCCAATGTAGCGGACCAGAAAGCCGTGCTGCGCCATGAGGCGGCGCATGTCGTGCAACAGATGAAGGGCGACGAGACGGCGAAGCGTGAAGCCGGTGAGGAACTGGACAAGGCCGACGCCAGCGAGCTAGATGCTGCCAAGGGCGCGGACGGCGAGGGCCAGGAGGGTCAAGGCGAGCCGGCTGGTCAGGAAAAAGGCCAGGCGGCGGGGCCAGCCGCGGCCGAGCCTGAGAAGGACGGTGGCGCACCCCAGGCAGAGCTGGAGGGAGAAGCCTCGGCGGCAGAGGGCGGGCAGGCGACGCCTGAAACCGCGTTGAGCGCTGCGCCGACTGGTGAGGCCCAGAATCGCGAGACGGAGACGACGGAGTCGCGCTTACCGGCCGCTTCATTCACGATCGAGAATGGTGCCGTGCGTTTGGATTCCATCGCCGGAGAGATTTCTCAAGACATTCTCGAGGCGGAGTGGCAGGAGCGCACCATCTTCGAGGGCAACCACACCTTCCGCTTCCCT
>Ga0334883_1003787_pt1 | contig 15543 bp, 7 predicted proteins | sample GraSluR1_MG_6_FD_207230 | JGI IMG/M metagenome (GOLD analysis project Ga0334883, IMG submission 207230) | Sludge microbial communities from methane-producing bioreactor in Wageningen University, Netherlands - Granular Sludge_09_05-R1 | ecosystem: Engineered > Bioreactor > Anaerobic > Unclassified... | reverse complement strand
TTCTATCAATAGCTGGTTTTGGCAAATAATTATCTACTAAGGTTTTTAAGTCTCCTAGATGATTCCCAATAAGTAATGACACCTGAACAGGTCGTTTTGCCTTTTTGTAGAACCGATATATTCTGTCGCCAATATCATTAAAAGCAATTATGACAAGATGAGTGGATGGTATTGTCAACATGTCTGATAATACTCTGTTTATATGGTCATCTCCAAAACTATAACCATACGTAACCACCGTTGAATTTGGTCGAACAATAGCACTTGCAAAATCTCTAAATAACTCAACGTATGGATATTCAGCCGTTTCCCTGTCTTTTGAAGCATTGGGGTAAATCATCAGACTTCCCTTAGACATGCTATATGTTTTTATATCTTCTGCACCGTAAGGCAATGCAAATCTTCTTACAATACCATCATCCTCAATCCAGTCAACAGAACCGTGAAGTTTTGTGTAGTTTACAACACCTTCCATATAACGAGGTTCGCCTCTAATTCCCGGTGGATTATAATGTAAATCAATATTCAGTCGAGAAGACCTAAAAATAGGAGAAATGCTGCCAACAAATCTATCAATCAAATGCAAGCCAGCCAGTTCTGCACCAAACTCTAACATTCTATCATAGTTTGTTGTGAACAGATTTAATCTTTCTCTGGTAGCAATACGACTCGCAAAACTTAAAAGAAAATTCATTAAGCATTCAGAAGGTTCTTCTTTGTCTGATGTGACAATATTGTACTCCGATTTTAGAACTGAATTTGCAAAGTCTGTGATACCACTTTCTAATTCTTTTTTTAGCTTTTCAACCTTATCAATTAAATCATCCGCTTCTTTATTTGAAAGGTATATTTCAAGTCCTCGAATTAATTCATTTATTATTCTTATTTCATCTTCAATGTTTGGAGTGCCTCTGCCAGTTTTTTCGGCAGTTTCTTTTGCTTTTTGCTCAATCTGCTCTTTAAACTCTGAGATTGTCATCCCCTCCATTCCGGCACCGGAGGTATTCTTTGCCATATAATGAATTGCAGAAGAAATGCCAGCTCCGGTTAAAAGTGATAAATGTTCACTTTGGAACAGGGCTGTCAGCCAAGGTTCTATTTCACTTCGCAGTTTTTCTTCATTTATTTCTTCAACTGGAGTAGGTATTTTATAATCTCTAAGCTTGATTATATTTTTGCCATTCCAGCTTTCAATTACCTTGTTTTCTTCTTGTTCACTCATGGCTTAATTTTTAATTTTCTATGGTTGCTAATTTTGAGTGTAATAACTCATTAAATTGCATGAGACTCTTTATTGTTAATTTCCTCGTGCGTATTCCATTTTTCAATTCATTCACAAATCTTGAGAACGTGTTTAATTGGCTATCTTTGGGAATAACAATGGGATATTGCAAAATCCATTCTTTATCACCTCTAGGCATTTTAGTACCTTTACTTCCTGCCATTATATAATCGAAAAAAATATCTTGTTCTAAAATAAAATAAAGAAATAATGGATTTACATTTTTAGATTCAATACATAAAATATCATTAGAACACCCTCCCTTAAAATCAGCTAACCATATTTTCTTAAAATAAGGTCTGATATTAGAGATTAAGATAGTTCCTTCATTGAATTTAGAAACACTTTCAGCACTAGGTAATGAATTTGCTTCAGAAACGCCTCCACGATTTTCAATCATATTTTCTGTTGATATGTAGGAGCTAAGATTCAATTCTTTAAGTTTTATACGTTTTTTTGAATACTCCATTATATCACTAAGAGTTCCTGATTTCCACCCCTCCGGAATCTCCTTATCCAATTCCTCATTCCAAACCATCTTACCACCTGAACTTTTATAAGGATTCCCATTTTCATCGGGGAACTCAAAATCGACAAACCACTGCTTATAAATTGTCTGTGCGGTTTCTTCGAGTTTTTGAATAAGCTTGTTGTTAAGCTCAATTCGGTTTTTAACAGTGGAGTATTCGGCGACGATTTCACGTTGTTTTTCGGGAGAGGGTAAGGGGAATTTCATTGTGCAGAAATCTTCCCACTCCAAACTGCCACGAACACCACCAACTGCATGAAAACAAGCTTCCCTATCGAACTCCTCACGAGAAAACCACATCATTAAATATTCCGGCAAAAGCACTTTTTTATCTTTTACTTCAAAGATGGGATAGGCTTGCGAAATAATGGCTTCATCAACCTCTTGTAGCAACGCAACTGGCATTTTTTTATCACGCCTTACCTGCATGGTGCTACATGCAAACTGGTTTTTACGAATGATTTTATAGTTCTCCATATCTGTTCCAATAATATTGGCAACAGATGGGATAAACTGTTTTGAAATACTTAAACCCAAGAGCTGTTTTACATTTAACCCTTTGTTTCGCTCATCTACAAGCTGTATGTAATCTCCAATTGGTTTATAATTGTTTTGCATACTCTTCGTTTGTTTTATAGCCTTGATCCGGGTGGTTATGTGTAAAAGGAAAACGTTTTATCAATTTTTCGTTTTTAATCATTCTCGGGAACACTTTATTTTTCAAATAATCAACTGATTTGCCTATTTGATTGGCTACTTCTTCCATTTTTAAATAGTCATGTTTACATACCTTCATAATCAGCAATTCAAGCTCATCTTTCGTGTATCGGGTGGCAACCTTATTATCTGAGGTGTCAACCTTTGTATTTAAGGTATCAACCTTTGTATTTAAGGTGTCAACCTTTGTATTATTAGCTTCCTGAATATCAGCATCCAAAACGGAGGTGTCAACCTCTGTTAAAGAGGTGTCAACCTTTTGTTTGATTTTATAAATTGTCCATCGCCCGTTATTATCGGATTCCAAATAATTTTCGGAACATAATTTTTTTAGCAAGTTCGTAATATCGGTACTGTGCATGTTAAGTACATACTGTAAACGCTGGTTCGAAATTGAACCTTCAATCTGACAAAACGACAATGCTGTAAGTTCATCAGCTGATAAATGGCTAACATCATCAAAAACAGTGCTTAATTCATTTAAAACAGCCTCAGGAATTATACTAAACATAGGTAAGGTTAGCTTAATACGGTCGGGTTGGTTTTCAATTTCCAAATAAGGGCGTCTCCAATGCGATTCCTGCCAACCCGACATAATTTTATCAACACCACTACCTGCTTTTTCAGCCCGGCCAATAAGCATAAACATTTGCTGCAATGCCGGATTACGACATTCACTAATGCCACCCGAATAATATTGATATATGGATACAAGCAAGGTTCCCGGATTTGAAAACATAAATTTCTCCGTATCTATTTCAATAATAATATTTCCACTTAACGAATAATCGGCATGTACCAATGCATTTATAAATGCCTCACGTAAAGCAATATGAGTTGGCGATTCATCTACTCTTTCGTCTTTATTTAATTGGAACGGTTTTGGTAAGGTTGATGAAAGTTTAGGCCAGACTTTAAGATAAAACTGAAATAAATTATTCTCCCATGTTCCATCAGGACAGATGCGATCAGTCCAGCGTATTTTTTCATCCATCGAAAGCCTTTCTCTGAAATCAGGAAAAAAATCTGGCAGGGCATCTTGTTCTTTTATGCTATCCGATTTACCGAACATGAGTAATCCAGCTAAAGTTATGCCTTCTTTCTTGGTTTTTCTGTCAATTCTGTAAGCACCTATTTTTCTGAATAATTCAATATCATCTAAAACATGCCAGGGATGGCCGGGCTTGGAAGAAACAAATAGCTGACGAAATTGCTTTACACTTGTTTTATCAAAATCATCGATAGTAAAATCTTCTAAAACAAGACTGTCTCTTTGTAATTCAGCACTGGAATCGGCTAACATTCGTTTTACTTCCTCATCGGTGCATCTATAATCACCTTCATGGTTTCTTTTATAGGTATTACCTAAAGGATTTCGTGTTAAATATACAGGTCGTTCTGTGCGCGATGCAAATGGAATACGAAATACGAGCAGATTTTTATTTTTAATACTAATTACCCGAATATCATCATTACTTAATAAATTGCGACTAACCGTATTTGGGTTGTTACAATCATTCCAAAATTGTTTTTTATATCGTTCAATCTGTTCATCACTTAAACCTTCTATATTTAAAATTCCCTTTTTATCCTGTACTCCAATTACAATAATACCTGTATTGGTATTTGCAAAAGCAGAATATGATTTCCATAATTCTTTAGGAAAACCATCTTTACCCGATTTATACTCAATTTCGAAATACTCATTAGGAAGAAATTCGTCATTCAATAACGAAAAGATTGATTGCTCATCGTCAATTTCAAAAAGGCTCAATTGCTTATTAGTCATGATAAATCAATTTTATATCCCAAGGTACTGAATACGTTTAATAAATCCTTTTTCGATTGCTCTTCTGCCTTTAGCAAATCCGAAAATTCTGTTTGCAGGGCTTTCATTTTATCATCGAAGTCAATGTTTTCGTCCCGGTTTACAAACTCAATGTATTTGCTGGGTACAAGCGAGAAATCTTTCTTTTCTATTTCTTCAAAGCTTGCCGAATAACAATATTCCGGGGTGTTTTCGTAGCCTTTTTCTACTTGCTGCCAAGAGTGGAAGGTTTTGGCTATTTGCGCAATGTGGTCAACGCTAAATTGGGTAAACTTCTTTTCAAAAGGCTCACCAATTTGGCGTAAATCCAAAAACAACACTTCTTTTTCACGGTTACGATAATGGCGTATTTCGTCACCTACTTGTTTGATTTGTTCCTTTTTGTTTTTATTCAGAATCCAAACGGTCACGCTAATATTGGTCGTATAAAACATGTCCTGTGGCAATATGAGGATTGCTTCCACCAGATTGTTTTCAATGAGCTTACGGCGTATTTTGTATTCATCCCCACCGCCACTTAATGCCCCGTTTGCCAATACAAAGCCAGCCATTCCGTTTTCCGAGAGTTTGGAAGCCATGTTAAGAATCCATCCATAGTTGGCATTGCTTTTTGGTGGCACATCGTACCCTCGCCAACGGGGGTCATCGTTTAATTCGTTATCGGCACGCCAATCCTTTTGGTTAAAAGGTGGGTTGGCCATAATGTAATCGGCCTTCAGGTCGGGATGTTGGTCGTTGTGAAAGGTATCGGCAGCTTTCTCTCCCAAGTTTCCGGCAATACCACGAATGGCCAAGTTCATTTTTGCCAGTTTGTAAGTGGTATTGGTGTATTCTTGTCCGTAAATGGAGATTTCACGTTTGTTCCCGTGATGGCTTTCGATAAATTTGATGGATTGCACGAACATACCTCCCGAGCCACATGCCGGGTCATAGATGATGCCCTTATAGGGTTCAATCATTTCGGCAATCAGGTTTACAATGCTCTTGGGGGTGTAGAATTCTCCTTTGCCTTTTCCTTCGGCCAAGGCAAATTTTGAGAGGAAGTATTCGTATACACGGCCAACAATATCCTGTTGTTTGTCCTTAATGGTGTCAATATCGTTAATGGTATCGAGCAGCGAACTCAATTTGGTATTGTCCAAACCCAAACGGGAAAAGTAATTGTCGGGTAAAGCTCCTTTTAATGCTTTATTGTTCTTTTCAATATTGTGCAGGGCGGTATCAATTTTCAAAGCAATATCGTTTTGCTTTGAGTTTTTGATGATGTACGACCAACGAGAAATCTCATCCAGATAGAACACGTTAGACATGCCGTAAAAATCGGGCATGTTTATGTATTTTTCTTTTCCATCCTCAATCAGCTTTTGCCGATGCTCTTCAAACTTGTCGCTGGCAAATTTCAGGAATATCAAACCCAACACCACATGCTTGTATTCGGCAGGTTCTACACTGCCTCGCAACTTATTTGCCGAATCCCACAAGGATTCTTCTATGCTTTTTCCGTTTCCGTTTCCGTTCTTCTTTGCCATATATTAATTCAATTCACTATTATCGTCTTCATTTTCGATGGATTCTTTGAAATATGTCATAATCCGATAAAGATTAAAAGACTAGTTGTCAAGTAACATCAAAATTATTAAAATATCTGACTAAATAGCCATAAAGGGTAGTATAATTCAAAAACTCTATACAAAATGCAGAATTACCACTGTGTTGAATTTCCTAAATGAATCTACATTACCCAAACTTAAGTTACTTTAACGGCAAATACTAAGCACCTCTCACCTTTTTTCACAACTTGCTGGCTTCTTGCCCTTTAAGCAAGACAACTTTGCAACTGGCAACTGGCAGGTCTCACCTTTTTTCACAACTTGCTGGCTTCTTGCCCTTTAAGCAAGACAACTTTGCACTTTCCACCTTGCAAGGCATAGATAAGTGCAAAGTTGCCACACTTAACAACCACATGGTCTGCAAGATGTGAAAAAAGATGAGAGGTGCTTCCAGCAGGTGCACCCTGGTGAGAGGTGCATCCTGGTGCTTCCAGCAGGTGTTGGTGTCACCCGGGCAGCCCATGAACCCCGCCCAAGGGATGCTGCTAGCGGAGTTTCACTAACGCGATTACCGGGTTGTCGTTGTCCTCCAACCCATCAATGATGGCTCTTAATGAATCGGAAACTTCGTGGTTGGCAGCATACTCTTTGAGGTCGTGAGCTTGATGGATTGCTGCCATGTAATTGTCGTCGGAGAGGTAAGATGGCAAAAACGGCGGGCCATGTTCAAAGTCTTCACGAAAGCCGGGGGTTTTGGGTATAGGTAGGTTGAGGAAAGTGAATTCCCCCGAAAATTTGTCGTAGAAGGCATATGACGACCTGATTTCCTGATCCTTTACTTGCAGATAAAAATATTTGCCAAAATAGGGTTCGTGCGCATAATCCCTCAATAAAAATAAAAACATTATCAACCTGTCTGTTTCGTAGTAGTGGTTCCTATCTAAATTAATAACCTTGCCTTTGACATTGTTTATTTGGTCTAAGTCAATCCTGGAAGCCGCATACTCTCCATAATCCAGGACATACCTTGGAACCAGCTTGTTGCCATCGTAAAAAGAGTATAGTGTATCGTTATATTGCTTGTATGTGCGAATCGTGTCCTTGTAAAAATGATATGCCTGAGGAGTATTATCCTGTACAAATGGATTCAGAAGCTCCCTGCCATCCTCGGTTTTTGTCCTCACCTCCGTACCCAGAACAACACGGGAATCTATTGGCAACTCCGGCAAAAAACCAATTATATTGGCCAAAGAATCGAGTAACAATTTTGAAACTTTATCGGTATCAACCTCTATTCCATCAACTTGTGGTACAAAATCATTGAAAAAAGTAAACGAATAAACGTTTTCTTTGCTTTTATTCATCCGTAAAATCCTGTTTTTAACCGATGGAGCAGTGAACTCTTTCACAAAGTCACCCTCTTGCGAATACAATTTTACCGTAACCGAATGGTCGCTGTTCGGATTCTCGGCATAAAACCTGCCCGTCCCCCTTTCTACATTTGGTGCAGAGTATGAATACTCCTGAGGGCCTCTGCCTTTCCTGTCAAAGGTAAACAGATACTTCCCCGACCTGTCAAACACTTTGATTATCCCACGCGACTTTACATAAATTCTGTCATTCTCTAAAAAAATAACCGGCATCGAGGCAATAAATGAATCCTCGTTGGTCTCCAGCGGAATGTAAGTAATTTCCTGCGCAATCTCCGAAAGATTGACCACCCTACCCTTCCCCACATCGCTACCCACATCAATCACAGTTAAACCATCCACATTGCCCTGCCTGTCGGCACCGCTGCTACAACCAAATAAAACAGCAGAAATCAAAATCAAAAATTTAGCACCTTTCATATTGCATCACATTTTTAGCACCTCTCAATTCAGCAGGTCTCCCGTAAGCACCTCTCACCTTTTTTCACAACTTGCTACCTACCTGCTACTTAAGCGAAACAACTTTGCACTTTCCACCTTTCAAGGCATAAAATTCCGTATCATAAATGCAGAGTTGCCACACTTAACCTGCTTAACTCACGCAAGATATGAAAAAAGATGAGACCTTGTAAGATGATGCAATAAAAAAAGCCCCCGTTAAAGGACGAGGGCAACCTAAATGTTTTCACAACGGAATAATCCTTATTGTGATTCGCTTCAAAATTGTAAAACAAAGATAATAAAAAATATACATAATTGTCAAAAAATTATTAATTTTAAAAATCTAAATATAATAGTATGGAAAACAAGATTTTAGGCCTCGACTTAGGCTCGGCTTCCGTAGGCTGGGCTTTGGTTTCAGAAGATTCCAACGGTGATTCCACCAATACAACAATTATCGATTTAGGAAGCAGAATCATTCCATATGAACCAAAAGAAGATCAAAATTTTGTCAAAGGTACAGGAGAAAGCAAGAATTCTATAAGAACCAATTACAGAAGGGCTAGGAGAAATTATGACAGATATCAACTAAGGCGAGAGTTCTTGATAAAAACTCTTCTGAAACACAACATGATGCCCACAGATGAGCAAAAAAAACTCCCTAAGCAAGAATTATGGAATTTAAGAGCAAGAGCTGCAAAAGAAAAGATAGAGCTAAACGAACTGGGTAGGCTTTTATTGTGGCTTAACCAAAAAAGAGGATATAAAAGTTCACGCTCCGATGCAAATTTGGATAAAAAGGATACTGAATATGTTGCGATGGTCAAAAGCCGTCATGACACTATCAAAGAGCTTAACTGCACAATCGGTGAATATTTTTTCACACAATTGAGCCAGGATGAATTTTTTCGAGTTAAAGAAAATGTGTTTCCCAGAGAGGCATACATTGATGAATTTGACACTATTTGCAGGACACAACAGCAATATTACGAAGAACTTACCAATGAACTAATTGCAAAAATTAGGAATGATATTATTTATTTCCAGAGGCCTCTAAAATCACAGAAAGGGCTGGTTGCTACATGCGAATTCGAAGGCTTTACTGTTACTAGGGGAGAAAAGGAGTTTTTTACAGGGCCAAAAGTTGCTCATAAATCGTCCCCGATTTTCCAGGTTGTAAAAATTTGGGAAAGCATCAATAATCTTAGAATTAGAACCAAGAACGGTGAAAAACTAAATTTCACAAAAGAGCAAAGGCAGAGCATATTTAACTACCTTGACAATAACGAAAAACTCACATTTAAAAATCTTTGTAAAATTATTGGCAAGAAAGAAGAAGAAATATATGCAGACCGTAAACTATACAATTCCGGAATTCAGGGCAACATAACTAAATGCATCATTAGCAAGATTCTCAAAGACAACAAAAATGCGGATAATCTATTAAAACTTGAATTGAAAATTAAAGAAGACCCCAACAATAAGACATACCTATATAGCAAAGAAACTGGTGAAATTATTGAAAATACTGAATGTAACAGCAAATATGTTGATCGCATCATTGAATATGAACCACTTTACAGATTATGGCACGCCATCTACTCAATAACTGACATAGATCAGTGTAAGAAAACTCTTGAAAAAAACTTTAATATTGATCTGGAGACTGCGGACAAGCTAGCAAAGATAGATTTCAATAAATACGGTTACAGCAACAAATCCGTAAAAGTCCTGAGAAAAATACTTCCTTACCTACTCGAAGGTTATACTTACTCTCAAGCAATGGAACTTGCCGGCTACAATCACTCCGGAAGCCTGACAAAAGATGAAAATTTATCTCGCAACCTACTGGATAAATTAAAGCTACTTCCAAAGAACTCTCTCCGGCAACCCGTTGTAGAAAAGATTCTCAACCAGATGATAAATGTTGTCAATGAGATAATAAGCAAATATGGTAAACCCGACGAAATACGCATTGAATTAGCCCGAGAACTAAAACAGAGCAGGGATGAAAGGAATGAAACAGAATCATTTATCAATAAACGAAACCGTGAAAATGAAAGAATTGCAAAGAGTCTCGAAGAGTATGGTTTAAGGGCAACCCGAAATAATATAATCAAATGGCGACTATATGAGGAGATGGATAACGAAGAGAAGAAGTTAAATGCAACTTGTGTCTATTGTGGTAAAAACATATCGCTAACAGAGGCAATCCGTGGTAATGATGTTGATATTGAGCATATAATCCCAAAATCCAAGCTTTTTGACGACTCCCAGAGCAACAAAACACTCGCACATAGAAGGTGTAACAGCACAAAAGGCAACTTGACTGCTTTCGATTTCATGAAAACTCAAAAATCCGACCACGAATTCCATGCATACATAGAGAGAGTAAATACACTGTTTAAAAACCATGTGATATCCAAGACAAAGCGTGACAAGCTCTTAATGTCCGAAAAGGATATACCAGACAACTTCATAGACAGGCAGCTCCGGGAAAGTCAGTATATCTCGCGAAAAGCCAGAGAGATACTTAACACTGTATGCCACAGAGTATGGTGTACAAGCGGTACAGTAACTGCAGAGTTAAGGCACCTTTGGGGTTGGGACGATGTTACCATGAACCTCCAATTTCCAAAATATAAAAGCGTTGGACAAACAGAGATTATCAACTGGGAAAGTAATCATGGGAAAAACACTCATGAAAAAGAGGTCATTAAAGGATGGAGTAAAAGGGACGACCACAGACACCATGCTGTCGATGCTTTGACAATTGCTTGCACAAAACAAGGCTTTATCCAAAGGTTCAACACTTTGAACTCACAAAAAACAAGAGCGTTGATGGAGGAACAGGTTGCAAAAAACCGGATAGAACATAAGGAAAAGCTTTCGATTCTTGAAAAGTATATTATTTCAATGCAACCAATCTCAGTACATGAGGTTCAAAAGGCTGTTTCTAAAATACTGGTCTCTTACAAATCTGGTAAAAAGGTTGCTACAAAAGGAACACGGAAAATAGGCTCAAGAGGCAATAAAAGAATTGTTCAAAACAACATTATTGTTCCTAGGGGTGCATTAAGCGAGGAGAGTGTATATGGCAAAATTAAAGTCCTGGAAAAAGAGAAGCCAATAAAATATCTTTTTGATAATCCTGATTTAATTGTAAAACAATATATAAGGGACTTAGTCCAGCAAAGAATAGAAAACTGCGATGGCGATGTAATAAAAGCTATAGCCCAGACTAAAAAAAATCCAATATTCCTGGACATCGATAAAACAATCCCTTTGGAACACGCAAGTTGTTATAAAGAAGAATATGTTATAAAATACCCCATAAACTCTTCATTCAATAAAGTTGATAAAGTCATTGATTCAGGTATACGCGATATTCTTGTCAATAGGCTCCAGAAATTCAATAACAACCCAAAAGAGGCATTCAAAGACATTGTTTCAGAGGACAAAAGCACCGTACCATGGTTTATAGATGAGGGTTTAAAGCATCCTGTCTATAGCGTGAGGTGTCTAACAGGACTCTCAGCAGTGGTACCTATTCGCAGAGATCCAGAAGGTAATGACATAGGCTTTGTTAAACCAGCAAACAACCACCATATTGCAATCTACTATGACCAAGATGACAAATTGGTTGAACATGCTTGTACTTTTTGGCATGCAGTTGAAAGAAAGAAATATGGATTGCCGGTTGTTATAACAAATAGTAATCAGGCATGGGAATATCTTCAAATGAACAACATGGAAGAACTACCTGAATCATTTTTAAACCAACTACCTCCTCCTGGCTATAAATTAAAATACAGTCTCCAACAAAATGAGATGTATTTACTTGGGTTACCGGAGGAGGAAATAAAATCTCTGATTGAAAAAGAAGACTATTCTACCCTTAGCAGCTACCTCTATAGGGTTCAAAATATTAGCTCCAAGGATTACTTTTTTAGGCACCATTTGGAAACACAAAACATCATAACTTCTGAAGCCTCAATAGCAAAAAGATACGTGAGAATTAAAAGTATTAAAGGATTAGAAGCTTTAAATCCATATAAGATTAAAATTGACATACTAGGAAAACCATCAGTTTGATTAAAAGAACATTATACTTTGAGAACCCAGCTTATTTGAGCGTTACTCTTTCGCAACTCAAAATAAAGATTCCAGAAGTCGAGAAGAATCTTCCAAAAGAGTTTAGTGAAAGGTTCACAAACAGTATTCCAATAGAAGACATAGGTGTTGTAATTTTAGACAACCCCCAGATAACCATTACCCAAAGAGCTCTTCAGGCATTGAACGAAAATAATTGTGCCGTCATAATTTGCGACGACCAAAGAATGCCATATGGACTATTATTACCTTTAACAAACAACACTCTGCAAGGCGAAAGGTACCGGTACCAGATAAACGCATCTGTTCCATTGAAAAAACAGCTTTGGCAACAAACTGTACAGGCTAAAATTTCCAACCAAGCCACTCTATTAAAACACACTGTTGATATTCAGGTTTCCAATATGGTCAAATGGGCAAAAGAGGTCAAAAGTGGAGATACAACCAATATGGAAGCCAGGGCGGCTGTTTACTACTGGGCTAATATATTCCCTTACAACAAATCATTTATTAGAGACCGATACGGAATGCCTCCCAATAATCTGTTGAATTATGGATACTCAATCCTTAGATCCATCATAGCACGCTCCTTGGTTGGAACAGGCCTTCTTCCTACATTGGGCATACATCATCGTAATAAATATAATGCGTATGCACTAGCAGATGACATAATGGAACCATACAGACCCTTTGTTGATTCTACTGTCCTTAACATTATCAATAGTGGGTTGGATTACAAAGCACTCAACAGGGAAGTTAAAATTCAACTTATGTCCATTCCTGTATTGGATGTAAGGATAAATGATCTACAAAGGCCATTACAAATAGCATCTAGCATAACTACAGCTTCTCTTCTAAAATGCTTTACAAAAGAAGATAGCAAAATATTATATCCAGAAATTGGACCATGATAACATATGACAGATATAACCAATATCGAATTATGTGGGTAATTGTATTGTTTGACCTTCCAACCGACACAAAAAAGGATATAAAGCAATACTCCATCTTCCGGAAAAAATTAATCCAAGATGGTTTTGCAATGTTTCAATTTTCAATTTATATCCGGAACTGCCCAAGCAGAGAAAACGCCCAGGTACATATTAACAGGGTAAAGAATTTCTTGCCTCCTAAAGGTCAGATCGGAATTTTGTCAATCACCGACAAACAATTTGGAGAAATGGAGATTTTTATATCAAAAAAGGAATTTGACAAGCCTTCTGTAACGCAGCAATTACAATTATTCTGATTATCCCAAAGAAAAAACTCGTAGAATTCCTACGAGTTCTTCATCGAAAAACAGCTTTTTTCTTTTCCGAAAGATCTGCACAAACTCCTATTTTTGTGCTATTTACACAGAGTCTGCTGTTAATGCTCTGGTAAAAATACAATTTTGAAAGCGAATCACAACACTGTACGGGCAACATCTCCTGAAAGCCCGGCTGTTAATGCTCTGGTAAAAATACAATTTTGAAAGCGAATCACAACGACCCCTCCGTTGGTATTGGCTTGCTCCTGGCTGTTAATGCTCTGGTAAAAATACAATTTTGAAAGCGAATCACAACATCCTCTCTGGGATTATAGCCCGCACAGGGCTGTTAATGCTCTGGTAAAAATACAATTTTGAAAGCGAATCACAACTTAGGTCCTCCTTGGTGATGACGTCCAAAAGCTGTTAATGCTCTGGTAAAAATACAATTTTGAAAGCGAATCACAACTGCGGAGTGCAAAATGATAAACTAAGCACAGCTGTTAATGCTCTGGTAAAAATACAATTTTGAAAGCGAATCACAACAGAAAATCTACACGGGAGAGAATTACAAAGGCTGTTAATGCTCTGGTAAAAATACAATTTTGAAAGCGAATCACAACATCAACACCCAAATCGATTACATCGAAGCGGCTGTTAATGCTCTGGTAAAAATACAATTTTGAAAGCGAATCACAACACGAAGATGGTGGATGGAATATCACCGAGTGCTGTTAATGCTCTGGTAAAAATACAATTTTGAAAGCGAATCACAACGTATAGTTGTAATATCCGTTATTATAGGAGGCTGTTAATGCTCTGGTAAAAATACAATTTTGAAAGCGAATCACAACCTTCAATTTTCGAGGGGACGCCGATACCGAGCTGTTAATGCTCTGGTAAAAATACAATTTTGAAAGCGAATCACAACCAGTGGATGCAGTCTCGGCATCGGTGCGTTGCTGTTAATGCTCTGGTAAAAATACAATTTTGAAAGCGAATCACAACAAGAAAGAGGTGCAATAGTATGTCAGATTGGCTGTTAATGCTCTGGTAAAAATACAATTTTGAAAGCGAATCACAACCATCTTACTCAGAGATATGCAAGACGATAAGCTGTTAATGCTCTGGTAAAAATACAATTTTGAAAGCGAATCACAACCAAAATTTAAGGCAAAAACTTTCTCCTCGTGCTGTTAATGCTCTGGTAAAAATACAATTTTGAAAGCGAATCACAACAAGGAGTATCCGCAAACATCCTCTATTTTGCTGTTAATGCTCTGGTAAAAATACAATTTTGAAAGCGAATCACAACCAAGTTTTGGTCTGTACCCGCTCACCCACGGCTGTTAATGCTCTGGTAAAAATACAATTTTGAAAGCGAATCACAACGGGGGTGTTTGATTTTCTTCCCGAAAAACGGCTGTTAATGCTCTGGTAAAAATACAATTTTGAAAGCGAATCACAACAATAGCGGTGTCTATGTCTGCAACATAAATGCTGTTAATGCTCTGGTAAAAATACAATTTTGAAAGCGAATCACAACTCAAGGATTTCAGGATAAGTCAAAAAATCGGCTGTTAATGCTCTGGTAAAAATACAATTTTGAAAGCGAATCACAACGGGGAGACCTTCGCTTTGTATTTTACAACTGCTGTTAATGCTCTGGTAAAAATACAATTTTGAAAGCGAATCACAACGATTATTCGTTCACTACCCCTATTCGTTCAGCTGTTAATGCTCTGGTAAAAATACAATTTTGAAAGCGAATCACAACAATAAGTCATCATCATCAAGCCTATATACGCTGTTAATGCTCTGGTAAAAATACAATTTTGAAAGCGAATCACAACTAACGGAAAATTGGTATATTGTCACCACTTGCTGTTAATGCTCTGGTAAAAATACAATTTTGAAAGCGAATCACAACTAGACTTCGTGAGCGTATAAACTCTACGGAGCTGTTAATGCTCTGGTAAAAATACAATTTTGAAAGCGAATCACAACTAATGAAATAAGTTTAACAAGGTGGAATGAGCTGTTAATGCTCTGGTAAAAATACAATTTTGAAAGCGAATCACAACATACCTACTTTGAAGGAGAAAATCAAAGAGGCTGTTAATGCTCTGGTAAAAATACAATTTTGAAAGCGAATCACAACACTGGTTCAATTTATTACGACTACTCAGATGCTGTTAATGCTCTGGTAAAAATACAATTTTGAAAGCGAATCACAACCAGTTTTTGTAATATACGCCATAATTTATAGCTGTTAATGCTCTGGTAAAAATACAATTTTGAAAGCGAATCACAACTAAAGCGGTGCGACCTTGAAGCTCGGTATAGCTGTTAATGCTCTGGTAAAAATACAATTTTGAAAGCGAATCACAACGGTAATGAATAT
>Ga0334883_1003786_pt1 | contig 15545 bp, 7 predicted proteins | sample GraSluR1_MG_6_FD_207230 | JGI IMG/M metagenome (GOLD analysis project Ga0334883, IMG submission 207230) | Sludge microbial communities from methane-producing bioreactor in Wageningen University, Netherlands - Granular Sludge_09_05-R1 | ecosystem: Engineered > Bioreactor > Anaerobic > Unclassified... | reverse complement strand
GGATATCCGAGATGCAGAAGGTGGCGCAGTCGCTCACCCGCAATGCCCTGGAGATCCTAAACTACTTCGAATCCAGGAAGACCAATGCACTGCTGGAGGGATTCAACTCGATGATAAGCCTGATCAAACACAGGGCGAGAGGGTTCAGGAACATGAAGAATTTCATGGCAATGATCTACTTTGTCTGTGGAGAGCTTGCTCTTCCCAAAGCCACCATCATGTAGGGTTACCCACTCGATTCAGCGAATAACCCAATAAAAGTTCATTGAATATTCGTGTGAGAAGTGATAGCCTTCGCGCAGTGGTGGGATGAGTGATCATCCATCCATGCTGCCTGCGGTCAGGTCCACGTATGTGTTCTGAAGCCAATGTCATAAAAAAACTACATGGTTTGTCCTGTGCCTGGATCTTTTGCCTGGTACGTAGTGTGTACAGGAATTCATGTCTTTATTGTGGTCTCAACCGGCACTAACGACTTATACGTAGACAGAAAACGAGCTGATGCACTGTGTGGAATCGGCGGTAGAGCAAGGATACCATACGGTGGTGCTTCAATCGGGAGAGGATGAAAAGTCGGCAGAGACAATTGCCAGGACAATAGCCCAGATAAAAAAGGACTATACCGTAGCAGTCACCCTTTCCCTGGGTGAACGCTCCCATGAGGATTACCGACTCTGGAAACAAGCTGGAGCCGATTGCTATCTGCTTCGCATCGAAAGTACTGATGCAGATCCGTAACGTAGACTGCATGCTGACCGTTCCCTCTCCAGCAGGTTGGAGTGCCTTGAGCATCTGCGGAAACTGGGATATCAGGTAGGCAGTGGCCTCATGGTCGGTGTGCCGGGATAGACTATCTCCACGATTGTCCGCGATATCCAGTTTTTCTGGGACAAACAGTTTGATATGATTGGAATCGGGCCCATTATTCCTCATGCACAAATCCCTTTTGGCAGGTAGCGAACGAGGGGATGTCCTGCTTACCCTCAACACCCTTGCACTCATCCGCATCACCATGAAGGGCAATGGGGAGTCTCTGTTGTAAAGGTTACACGCTATCCTTGGGGGTGAGCGTCACTGTTATGGTATCGCGGTATGTTCCCTCCAACAATTTGTCAACATCACTTTTCTTGATCTGGGTCACTTTGATGTCTTTTGTGAAGAGTCCATTGGAAAGGCCGTCCCAGTCCACAGAATCCCCTGAATCAATGATAGACCCGTTGAAGAAGAGCTTATACGCAATGGTTTGGGAAACGGACGCATTCTCATGTCTCATCAGGAAGTGTTCTGTATTGGTCTGGTTGGTGAACGTGAGTCGTACTCCACAAGGCTTGGTGGTGTCTGCATTGCTTATGGTCACTTTGGCGGTAGCAAGGTCCGCCATATTAGACCCGATTGCTTTGGATATATCAAACTCCTCTTCATTATTGAGAATGACAAAGCTACTGTGAAACTTGGGATCCCCATAGGGGATGTCGTTTTGAGGGATTTCTGTTCCAGACTCCAGATAGGGTTTCGCTGGAATCGGTTGGTTGTTTTCATCCACTACAGGTTCCCATTCAGCATTCCAGAAGTTGCTGTCATCAGAGTATGAGACTGAAAAGGTGCCTACGGTTCCTGAGGTATGGGCATAGTTTGCATTTTCAATGAAAATGGTTGCGGGTTCGTACGAGATCAGATAGAAATCGATGGTGATTATTCCTGTCATCGAAGTATCTGTTGGGTTGATTGGGTTTTTGTAGCCTTGGTTGAGATTAGAGTTGTACAGTTGTGTTCCATACCTGAGAATCGCAACTGCATGGAAACCGATCGATACATCAACTGCAGGGTTGTTTTTTGTTGGTCCCTCGAACGTGAACTCATTCGATACGTTCGAGAAGAGGGCGAAATTTTTAATTGTTTCCCCATTGGTATCGATAGTGCATCGTCCCATGTGCATGGCCATGAGATTCTGGTAGTGGTTTGTTCCTGTACCCTCATACGTATCGACGTAGATGGAATTGTAGCTTTCCAGATGCAGGGGGTAGGTAGTGTAGGTGGCTGTAACTCCAGCGATAAGTAATGAAGGGAGAATGATCAAGAGTGTAAACAACATTCTTTTCTTCATGGTAAGGGATTCTACACCGGTGTTTTTGGAAAAGCAAGAAAACATTCTTATGGAAACATTTAAATGCACATAGTAGGATTATTGTCTAAGAAAAATGTCCAAAAGAGTATCAATACAGAAGCTATGGTCTTCTGCGAAAGGCTGATTGTTCCGAGTCAGACCAGCCCGATTACAGAGGCATCTGTAAGCATTTCTTTGGAATGAAGCAAAAAAAAATGTGCTTGCGATATTTCTGGGATAGGATGAGCTAACTTATTTTGCAGATTGGAGTATGCTATAAAAATGAAGTGGTTTTCCAGAACTCTTGGTCATTGTGGTTCTGAGTGGCTGTGCAACCAGCCGTACCGTTGAACCTATCGAACCTGTCCAGCCTGCACGACCTGTACTATTGGGCATGGATGGCATTCCGTAACCCGATTGGGTGTACAAGACGGTAGCTTCGCAAGATCGCTATTATGAGAGCGGATGCGGCAAGATGTCGAATCAGCAGGCATCGATCAAGCGTGCTACGGTTGAGGCAAAGAACAAGATGGCCGAGTGGGTAAGCACCAGGTGAAGGAAGCTACTCTTTTCGGTGTAACAACAGAGGTGATGTGGGTGGATGCAGATGGTGGGGTATGGGTGCTTTGTTCCATTCCCTTGGCAAGTATTGAGAGTAGCTTCGGGCCGGCAGCTGCTGCAGTTTTCCCCCAAGTGGTGCCTCCGATGCTGGGAGTGCCAAGATGAAGGATCTCTTTGCCAAGCTGCTGAAGGGTGAATGATCACTATCATCGCTTGGTTGCATACACACAGAAACCTGCCGTCTTGTCTTTGGTGCAAGGGCAGGTTTTTTTCATTGCGTTTCAGGCGTCTTCAGTCGATCTGCAAGATGTGTATTGCGTTCGAGCTGCTTCTGGTTCCTGATGGCATAGGAGATGGCTTTTTGCTCACCAAGCAGAACAAGTGCCTTTTTAGCACGGGTTACTGCCGTGTAGAGCAGGTTGCGCTGGAGCATGACAAAATGGGTCATCATGAATGGCAGTACCACGATGGGGTATTCAGAACCCTGTGACTTGTGGATGGTGGTGGCATAGGCCAGTACTACGGCACTTAGGTCTGATTTCTCATATAAAACAGGTCGTCCATCATAGGTGATGGTGAGTTCTTGGTCTTCAGTATTGACCTCGGTGACGGTTCCTATGTCACCATTGAATACTTCCTTGTCGTAGTCGTTCTTTATTTGCATCACCTTGTCATGGAGCCGGTACTCGATGCCCGATCGTTGGATGCTGGGTTTCGGAGCCTCATTTGTTGAAGGGTTCAACCGTTGCTGCAACATTAAGTTCAGGTTTATTGTCCCGACAACACCGCGTTGCATAGGGGTGAGTACCTGGATATCCCGGATGGGATCGACATGGTAGTAGGAAGGAAGACGGGTAGAGACCAAGTCCAGAATCTTCTCCAGTGCTTCCTCAGGCTTCTGTTTTTCCAGATGGAAAAAGTCAGAATCCTTGCAGTTGGAACGATCAATCGCCTTGCCTTGGTTGATTCGGTGTGCATTCATCACAATGCGGCTGTCCAATGCTTGGCGAAAGATTCGAGTCAGTTTCACCACCGGTACCATCTCGGAAGCAATGATATCGGATAGTACATTTCCGGCTCCGACAGAGGGGAGCTGGTCGGTATCGCCCACCATGATGAGACGCATGCCGTTTGGGATAGCCTTGAGAAGGTTGTACATCAGGGCGATATCAATCATGGAGCATTCATCAAGGATAAGAACATCTCCTTCCAAAGGATTGCTGCTGTTTCTCTGGTACCCCAGCGGTGGCTTGAACTCAAGCAAGCGATGGATGGTTTTTGCCTCCATCCCGGTGGCCTCAGTCATCCGTTTTGCAGCTCTTCCGGTAGGAGCGGCACATAAGACATCTGATTTCGAAAGCCGAAAGGCTTCGATGATGCCTCTGGTAGTAGTGGTTTTTCCTGTTCCTGGTCCGCCGGTGAGTACCATGCACTTGCTTGCCACCGCAGTTTTGATGGCATCAAGCTGTATCGCATCATAGATGATGGAGCCTGCTTTTGGATGCTCCAGATGTTTCAATACAGATGAAAGGTTGATCTGATGCTTGGATTCAGCTTTGAGCAACTGTTGAATTCGTTTGGCCACACCGACCTCACAGCGGTAGAGATAGGGGAGGTAGATTTCTTCATTCTCAATGATTACGTCCTCTTCTTCTGCCATCGTGCCCAAAATTGGGTCAAGTGCTTCGGTTGGTGTTTCAAGTATTCGTGCTGCACGCTCGTACAGTTGTTTCTGTGTTGCGTAGCAGTGCCCATCATCAGCGAGAGCACGGAGTGTATAGAGTAGTCCTGATTGCAGTCGTATCGGCGCGTCTTTCGCTACTCCAAGTTTCTCTGCGATGGTGTCGGCTGTTTTGAATCCGATTCCAACGATGTCATTGGCAAGCCTATAGGGGTTTCCCTTGACCACCGCAAGGCTATCCTTGCCATAGGCTCTGAAAATGAGCATCGCGCAGTTGGTGCCCACCCCATGATCTTGGAGAAAAAGCATGATATTCTTGATCTCTTTCTGCTCCAACCAACTGCGCTCGATTTGTCTGATGCGGATCTTGCCGATGCCACGGACCAGAAGCAGCTTGCCGATGTCATGTTCAAGAATGGTGAGTGTATCGGTTCCGAAGATGCTCACAATCTGTTTGGCCAAGGATGGGCCTATGCCCTTGATCAAGCCTGAACCCAGGTATCGCTCAATTCCGTAGGCAGAGGAGGGGAGTGTCTCTTCGTATGACTGGACAGTGAATTGCGGTCCGAAGGTGGCATCGGTTTTCCAGAAGCCTTGTAAACTCAGTACCGAGCCTACCGTTATGGTGGGCATGGTTCCTACCACCGATACCAGCTCCCGATAGCCTTTCGCTTTGCATTTGAGGATGAAAAATCCACTATCCTCATTTTGGAATGTGATGCGTTCCACAACGCAGCAAAGCGTGTCCATACGTAACCACCTTTTCTGAGCGAGTGTACCACAGGAAAGGGGTTTGGTTCACCTGTGTGTAAGCGTAAATGGAAGGCAGGCTAGAGCGTATTCAGATATCCATGTTCCATCAGGAGCTTCTGGAATGATTTCTGGTTCTCCTTTTTCACCACCACATTGTTGTTTTCTGCCCTGATTACCAGTTTTCTGAGTGCAGGATCGGCAAACATTTTTCGGATTTCCGGATCATCGGGAAAGGTGTACAGCAAAACCTGTTCCGCATGGGCAAACAGCGTCGATCGTCTCTGGAGGGATGCAAAGAACTGGGTCCATCGATCTGAAGGTTTGGCATCAATAAGTTGCTTGAACTTCTCGATGCGCTTGAGAACTTCTGCAGAGGAAGTGCATCCCTTGATGAAGGAAGCCTCAGTAACCCTATATCGTTCCACCCCCAGGGGAGTGCCGATTTGTTCAAGGAACAACTTCCGCTCCAGGGACTTTCCTTTGAAGGTTACCAAAAGAAGTTCTGTATCGGTGATGGTCTCAAAGACCTGTTTCTTGGGTTCCGGGCGTTCCTTGGCAAGGTTCAGGCACCAAGCTCCGAATGCAGACAACCTGACACAACTGAGCGCTTCATAAGGGGAAACCGGGACTTGCTTATCATTCTTGGTAAGCCGTAGCTCAGGAGTTGTTTCACCAATATCAAGAATACCAAGGGAAGCAAGAAGATACAGATAGGCCTTGAACAGTGGGCGTTCAAACAGCGGTCTTCGCAACACCCCCACAAGGCGAAACCCCTTGTCCTCATAGGTCAGGTAGTCGGAGTGTGGCAGGTGCACCTCTTGTCCACGGACGGAGAGTCCGTTTTGCAAAACATCCCTATTCTCGAATCGCAGGGAAAAGCCACGCACCAAGAACGACTGAAACAGGTCGTCCACTGCATACCATGATTCTCCGGCCTGAAGGTCTGAAAGGACGTTCAGCACTCCTGTGCGAGAAGAGGGTTCGATATCAATCGAATAGGAGTAGCTGGAATTCAGGCTGCAATGGTCAAGCAACGCGTAGTACTCAAAAAAACCGCTATAGGCGAGGGTGCCCTTGCGCGAAGGATCATAGAACAGTCGCTGCACCATGGTTTTGATCATAGCCATTCCGTCATCGGGTCTTTCCAGTTTCGCTGATTCAAAAGACAAGAGAAACTTTGCAAGCAGTACAAGAGGATCGAGGTTGTAGGAAGAAGCAAGCGGGAATGGGGGCAAGCCACACAGTGCCCGAAGGTCCTTGATATTGGCTTTCAGAAGACCTTTCTTAACGATGGTCGTCGCATCCCGCTCCTTGAGAAGAGGTATCAGTGACTCAACGAAGAGGGGTAGCACTTCGTGTATTTGGTTTTCAATAGTCCATACTTGCTCAGGCCCGCTCGACAGCGGTTTGGGTTTGTACTCCTCCTTTTTGTAGAGAAAAGGCAGGAAGTGGTGAGCAATGTACTCGTTCAGATGAAGTACATGCTCCCTGTAGATTTCAAACAAACCCAGCCGGTATTTGGGGTTTGCCCTGTATCTGCTGTGATGATAGTACAGTACCGGTTCTTCATGTTCAAGAATAAGGGGTTCTTCTACTCCCCAGTCCTGGCTCCTTACATCGATATACGGATCGATGCACCCTGCTAGCAACAGTTTTTGCAGATAGGGTGGCAATTTTGTGAAGAACTTGTCAAAAGTTGCTTGGTTTGGAAAATCAAGGAGTTGGGCAAGCTGTTCACATTGTTCCTTCTTCATTCCCTTCTTTACAGGGTGTCCTGTCAGGCACTCCTGAATAGCAACAAGTTCCTCCAGTGTGAACCATGTCAACGATTGGGCGATGCCCTTCGCAGACTCAGACAACGTCGTCTTTGTTTTTTTGCCTGTTTGCCATCCATAATACGTATTTGACATGCTTTACCCCAATAATTGTTCGATATCATCTTCTGACAATGCTTTGACGGCATTGGAATCTGAGGAGAGCAGAGAAGAAGCCAAATTTGCTTTTCTCTGTTGCAATTCCAGAATTCTTTCTTCGATGGTGTCCTTGGCAATCATCCGGTAACAGAAAACAGGGTTGACCTGCCCAATGCGATGTGTGCGGTCAATCGCTTGGCTTTCTGCGGCCCTATTCCACCAAGGGTCGATGATGAATACATAGTCCGCAGCGGTAAGGTTCAGACCAAGCCCTCCTGTTTTCAATGTCATGATGAAGACGCCGATGGTAGGGTCGTTTTGGAAGCGCTGGACCAAAGATTGCCGGTCAACCGTGGCTCCCGTCATGACAAGATGCCCGATGCCGAGGGAAGAGAGATCTTCACTGACCAATTCGATGGTAGCAAGGAAATTGGTGAAGATCAGACACTTATGCCCTTCCTCCACCAGAGTGGAGATGACATCCTTGCAATAGGTCCGCTTGGCAGAAATTCCGGGGTATGCACCATCGGCTTCAGGCACTGATGCAAGTCGTCTCAATTCGGTCAGGGCTTGAAGAATCATGAAGGTGTTTTTGGCAATTCCTCCCACCGATATGGCGCTGGCAACCTTCTCTTTGAGTTCTGCGCGGCGCCTGTTGTACATCGCCAAATGCTGTTCATCCAGCTCAATATAGGCAGTCTGCTCAGTCTTTTCCGGAAGGTCCTTGAGCACATCTTTTTTTACTCTTCTCAGCATGAAAGGATAAATTCTGGTTTTCAGATCCCTGAGGGCTTCCGCATCTTGGTTCTCTTGTATAGGTCTTAGGTAGGTTTGCATGAACTCCTGCGGATTGGGGAAAAAAAGAGGATTGATGAATTGGAAGAGGCTGTACAACTCTGAAAGACCGTTCTCCACCGGGGTTCCACTGAGTGCCAGGCGGTGTTCTGCTTGCAAGGAAAGCACTGCATTGGTGGTCTTTGTCTCCAGGTTTTTTATAGTTTGTGATTCATCGAGTATGATGTAGCAGAACCGTTTCTTTGCGAGATCCTTGCAGTCGTTGCGGATGGTGGCGTAGCTGGAGAGCACAATCTTTATATTCGGATCATCCAACTGCGACACCTGTCTTCCCTGTCCATAGTAGAGCAAGCATGAGAGTTCCGGGGCAAAACGAGAAAGTTCATTCTGCCAATTGAAGATCAAGGAGCGTGGAACCAGGATGAGGGATGGCGAATGCGGTTCTTTTGCATAAAGGTTCCGCAACAAGGCAATTACCTGCACCGTTTTCCCAAGGCCCATCTCATCGGCCAAGCATGCACCCATATGATGGGTCTGAAGATACTCCATCCACTGTACACCATACTGTTGGTAGGGCCGAAGGGCCCCTTCTGCCAATGCATAGGTTGCATCATGCTCGCTGAGCGTATTGAACCCTTGATAGAAAGCTTTGGCACGGTCAGGTCCTTCTCCTTGGATGGAGAGTTCTGCTTCCTTCTCCAAAGCGGGAAGGTCGAAGAACGAAACACTCACTTTCTCTTCTTGCTTTGCATGTACGTGGACCAGTCGTTCAAAGCGATGCAGCTTTTTCATATCCGGATAGACAGCCGATCCATCACTGAGTGTAATGAAGCCCTTTTCCCGATATTCGGAAAGGAAGCGAGAGAAAGAGAATGTCTCATTCTCCATGGAGATTTCGGCATCGCCCTCAAAATAGTCAATACCGCTGCCCAAGGACAGTTTCAGCTTTGGTTTGGAAAATTTGATCTTGTATTTGCCCAGTACGGAGGATTGGAAGAGGGCGAATCGCTTGACGAGCTCTCCCATATACAGCGAGAGGAAGCGTTGGGCAAAATCAGCTTCCAGGATGAAATGCCGCTCATCCTCAAATACCGCTGATTTCGCTTCTTTTCCCATTTTTGCAAGCAACATCCTAAACTCCTCGGCAGCATCCTGCGGATAGATTACCTCGGAAATGCTAATGAGCTTCTCAGTCTCATCGAGATAGACAACCTTGATAATATCCTGTTCTTCGAAAAACCCCGGGGGATAAGATTCCAGATGGATGAGTGGAAGGATATGCAGATACCCATAGGCATCGATCTCCTTGAACACTAAGCTTGAACTTGCTGTGATGGGTGGACTGTTCTTGATCGAATATCCCGTATAGTCGAGACTGAGTGTCGGAAATTTGGAGAGTACCAAGGAGAGGTAGGTTTCAAGATCAGAGGCCTGCATGGTTGCATTCAGAATGCTCCATTCATGCCAGTAAAGGCCCAAATCCTCACATTGAAAGACGTGTGTGCCAAGCACCACATGCTCTGCTGAGATTGCATAGAGTGGGGAATTGATATCCTTCTCTCCTAATTGTTCGGAGAAGCGAATCATGGGGTGAGCGGTAATATGCTGGTTTTCACAGGGTTCAAGAATCAATTGGATGCTTGTCACCTCATTGTTTGCATGCAAAGCACGACCTTTCTCGTCAAATAGGAGATGGGAACGCAGGGCAAGGTTCATAAGTCTTGGACCTGGGTCGTGTACTGTATACGCAGCATTTGTACTATCCTGGGCATCCCAACGCAGATAGTTTTGCTCTTTCTCGTGCATGAGGGAAAAAGCTCGCAATGCGCTGCGGATCGTACCCGTATGCCGATGGTAATCGGGCTCACAAGCATTCCCTTTGGAATCCTTGAGCAACAAACCCCAACCGTCAGGTTCGTGTACCAGGTGAAAGAAAAATTGACCATTGGGCTTATTATCTTCCTGTGATGACATCTCTTGGGTATTTTTTTTCGGTCTACCGCGTTTCCTATCCGTCAATTCCATAGCATCTGATTATGACCAATGGTTAGCATGGAATCAAGAGAGCAAGCAGAGCCGGTCAGTCAGATTGCCATACAGGGCGAGCCGGACAAGGTGGGGGACATGAACTGCGACATGTGCCACGGCTACCATAATCGCATTCCCCCAGGCAAGGACGACGGGAGATACGTTCCAAGGAAAGCAATTGGATTGGGTCACCGGAAGGAATCCGCGTTGGTTCCCGTGAGGGCATAGGCGACGGTAATCTGCTTGGCGGTACCTACCTTGGTTTTTCGGTAGGTTGCCGTAACAGTCGCAGAAGCGTTCTCCGGGAATGAGGCGTCCGATGCGGCGGGTGCAAAGATGAAGGATATCTTCTCCAGATTGCTGAAGGGCGAATGTTTACTATCATCTCTTGGTTGCATACACACAGAAGCCTGCCCTTGTCATACATTCAAGACGGCAGGTTTCTGCATGTTGCGCTCACGTGGCTTTTGGTTTCTGATTACATTAGCCAATACAACGGTATTAAGCTCCGACTCCTCACACGCAATAGATTGTCCATCAAAGGTGATGGTCAGATTCTAACCCTCTGGACGTTATCGGTGACGGCTCCAATGTTACCGCTAAAGGCTTTCATTTCATTGTCAATCCAAATTCATGTCACCATAACCAATCCATCGATTATGCCAGCCATCGGCTGTTCCATTTGCATTTCGCTTCGAAAATGTAGAGATTATCTATTGAAAATTCATCCATGTATTGGCCGCATCCCAATGTTCAATGTGAGGCATTCTTAAGGCTGGATCAATTCATAGGTATCCAAGGGCCATGTTTTTTCTCAATTGACCTGTCGTAAGGCCAATCCATCGTATACCTACTCATCGCTTTTCTCTTTGCTTTATTTGCAGAAAATGACTCCTTTTATGCAAATCGGCATTTTTGCATCAAAGACGCAGGTAGAATCCAGCCAAAATTGTTAATTCACACTTGCACTGCGTATCTCATCCCCCATGCCCAACAGGGATGAGCACATATGAGTATCCGAGGGAGAATCAGATGCGATCGAGTTTCTGGAAACGTTTCTGCATAGTAGCTATGCTAATTTTTTCAACACTACAGTTCCTTTCAGCGGTTTCAAGAGAATTGTCCTTCGAAGTGGGAACCATACTGGAAAGCGATTCCCCGTATCGGTACCGTTATGCACAACACCCTTGGGCGACCATCAAGGATGGGCAAACAGTCTTGGATCTGCACAGCTTCGATGACAATGATTGCTTGGTCATCCAAAGGAATGTAGAAGGAACTGCATGGGATGAGGAACACTACTACAGATTCGACAGCATGGAAGGGAAATGGCATCTCATCCAGAATCCTTTGCTGGACGTAAGACTAAGCGTCTCATCTCCGGATGCTTCTGTAACAAGCTTTCGGTATCAGGCGGGAACAACACCGAGTAAGGATTGGAAGTTTGTCGAGCAGGGGAAGACCCTCATCGAGTTACCGTGGTTCGATCCAGCTACACTGCTGTTTGTGCAACAGTCAAAGGATGGGAAGGACTGGGGCGATGTGTACCGATACCAGTATGATCCTGAAACCAAGAGTTGGAACGTGTTGCCTTTGGCATCAGCAATTGGGCGTGGCAACGATTCACACCCAAGTCGGACTCAACCGAAGAACCAAGAACCATTGATCGGCTTACGGCTGAACATCTCAGCTCCTGATACCTCTTATACCTCATTCCGATATCAGACAGGGACAATTGCCGGTACGGAATGGGTAGCTGTTGAGCAAGGTAAGACCCTCATCGAGTTGCCGTGGTTTGATCCAACCTCACTGCTGTTCGTGCAACAGTCAAAGGATGGGAAGGACTGGGGCGATGTGTATCGATACCAATATGATGCTGAAACCAAGGTATGGAGAGTGCTGCCCAGTTCATCAGAGCCAGAGCGAAGCATCTCTCCGTTCGTGATGCTGTTGAGGACGACCGAGTCTCTTCACCATATCTATGAAGCAAGGTATGGAGGTGGTGTCGAGTACATGCAGGAGAGTCCGTTGCATCCGCAATTGGTGCTTGTCGGAGACCTCGCGGTCAGTGGCGCTTCATTGAACAATATCTGGATAGAACGATTCCTAATTCTCGATGCCAGTCTTGGACTAGGTTACAGGATTCCTTTGATGAGGCAGTTTAATCTTGTGCCTTCGGTCAAGTACGGCATTTTGGTGCATATGGGTAATTTGGATTATGCAAATGATGGGAGTGCGAAAAGGCAGTTCTATATAGATCAGCAATTGCGAGGATCGTTGAGCTTTGAGTATGCGTTGACCGAAAGGATGTGCGCAGTCATTAGGCCTGAGGCATTGGTGTTCTTTGAAGCCAACCATATTGGCATGCAGTATGGGATTGGTGCCGGTCTACAGTTCAAATTATAGGGTAATCAGATGAAAACATGGAAAATATTGGTAATAGTGGTAGGTTTGATACTTGCATCATTTATCGGATGCAGCGACATGATCGAGTCATTATCCCAAATTGAATTGAAGGTTACGATTGACGACCACAGCATTCCTTTGGATTCAGTGTTCACCCTCTATGGGACACGTGAGGGTTCTCGGGATCAAGTCACAAAGGTTCTTGGTTCTGTGACAGAAATGACGCTACTCCCTTTACAAAGCGGTACCTGGAATCTTCGTGTAGAGGCAAGAGTAGATGGTATATTGAAGGGTGAAGGATCGAGTACCGTTTCGGTCAATTCGGGTGCAACCATGCCAACAACCATAAACATGATTTACCAGTATGGGGTCACGTTCGATGCTGATGGAGGTTCGTCGCTCTCGATATCCGGCAAAGATGTCATCTATGGGCAAGCGTATGGATCTTTAGCCACAGCAACTAAAACCGGCTATACATTGGAAGGATGGTATACCGAACAGAATGGGAATGGAACAAGAGTTGATGAGGATACAACTGTAAACATTGTGTCACCCCAAACGTTGTATGCAAAATGGACGGCAAACACATACACGGTGACCTTTGACAAGCAGTCAGGGACCGGTGGCTCTGATACGGTGAATGCTGCCTACGATGCCGCGATGCCGAGTGCAACAGCCCCGACGAGGAGCGGCTACACGTTCGGCGGGTACTACGATGCGGCAGGCGGTGGCGGCTCCCAATACTACTCTGCTGCGATGGCAAGCGTACGAGTCTGGGATAAAGCAACTGCTACGACGCTGTATGCGAAGTGGACCCCCATCAGCTATTTGATCACCTATGAGCTGGACAGCGGAGCCAACAACGCTTCCAATCCCTCTGGCTATACGATAGAGACGACGACCATCACGTTGCTGGCACCCACAAAAACCGGCTATACGTTCGGCGGGTGGTTTTCTGACAGCAGCAATACTACTGGGAACGAGGTTACAGCAATCCCGCAAGGTTCAATCGGGGATAAGACCGTGTTTGCGAATTGGACAGCAAACAGCTACACAGTGACTTTTGACAAGCAGTCAGGGGCCGGTGGCTCTGATTCAGTGAGGGCCACCTACGATGCTGCGGTGCCAAGTGCTGAAGCCCCGACGAGGACCGGCTACACGTTCGCCGGGTACTATGATGCGGCGAATGGTAGTGGAACCCAATACTACACTGCTGCGATGGCAAGCGCTCGAACCTGGGACAAGACGGTTGCGACGACGCTGTACGCGAAGTGGACAGCCAACAGCTATACGGTGAGCTTCGACGGCCAGAGCGGATCTGACCCAAGTCCTGACGATAAGAGCGTGATCTATGACCAGCAATACGGGACGCTGGCCACCACGACCAGAGCGGGATACACCTTCGGCGGCTGGTACACCGGGACCAACGGAACGGGCACGAAGGTGCAAAGTACTACAATGGTAACTTCCACTGAAAACCTGACGTTGTATGCAAATTGGACAACCAACAGCTATACGGTGAGTTTCGACAAGCAGTCAGGGACAGACGGCTCTGATTCGGTGAATGCTACCTACGATGCCACGATGCCTAGTGCGACAATCCCGACGAGGACCGGCTACACATTCGGCGGGTACTATGATGCGGCGAATGGTAGTGGAACCCAATACTACACCGATGCGATGGCAAGCGCTCGAGCCTGGGATAAAGCAAGTGCGACAACGCTGTATGCGAAGTGGACGGCCAACAGCTATACGGTGACCTTCGACAAGCAGTCAGGGACAGACGGCTCTGACTCGGTAAATGCTGCCTACGATGCTGCGATGCCGAGTGCGACAGCACCGACGAGGACCGGCTATACGTTCGGCGGGTACTATGATGCGGCGAATGGTAGTGGAACCCAATACTACACTGCTGCGATGGCAAGCGTACGAGTCTGGGATAAAGCAACTGCGACAACGCTGTACGCGAAGTGGACCCCCATCAGCTATGAGATCACCTATGTGCTGGACAGCGGAACAGAAAACACCTCCAATCCCTCAGGCTATACGATAGAGACGGCGACGATCACGTTGCTGGCCCCCACAAAGACCGGCTACACATTCGGCGGCTGGTTCACAACCAGCAATTTCACCGGAAGTGCTGTGACGAGACTTGTGCTTGGTTCAACGGGTGACAAGACGCTGTACGCGAAGTGGACAGCCAACAGCTATACGGTGAGCTTCGACGGCCAGAGCGGATCTGACCCAAGTCCTGACGATAAGAGCGTGATCTATGACCAGCAATACGGGACGCTGGCCACCACGACCAGAACGGGGTACACATTCGACGGCTGGTACACCGGGACCAACGGAACGGGCACGAAGGTGCAAAGTACTACAATGGTTTCAATTGTTGCTGACCAGATACTATATGCGAAGTGGACGGTCAACAGCTATACGGTGACCTTTGACAAGCAGTCAGGGACAGACGGCTCTGACTCGGTAAATGCTACCTATGATGCCACGATGCCGAGTGCGACAATCCCGACGAGGGCTGGCTATACGTTCGGCGGGTACTATGATGCGGAGAATGGTAGTGGAGCCCAATACTACACCGATGCGATGGCAAGCGTACGAGTCTGGGATAAAGCAAGTGCGACAACGTTGTACGCGAAGTGGACGGCCAACAGCTATACGGTGACCTTTGACAGGCAGTCAGGGACCGGTGGCTCTGATTCGGTAAATGCTACCTACGATGCCACGATGCCGAGTGCGACAATCCCGACGAGGACCGGCTACACGTTCGGCGGGTACTATGAAGCGGCAGGCGGTGACGGCACCCAATACTACACTGCTGCGATGGTAAGCGTACGAGTCTGGGATAAAGCAAGTACGACAACGCTGTACGCAAAATGGACAGCGAACAGCTACACAGTGACCTTTGACAAACAGTCAGGGACCGGTGGATCTGATTCGGTGAATGCTGCCTACGATGCCGCGATGCCGAGTGCAACAATCCCGACGAGGACCGGCTACACGTTCGGCGGGTACTATGATGCGGCGAATGGTCTTGGAACCCAATACTACACTGCTGCGATGGTAAGCGTACAAGTCTGGGATAAAGCAAGTGCGACAACGCTGTACGCGAAGTGGACGGCCAACAGCTATACGGTGACCTTTGACAAGCAGTCAGGGAGCGGAGGCTCTGATTCGGTAATCGCCACCTATGATGCCGCGATGCCGAGTGCAACAATCCCGACGAGGACCGGCTACACGTTCGGCGGGTACTATGATGCGGCGAATGGTCTTGGAACCCAATACTACT
>Ga0334883_1003775_pt1 | contig 15584 bp, 11 predicted proteins | sample GraSluR1_MG_6_FD_207230 | JGI IMG/M metagenome (GOLD analysis project Ga0334883, IMG submission 207230) | Sludge microbial communities from methane-producing bioreactor in Wageningen University, Netherlands - Granular Sludge_09_05-R1 | ecosystem: Engineered > Bioreactor > Anaerobic >... | reverse complement strand
AGCCGTGTCGGTTTTTGAAAGGCGGTAAACATAAAACAAAAACAAACCGAACATCAACAGTAGAAACAGGCCGTCGAACCTTGAGATCACGGGATTTTCATAAAGGAAAAAGTTATTGGCCAACAAGAATAAAAGCACCACAGCCAGCAGCGAAATGGGAATTTCTTTCCAGGTAGTGCTCGATTGTACAACCAACGGGTAAATGATTCCGGTGATTCCCAGAATTAAAAAAAGATTGGCGATGTTGCTCCCCAATACGTTTCCCAAAACAATGTCGTTGAAATTTTGTGACGATGCAATCACATTTACCACCAGTTCCGGAGCCGAAGTTCCAAAGGCAACAATAGTTAGCCCAATCACCAAATCGGAAACCTGGTATTTTTTTGCCAGCGCCGAAGCGCCGTTCACCATCCAGTCAGCCCCTTTAATTAAAACCGCAAGACCTAAGACCAGCAATAAACTGTTTACAAGCATTAGAATATTTTTGGTGATAATTGATTTCTCAACGTGTAAAAAAACAAATAATCCTGTGAACTGCCAAAAAGTGTGTCCGAACACATATTTTCTGTTTTGCAACATTTTTTGCAACTCATACCAAATAATAAAAATCTATATATCAGTCATATAATTTAATTGTTCAGTCACCGGCACCATCGGAAAGTGTGCACGCACACACATTTTGTTTGTAGTTGATTATCATTTTTTTACATTTGATAAAATTTTACTTCAAAAACCGATGGAGCGAACCAAAAAAGTAACCATTCAGGATGTAGCCCGATACGCCAACGTTTCGGTGGGCACCATCGACCGGGTAATCCACAACCGGGGCAAAGTTTCACCTGAAAAACGAAAAAAGGTGGAAGAAGCAATCGAAAAACTCAAATTTAACCCGAATATGCTGGCGCGGACCCTCGCTCTTGGAAATCAATTCACCATTTGTGTACTTGTTCCCGCTGCTCCCTATCCGGGGCATTACTGGTCTATGCCGTTGCAGGGACTGGAAATGGCTGCGACTCAGTTTAAGGATTACGGAATTATTACCGAATATTTTTTCTACGACCTTTTCGATGAAAAAAGCTTTACACAGCAGGCAAATAAAATAGCCGCGATTGAACCAAACGGGGTGGTACTCGCCCCGCTTTTCCTGAAGGAAAGCAAGGTTTTCGCTGAAAAACTGAGACAAAAAACTATCCCTTACATTTTTATTGATGCTGATTTACCGGGCGGACAAAGTCTTTCCTACATTGGCCCGGATGTGAAACAAAGTGCTTTCATTGCCGGACGGCTGTTAAATTCTCTCCTTCCAGATAACGCTGAAATGCTTATCGTGAACATGGTCAAAGGTTTTGAAAACGCATCGGCGCTTCATCGAATGGAGGAGGGTTTTAATAATTATTTTCATGAAAATGGAATGGAGAAATCAAAAACAATCCACACACTTACCATCAACTCCACCCAAAAGGAGAATGTTTTCAGGGAACTCACCCGGTTCTATATAAAACACCCGGCCATTAAAGGGGCTTTTGTAACCAATTCCAAAGCTTTTCTGGTAGCAGAATTTCACCGCCTTCATGATCTGGACATCCGACTGGTGGGTTATGATTTGGTTCCTGAAAATATGGAACACCTGAAAAACGGGGGAATCGACTTTATTATCTCCCAAAGCCCTGTTCAACAAGGAAAAAGAGCAATTCAAACGTTGTTCGATTTTTTTGTATTTAAAAAAAACCCGGATAAAATTCAGCATGTTCCGCTGGACGTTATAATTCAGGAAAACCTGGATTTTTACATCAGTTTTAACCGGCACGTTCAAAACGGAATTAATAACAATCAATAAACGAGAATATTATGGATAAAAATTTCAATTCGAGAAGGGATTTTCTTAAAAAATCGGCCGGTGTTTCAGCCGGACTGATGGTTGGCGGGATTCTTCCCGGTTTCAGTGCTGAAAGCTACCGGCGCATTATGGGCGCCAACGACATGCTTCGGGCATCGGTGATGGGTGTCTTTTCACGAGGAAATGCACTGGCACAAAACTTCGCCTTCCAGGAAAACTGCGAGGTTATTCATGTTTGCGATGTGGATTCGCGGGCTATTGAAAAATGCTCGGACAACGTGCAAAAAGTGCAAAACAAAAAACCACAGGGATTTGTGGATTTCCGAAAATCGCTGGAAAGCAAGGATGTGGATCTGCTGGTAGTAGCCGCACCCGACCACTGGCATGCACCGGCTGCGCTGCTGGCCATGCAGGCTGGCAAACATGTGTATCTGGAAAAACCTTGCAGCCACAGTCCGCGCGAAGGCGAAATTCTGGTGGAAGCTGCCGAACGGTACAAAAAATCAATCCAAATGGGCAACCAGCGCCGGTCCTATCCCAAGGTGGTGGAAGGAATTAAGGAACTGAAAAACGGAATCATCGGAAGGCCCTATTTTGGGAAAGGCTGGTACACCAACAACCGCGGCCCCATTGGCGTAGGCAAAAAAGTGGCCGTTCCCGACTGGCTCAACTGGGAACTCTGGCAGGGTCCGGCAACGCGAATGGATTACAAAGACAATATTGTGCACTACAACTGGCACTGGTTCTGGCACTGGGGAACCGGCGAGGCGCTGAACAACGGTACCCACATGATTGACCTGCTCCGCTGGGGTTTCGGCGTGGATTACCCGGTAAAAGTGAGCTCAAACGGTGGCCGTTACCACTATTCCGACGACTGGGAAACGCCCGACACGCAGGTGATTAACCTCGATTTCAAGGAAGGTGTTTCCATGAGTTGGGAAGGCCGGAGCTGCAACGGAAAACCCATCGAAGGCAGTTCAGTTGGCGTTATTTTTTACGGCGAAAAAGGAAGCCTTTTCATTCCGTCAGGTAACGAGTATAAAGTTTTCGACCTGAAAAACAACCTAATCAAGGAGGTAAAAGATTCGCAAGCGGTTGATGCGCGCGATGCTGCCAATCCGTCGAGTCACCTCGATTCGCTGCACATCCGCAACTTTTTCAACAACATTCTTTCGGGAGAAAGCCTGGTGGCCGATATCGATTCGGGCCACAAAAGTACGGTACTGGTGCAGCTTGGTAACATTGCACAACGCGTGGGCCATTCGCTGGAAATCAATCCCGAAAACGGACATATTCTGAAAGACAAAAAAGCAGAAAAACTTTGGTCGCGCGATTATGAAAAAGGATGGGAAATGAAACTTTAAGAACACTTCAAAAAAAAATATCTCGCGCTAAGACGCTAATTTCGCGAAGAATAAAAATCTGTAATTCAATACTTTGCGTTCTTTGCACCTTTGCGTGAAACTATAAAAACATTTACAGAGTGATTTTAACAAAAAGCATTGATTATGAATTCAAGACGAAATTTCATCAAAACAACCGGGAAAGGAGTGGCTTTGGCTGCTGTGGCACCGGGAATTGTCACTCAATCAGCATTTGCTGATCAGCCTCAGAAAAACATCCGTATTGGAATCATTGGCGCTGAAAACTCGCACACCATCGGTTTTGGAAAAATGTTCAACACTGATAAAAAGTTTCCGGGAATGGAAGTACTTTACGTTTGGGGAGAAACCGACGAATTTGCCAAAAATGCGATGGAGAAGGGAAACATTCCAACCCAGGTGAAAGACCCCAACGAAATGCTGGGGAAAATCGATGCGCTGATTGTGGACCACCGCCATCCGAAGTATCATCTGGAACCGGCCATTCCATTCATCAAAGCAAAAATTCCCACATTTATCGACAAACCATTTTGTTACCGGGCAGCCGAGGGACAGGAATTTCTGAAACTGGCAAAAAAAATGGGTACACCGGTTACATCTTTCAGCTCAATCGCCCACAGCGACGCTACGTTCGATTTGAAAGACCATGTGAAAAACATGGATGGAATCAGCCAGGTGATTTGCACCGGCCCGGGGGATTTTGATTCGCAGTACGGAGGAATATTCTTTTACGGCGTTCACATTGTTCAGCCGCTCATGTATGTTTTTGGCGAAGATATTGAGCGCGTAAAAATCAGTCGCAACGGCAGCTATGGCAATGCAAGCCTGAAATTTTCCTCAGGATTGTTTGCCACGCTCATTATCAAAGAAAAAGCCCGCGGCTGGGAAACCTTTGTGGAAACACCGCAAAAACTGGTGGAACTGAAACCACGGGTGGAAGAAAAAAATCCGGCCCGAAATTATGTTGACATGGCCGAAATGTTCAGAACAGGGAAAGAACCGCGTTCGCACCAAAGCATTTTGAACTGTGTTTCGGTTTTGGAAGCACTGGAAAAATCGGCTGAAACCGAAAAATGGACGGAAGTGAAATACCTAAAAGTTTAAAGTACAGAGTTTAATGTTTAAAGTGAAAAGTATGAATGGCAAAGCAACAGTATTTATTATCAAGAGCTTCTTGTTTTTCTTTTTATTTGTTTTAGGGATGAAAGGTTTAAAAGCACAACAAATGATTGAAGGAATTCATTACCACACCGGGCAGCCGGTTCGGGTGACCATAAACAATGGGATGATTGAAAACATTACTCCATTGGATAAACCGGCTGGTGAAAACCCGGTGTACATAGCACCAGGCTTTTTCGACAACCAGGTGAACGGGTTTGCCGGCGTTTCGTTTGCCTTTGGTGACAGCGACCTCACGCCCGAAGGCATTGAAAAAGCAACCAGCGAACTCTGGAAAAAAGGTGTAACTACTTATCTTCCCACACTCACCACCAACAGCATCGAAGTTTTAACCCGGAATTTTAAACTGCTTTCCAAAGCGGTGGACGACCCAAAAATGAGGGGTTCCATTCCCGGGTTTCATCTCGAAGGGCCTTACATCAATCCGGAAGACGGGTTCCGGGGGGCGCACCCCAAACAGTTTGTAAAACTGCCCGACTGGAACGAATTTCTGAAACTCTATGAAGCATCGGGCAAAAACATTCTGCAGGTAACGCTGTCACCGGAAATGGACGGAGCGCTGGATTTTATTTCAAAATGCAGTCAGAACGGAATTACAGTGGCACTGGGTCATCACAATGCGGATATGAAAACGATAACCGCCGCCATCGACCGCGGCGCCAAAATTGCCACGCATTTGGGAAACGGTGCAGCCAACACCATCAACCGGCACAGGAATCCATTCTGGCCGCAACTGGCCGACGACCGGCTGAATATCAGCATCATCTGCGACAGTTTTCATTTGTTGCCGGAACAAATCAGGGTTTTTTACAAAGTGAAAGGCGTTGAAAAAACCATCATCACTTCCGATGTAACGCACTACGCAGCACTGGAACCGGGGGAATATAAAACCTCAACCGGCGAAACAATCGAATTGACCAAAGACGGCATGCTGCGGTTGCCGGCTCAAAACGTGCTTTACGGTTCGGCATCACCCATAACCAAAGGAGTCGGTTACGTTATGCAGGTTACCGGCTGCACCCTGGCCGATGCAGTAAAAATGGCGAGTACCAATCCAGCCCGGCTTTACAACCTGAACGACCGCGGCCTGCTTGAGCCCGGCAAACGCGCCGACATCGTGCTGTTTACCCTTGAAGATTTTCAGGTGAATATTCAGGAGACATGGGTGATGGGAAAGTTGGTTTATGAACAGTAGGCAGTTGGCAAAACGCACTTAGCGGTTCAAAAAATAAAACAATGTAGAATAACCAATATTCAATAACCAAATAGTCGGAATTCTTTGTCTCTTAATTTGAATATTATCTGAATCAAAAAATTATAAAAAATACATTTTACATGAACAAAACCTACAAAAAAATAGCCATCGCCCTCGCCGCGGTTGGCCCCGGGCTTTTTCTAATCGGTTATAATATTGGAACCGGAAGCGTAACTACCATGGCCAAAACAGGCGCCGAACACGGCATGGAGCTGTTCTGGGCACTGGTGCTGTCGTGTATCTTCACCTTCGTGCTCATGGTGGCATACGGAAAGGTAACCCTGGTTTCAGGAAAAACGGCATTAACAAACATCAAACACGAATTCAAATACGGTTGGGTGCTGGCACTTTACATTTTAATTGCACTGATAATCGGCGAATTACTGGCGCTGATGGGCGTGATGGGCATTGTAGCCGATTTGGTACAGGAAGCCATCAGGCTGCTTTTTAATGAACGGATTGTCGGCCGCGGCTGGATTATCCTGGTGCTGGCTGCCGGTTTGTACCTGTTGCTTTGGTTTGGCCAGTACAAAACCTTTGAAAAAGTGCTCACTTTTTTCGTAATCTTTATGGGGCTTTCCTTTATCGTGGTCTTTTTTATGGTAAGCCCGAATTTATCGGTAATTGCCAATGGTCTGGTTCCCGGAATTCCCGACACACCCGGAGCTATGGGTTTAGTAGCTGCCATAGCGGGAACAACCTGTTCGGCTGCCGTGTTCATCATGCGAAGTACGGTAGTGGCTGAAAAAGGCTGGGGTATTAAAAACCTGAAAGAAGAAAAAAAGGACGCCTTCGTATCCGCTGCAATGATGTTGTTTCTGAGCGGAGTGATTATGGCGGTTGCGGCCGGCACCCTGCATGTGATGGGATTTAAACTGGACAACACCGTTGAAATGATTCTTCTGTTTGAACCCATTGGCGGAAACGCCGCAGCGTTTATCCTGATTCTGGGAATTGTGGGCGCCGGATTGTCAACCATCTTCCCCATCGTGCTGATTGCCCCCTGGCTGATTGCCGACTACACCGGAAAGCCTCGGAATATCCATTCTACCCAATCGCGGATACTTATTTTTGTGGCTATGCTGTTTGCTTTCGGCACCGTATTTCTGGAACAACGTCCACCCGCTCTGATGGTTTTTTCGCAGGCATTTCAGGCTGTCATTCTGCCCGCGGTGGCCATTCCTATTCTATTGCTGATAAACCGGGCGAAACTCATGGGTATCAACAAAGCTTCCCTGCGGGAAAATATTGGCATCTGGGCGGTTGTAATCTTTTCGTTTGTAACCACATATTTTGCTATTACTGAATTGCTGATGTAGAGAGAACAGATATAAGATTATGAGACAATGAGACACAAGACTTGCAGAATCCTAATCTTGATACTTGATACTAAATATTAAAAAAATGAACAATACCGAATTCAAAAAAGACAATCTCAACATAAAAATCTTTGAAAACAAAGATGAAATGGGAAAAGCAGCGGCTGATGCCGTAGCGAAAAAACTAAACGACGCTATTTCAGAAAAAGGATTTTCAAACCTGATTCTGGCCACCGGCGCATCGCAGTTTCAGTTTCTGGAACACCTGCAAAAGCAGGTTATCGACTGGAAAAAAATCACGGTTTTTCATTTGGATGAATACAAGGGAATGCCGGTCACCCATCCGGCCAGTTTTCGTAAATACCTGAAGGAAAGAATACTGGACAAAGTTCAGCCGAAGCAAGTGTATTATCTCAACGGCGATGCACCCGATGTGGAAGCCGAAGTTTTACATTACGAAAACCTGCTGAAAGAACACCCCATCGATATCGCCTGTATAGGCATTGGCGAAAACGGGCACATTGCATTTAACGACCCGCCTGTAGCTGATTTCAACGACCCAAAACTGGTAAAAGTGGTGGAATTGGACGAAGCCTGTCGTAAACAACAGCTGGGTGAAGGTTGGTTCCCCACATTCGACGATGTCCCAACTCATGCGCTGTCACTCACCATTTCGGCCATTATGCGTTGCAAAGCCATCAGTTGTGTGGTGCCCGACGAACGCAAGGCCGAAGCGGTTTACAATACGCTGAATGCTGAAATATCAACAGCGTGTCCTGCTACTATTTTAAGAACCCATCAAGATACCGTATTGTACCTCGATGAAGGTTCGGCCTCAAAGCTTAATATGTAATTTTAAAATTCAAAAAAATGAAAACCTGGAAAATAGGAATTATCGGAACGGGAATGATAGCTGATTTTCATGCGCAGGCCATTCAGTCGTTACCCAACGCGCAGTTGGCCGGTTTTTGCAACATTAGGCCTGAAAAAGCAAAAAAAATGGCGGAAAAGTTTGGTGTAAAACACTATGAAACTTACCAAAGCATGTTAAAACCGGACGACGTGGATATGATGATGATTGCCACGCCAAGCGGGGCTCATGAAGAGCCGGTTGTTGAAGCGGCAAAACATGAAAAGCATGTACTTTGCGAAAAACCAATTGAAATTCAGCTCGACCGCATTGACCGGATGATTGAAGCCCACAAAAAAGCGGGAACGCATTTGGGTGGGATTTTCAATTTCAGGTACAACGAAACCACGCAAATCATAAAAAAAGCCATCGATGAAAACCGGCTGGGCAAAATTACCTATGCCGCAGTGCATGTGCCGTGGTGGCGCAATAATGACTATTACGAAGGCTGGCACGGGACCTGGGAACTCGACGGGGGCGGTGCGTTGATGAACCAGTCCATCCACATGGTTGACCTGCTGTTGTATATGATGGGACCTGTTGAACGACTGTGCGCGTTTACTTCACACCTGGGACATCCACAAATTGAAGCAGAAGACACGGCAGTGAGCGTACTTCAGTTTAAAAACAAAGCCCTGGGCATGATTTACGGAACAACTGCCTCTTTTCCCGGCCAGTTTCGCCGGCTGGAAATTACCGGTACAAAAGGCACCATTGTTCTGGTGGAAAATAGTTTGCAGGTTTGGCAGTTTGCCGAAATGAATGAAGAAGATGACAAAATTATCCAGAAGTATGGTGTGATTGAAGGTGGCGGCGGAGTGGCCGATCCGGCAGCTATGACTTATGAAAACCATGCCAAAAACCTGGCTGCTTTTATTCAGGCCATCGAAGAAAACCGGCCTTTTGAAATCGACGGCGAAGAAGCCCGGAAATCGGTGGCTTTAATCCTCGACATTTATCAATCGGCAAAAACGAGTTCCATGATTACAAAAGATTAAAATACAAAATCAATTAAAAAAACGAATAGTTACAAAAATGAAAAACCTAAAAATATTCTTTATTTTCCTGATTTTATTTTCCTCATTAAATATGAGTTACGCTCAAAACTACGACGAATCGAAAGTGGGCGAATACCAACTTCCAAAGCTTTTGGTTTCTGAAAGCGGGCAAACCATTTCAACACCGGAACAATGGGAAAGTATCCGTCGCCCTGAAATTCTCAAACTATTTGAAGATCACGTTTACGGTCAGGTTCCCAAAGATTTTGCCGACATCAGATTCATAGTAACAAACCAGGATAAAAAGGCGATGGACGGAAAAGCCACACTAAAGGAAGTGGCCATTACCGTCACGCGAAACAATAAATCGGTGACCATGAACCTGTTGATGTTCACGCCCAACAAGGTGAAAAAACCGGTGCCCATGTTTCTGGTTATCAACCACAGGGGATTAAAAACCATGGACATGACCCGCCAGAACAAGGACGGTTTCTGGCCGGCAGAACAAGTGATTGAAGCCGGTTACGGCATTTCCGGGTTCGATGTAATCGATGTAGCTCCTGACGATAAGGTGAAGTTTACCGAAGGAATTCTGGACCAGCTTTATCCCGAGCAACTGGAAATGGATAATGGAATGCGAGGTCTGGGTGCCTGGGGCTGGGGCGCCGCCCGGGCTATCGATTATTTTGAAAAGGACCAATTGGTGGATGCGACCAAAATCATTTCGGTGGGGCACTCACGCGGAGGCAAATCTTCGCTCTGGTTTGGCGCACAGGATGAACGCGTAGCCATTACCATCTCCAACGAATCAGGAAACTCGGGTGCGGCACTTTCCCGCAGGTATTTTGGGGAAACAGTTGACCGGATTACTACTAATTTTCCATACTGGTTTTGTCCCAATTACCGCCAGTATGCCGGAAATGAAGATAAACTTCCGGTTGACCAGCACATGCTGATGGCACTCATTGCTCCGCGCGCTGTTTATGTGGCCAGTGCGGCCGAAGATCTGTGGGCCGATCCCAAGGGTCAGTACCTGGCGTTAAAAGAGGCGCAACCCGTTTTCAACCTGTATGGAATCAAAACAAATCTGCCGGAAGAAATGCCTGAAGTCAATGATCAAATCATTCGGCCTCACATGGGTTTTCACAACCGCGAAGGCAAGCACAACATGACGCCTTACGACTGGCAGCAGTTTATCCGGTTTGCTGATGCGTATTTTAAAACGCGTTAAAATTTTGCAGATGAAATTTTTCCTGATTTCCATACTTTTCATTTTTGGTTTTCATTCTGCGAAAGTGTTTTCACAGGACTTTCAAAACCGGAACAAAGAAAAGTTGTGGGAACAAATTGAACCTTTCTTTTCTCCCCCTGAAAAATTCCGGAATCAGTTTGGGGAATTTCGTTCGCCACTAAAGTTTTACAACGGGAAAGCGGTTCATTCTGCCGACGACTGGAAACAACGACGCGAAGAAATTCTCAACCACTGGAACGAAATGATGGGTGTTTGGCCCGATCTGATTACCGATCAGAGATTCGAAATTATTGAAACCACAAAAAGGGAAAATTTCACACAACACAAGGTCTCTTTCTGTTGGCTTCCAAACGAAAAAACAGAAGGGTATCTTTTAATTCCGGAAGGGAAAGGGAAAAAGCCTGCAATAATCACTGTTTTTTACGAACCTGAAACAGCCGTTGGACTGGGAAAACCGCACCGCGATTTTGCTTACCAGCTTGCCAAACGCGGTTTTGTAACTCTATCCATCGGCACAACGGAGGCAACTGAGAATAAAACCTATTCGCTCTATTATCCGTCCATTGAAAACGCCGAATTACAACCTTTGTCGCTGCTGGCATACGCTGCCGCCAACGCCTGGCATGTGCTGGCTAAAGTGGAAGAAGTGGATTCCACCAGGATTGGAATTACCGGGCATTCTTTTGGCGGGAAATGGGCTTTGTTTGCCTCCTGCCTGTTTGAAAAGTTTGCATGTGCCGTTTGGTCCGATCCTGGAATTGTTTTCGACGAAACCAAAGGCTCGGCCGTAAATTACTGGGAACCTTGGTATTTGGGCTATTACCCGCCTCCGTGGAGCGATACCTGGCGAAAAACAGGCAACACCGAAAATGCAAAAGGCCTTTATCCAACGCTGATCAGGGAAGGCTACGACCTCCATGAACTTCACGCTCTGATGGCTCCGCGGCCGTTCCTGGTTTCGGGAGGTTCCTCCGACCCGCCCGAACGTTGGAAAGCGTTAAACCATACCATTGACGTGAATAAACTGCTCGGTTACCACAACCGGGTAGCCATGACCAACCGCCCGGAACATTCGCCCAATGATGATTCGAACGAACAGATTTACCGCTTTTTTGAATATTTTTTGGGAGATTGAATAAAAATATTCCACCAGAGAAAGACTGGAAAAAATTAGTTAACAAAACCAGATAACCAAAAAATTATCACAATATTTTTGTTTTACTCAATACATTGAGTAATTTTACTCAGTGTATTGAGTAAAATAACAAAATATGTTTAAAAGACCTTATTTTCAGACTCTAACAAAAAGATTGAAAGAACCTAAAAAGTTCATTCAGGTGATTACCGGTCCTCGGCAAGTAGGAAAAACTACATTGGTGCACCAGGTTTTAAAAGAAATCCAAACCCCTTCCATATATACTTCTGCCGATGGAGTAATAAACATTAGCCCCGAATGGATTGAACAGCAATGGAACAATGCCCGGTTAAAGTTGAAAACCAGTAATTTTTCTGAATTGATTTTTGTGATTGATGAAGTTCAGAAAATTCCCGATTGGAGTGAAATGGTCAAGGCAAACTGGGATTCGGATATGTTGAACGGACTTGAAATCAAATTAGTTTTGCTTGGTTCTTCACGGTTACTTATTCAAAAAGGTTTGACTGAATCGTTGGCAGGAAGATTCGAAGTGATATACACGGGACACTGGAATTTTGAGGAAATGAACCAGGCATTCGGGATCACTGAAGAACAGTTTGTTTGGTTCGGTGGATACCCTGGTGCTGCCGGTTTGATAAACGATGAACAGCGCTGGAACGATTACATCATAAATTCGCTCATTGAAACAACCATTTCGCGTGATATTTTGCTGATGGAAAATATTAACAAACCCGCTTTGCTGCGAAATCTGTTTGAATTGGGCTGCTCTTATTCCGGTCAGATTTTATCCTTCACAAAAATTTTGGGGCAACTTCAGGATGCAGGAAACACCACAACGCTATCGCATTACCTGCATTTACTTGACAGTGCCGGATTATTGTCCGGATTGCAAAAATTCTCAAAAGGAAAGATTACCAAACGTTCTTCAAGTCCGAAGTTTCAGGTTCAAAACACGGCCCTTTACAGTGCGTTGAGCGATTATCAGTTTTCTGAAGTTCTTGAAAATACTGAAAATTGGGGAAGACATGTTGAGTCAGCCATTGGCGCACACTTTTTGAATGCGGCCAGGGCAAATAATCTGGAATTAAATTATTGGCGGGAAGGCAATTTTGAAGTGGATTTTATCCTTCAATATAAAAATAAAATTATCGGAATTGAGGTGAAAATAGGTTCTGCAAAATTCACTAAAGGAATGCAACGATTCAGTTCACATTTCAAACCACACAAAATGTACTTAATTTCAAATGACGGCTTAAACTGGAAAGAGATATTGAGAATCAATCCGGTTGATTTGTTCTAAAACTCAATCCCCTCAAAATCCGTTCTGATTAAATCCGGTAAGTGAATCTGTCACCTGTTTTCATTCATTCAGCAAATGTTGGGCTGCCAGTGCCAGAAACATGAAGTGGGTAGCGCCGCCACCCATTACATATTCGGTTTGCTGCCACAGGAACGGCCACACTTTCAGCTCGGGAAAGTCGGGACGGATGATGCCTGTACCGGATGCCACACCACCGGGCGTAAACGACCAGTCGGCGCGGTTTACTCCATAAGCTACAAGCAACGATTTCGACCCCACACCCGAGGCAAACGATGATGTATTTTCTCCCGGATGATGCCCCAGCATAAAATGCAGTGCATTCAGCAATAAGCTATTATCGAAATTCATCGGAAGGTTCTTATGCAAAAAGTAGTGCTGCATACCAAGCCGCTGGATACCCCATCCATCGCCCCAGATGCGGATATTGTAGGGAACTCCGAAGGGATTTTCCTTTTGCCGGGCCACCAAATCATTCTGCAGTTTCTGAAACGCCAGCAACAAATTTCTGCGAAACGCATCATCTTCCAAATCGTTAAAAATCCGTGCCATCATATATCCTGTAGAATGGATGTTGTTCATGATTCGTTCTTCCATAGCTACCAAATCGTTTTTATAGCGGGCAGCTCCGGTAGAAATAAAAAGCTCGACAGCGGCGTTGATGCGGGAAGAAGCCCACCGGTTTGACATGTCGCGTTCCATATCGTAGAGCTCAACTGCAGCCTGAAGGCATTGCTGTGCCAGCGTGTCGTTAAACCCTTTCAGCACGCGTGAGGCTGCCGCCAGTGCCTGAATGGCGGTATATTCATGGCCGGGATGTTCTTCGGTAAACACCCACCGGTCGTCGGTTTTTCCCGATTCGGTTCCGGTACGCTCATTTTCGCCCAGTTCGGGATTGAATTTCAAGCCGTCGGTCATGGCTGCTGCGTCGCCCAGCAGTACGTACTGCCGCAGTTCGTTACAGATGATTCCCCGGTAAAGCCGTCCCAGGTTTTGATAACCACCCAGGATGGAAAGCACGCCATGTTCCACCTGCTGTAAAATGTCTGGCTTGCCGTCGGGAAGGTGTATCTCCACAATTCGGCTGTGCTGATCGATGGTTGTCATATCCCAGTCCACATCAAACTCTTCGTAAGCCAGTGCCAGCGTCCAGATTGTGCCCGATTGAGATTCCACACGCAAGTCGTAATCGCCGGCATCGTGCCAGCCGCCAATGTTAAGGCCGGGCACCTGGTTAAACGGTTCAAAATCGGTTAAGGTGGAAGGCCCCTGCACATATCCGTCGAAATGGTTGGTGTCCACCGGCGCCATCAGCGCATCGTCCATGTGGCAGAGGTCGTGCCAAACACGGTAACCTTCGTTTATGCGCATGTGGCACATCTGCACCGGCAGGAAATATTCCAGCGTGGGCTGCCACACGTGCCGGTCATATACATCGGCATCTATTTTAAACGGTTCGGTTTTAAAGTCGCCGTAAACCACCTGGTACAGGCCCGGTTGCATCACTTCCGAAAAATCGAACCGGTGATAGTTAAAACGGAGGTATCTGCCCCACTCTTCCGGCACTGCGGTTTTTATGGTTTCAAAACCTCCTTTTTCCGATAACCGAATCAGTGAAATATTTTCAATATGAGTTTCGGCTTTATCCAGTTCTAAAGTTGCCACTTTAGGCTGACCGGGATGATAACCTACCTGACTGACATGCACCACCGGTTTATGTTTGAATCCTACCGCCACATACGGTTCGACAAACCATTCGATTGCATTTTTGGTTGCGCCGGAAGGGATTTCGGAACGGACCACAAACCAGCCGTTGTTGTGGTAAAACCGGCCGTCGAGCAGTTTTAACTCCTCTTTCATGCTGGTTATTTTTATGGTTTGCTCCGGAACATCGGGAGCTATGGTAAGCATTTTTCCGGTTGCCAGCGGAAAGGCCTGCCAGTTGCCGTCTGCATCCTGTTGCATGGGGCCGTTGGGCTGGGTGGGGAAAAGGCCCGATTTTTCGTCCATGTACCAGGTTTTTCCAAACAAATCGCCGGGAAAAAGTTCCAGAATAAAACCTACCTTGCCAATCCACTCTTCCGGCAGCGGCTCTTCCAAATCCACCACAATCCGGAAGTTTTTTCCTTCGCCAAACACCCGAACATCGTAACTGAAATCCAGGTCGGGGTAAAAAATTGGATTGAACCCTTTCATATGACGGCTTTCGTCGGGATATGAACAGGCAATTCTGATTTCGTTATTTTCGGGAAAAACCTGCCGCTCACCCACCTTTGGTATAGGTTGCCACTGGCCCGGTGTAGGCTCCAGCCTGATGTCGCCGTTTGTTGCAATGCGTGTTCCGTTCTGGATAATTGCTATTCCACCCTGATGCCCCTCGGGATAGATGTCGTAAAACACCATCACATTCAACCCGGGCATTTCAAAATATTCATCCTCATTAATGATCAAAGACTGGGAGGTTGCGGTAAAAGAAACAGCAATAACCATTGCCAGCAAAAAAAATTTCTTCATGATATATGGTTTAGATTTCAAATTGTAAATATAACAACCTGATTCAATTTTCACAACATGAGAAAGTTTATTCGGATGAAATAAAAAAATAATTACTTTAGCTCGATTTTAACAGCGTATTCCTTACATGAACAAAAGAAAACCAATACGATGGTTTAAAAAACTATCAGCATTATTCATTTTAATGATTTTTAGCGCTATACCACCAAGCCTTTCAGCAAATGCAAAAGAAGACAGCCTAAAAAGTATTTTGGCTAATACGGAGGATGATTCATTGAGGGTTGAAATATTGTTGCACCTGGGAAAAGCGGTGGAAGGCGCCGAATTGGGAAAGTCTGAATATTACTATACAGAGGCCCTGAAATATGAAATGGCTGACTCCATCAGAGCTGATCTTTTATATTCGCTTGGAATGATTTTTCTGCGAACGGGGGAAAACACCAAAGCAACGGAACAATTTTTAA
>Ga0334883_1003767_pt1 | contig 15639 bp, 14 predicted proteins | sample GraSluR1_MG_6_FD_207230 | JGI IMG/M metagenome (GOLD analysis project Ga0334883, IMG submission 207230) | Sludge microbial communities from methane-producing bioreactor in Wageningen University, Netherlands - Granular Sludge_09_05-R1 | ecosystem: Engineered > Bioreactor > Anaerobic >... | reverse complement strand
GAGAAAAGGGAACTGTCGTTATAGGAGGCCTCGCGGTAAACAAGATCCAGACCTGGAGATTTGAAGGAGAAGATTCACACCCGTTTATGAACCTTCCAGACCCGGAAACGGTTTATGGCTCCGGACACATTCCCCTCTTCAAAGACTTCGCCAACGCAATACTGGAAGACCGAGAACCATTTGTAACTGGAGAAGATGGAAAGAGAGCAGTCGAAATAATCCTGGGAATCTATAAAGCCTCCAAAAACGGAAGACATGTAAGATTCCCGCTGGGCAGTTTCTCGACGATGGAGATGATGGAAGAGAAGAGTTCGAAATAGGTTGTATTTTCTGCAAAACATAGGCTGGCGACTCATCTACGCGGATATTGAAAGAGAAAGCGTGATCTTCAGTTATTAGAACTGAAGAGCTTTTGCGATACTTAGTCGTATGTCTTTGGCAATCTCCTATCGTTCCTCTTGCTCTTTCCTCGGTCTTCCTCTCGGCTTAATGCTAAGTGATATGCCGAGCTCCTTCTCGAGACCGGCGACAAGTTCCTGTGCAAACAACGGCTTTCCAGAAGACGTGCTTCCCCTGATTCTACTGAGAAAGTCATCTTCATCGGGGAAACCGAGAAACTCTCTCCAGCCTTCAACACTCAAGTTAAGATCAAGATCCTTCAATGAGCAAAGTGGAATACCCCTAAAAGAAGTAACTGAAGCCTGAGAAGATAAATCATTATCGTCAGACGCCTTCTCCGCTCCAGAAATCGAAGAACTGTGGGTGATAAAGCCCCTCTTTATACAAGATTATTTCAAAAAATGAGTACCTATTTATCCTATTTCAAGCTTAAGGAAACCTTCAATTCTCTTCGAAATCCAGCTAAAAAACCAATATCATGCTCACAATCTATAGCCCTTCCAAGGAAACGAATTCATTCATTTTGTCTACATACGTCATGTCGAATTCTGGCTACACATTCTCAGATGCTTATTCGCTGTGAATCAGCACTACTGAGACACTCTTTATGCAACACTTTCTATTTATTCTTGTTTCACTTTTGGGGAATATCATCAAGCTTGACAATTGTCTTTTCCAATATTATTGCTTGCTCAGTACACTTATCATAGTTCCAATAGTTTGTCTTGAACTGCAGCAATTTAGGTTGTACTTTCTCTGCTACAGGGCAAAGTCCTGGTTTATACATTTCCAAATTCTTCTTTGATATTAGTGCTTCCCTTCCCGACAATCTACGATTCACAAACATAGGTTCAAGATAAGTTAACTTCCATGCAGCATATATTCCATCGCCTCCATTCTTCTGGAATTCGTCTCTGAATGTATTCCAATCAACACGTGGATGATCAAGACGAACTGCAAATGTCCAATATGTGTTCTCGTAACCATTTTCAACCTTCTGAGGAATAAGCCAGTTACAATTCTTAATGACTTCTTTGAACAGTTCGGCAGACTTTTTTCTCGCTTCAACAAGATCCTTCATGTTTTCCAACTGGGCAAGTGTAACAGCAGCACACAATTCTGGCATTCTATAATTCCAACCCATCATTACATGTCTTGAATAGTCTGGATCTTGAATATCCTTTCTAGTTATCTTCCCCTTTTCTGCTCCTACTCCTGCATACCCAAGTGAAGAAACTCGCCTCACATTTTCTGCCAACTCAAGGTCATTTGTAATTACCATTCCTCCTTCCCCACTAGTTATATGTTTTGAGCTTTGGAAACTGTAGCTGGCGGCATGTCCAAGAGTGCCTACTTTTCGTCCTTTATAGGAACCACCTAGACATTCTGCGTTATCTTCTATTACGAATAGTTTGTGGGCGTTTGCTATTTCCATTATTTTATCCATATCTGGAGATAAACCATATAGCGATACTGTGATTATTGCTTTAGTCTTCTCGGTAACTCTGCTTTCGATAGATTTAGGATCAATAAGAAAAGTGTCGGGATCAATATCTGCAAAAACTGGTGTTGCATTTGCCTGCAAAACTGCAAAACTTGTACTAGACATTGTCAATGGTGGAACAATTACCTCATCTCCAATACCTATCCCTTTTGCTTCAAGAAGAGAGTGCATTGTTGCAGTACCATTTATGTGAGAAATTGCATAACGGCAACCAAAGTAATCAGCGAAAGCTTTTTCTAGTCTTGTAGTCATTACCGATCCCATAGAACTTCTGAACTCAGTAGATAACACTTTTTGAAGGTATTCGAGCTCTCTGCCAGATATTCGATTCATCTTAATTCCTCCTGAAGCAATGATTTGATGTAGCCTTCGTTTCTTTCATGACCCTTATTGATAAGTGACAAAGTAGGCTCTTTTTTGATCAACTCAAGAATGTCTTTCATTAGGAAAATTTGTCCCTCTTTGTACAAAGCTGCATAGACTTTCCTAATGAATATAAGATCATCTTCTGTATCAAGTGTCCACCTAAGGGAGGAAAAATCATCGCTATTCTTAAAATTGTAAATCTTAAATCTATCAGGATTTTTCCAAATGTATGGAGTAACATGCTCACGTTCTGAAGCTCTTCTTGCTTCTTGATGAGCCTTCTTCAAAGCGGTAAAGGTACATACTTCTACATCGATTCCTTCAGGATATGTTGGCTCAATAGTATTACTTACATAATCATAATCATGTTCTAACATGATCTGAATTGCTTTGTCAATAATCTCTGGATCTTTAAGCGGGTCGTCTGCAGTAATTCTAACAATTATATCAGCACCAAACATCAATGCAGCTCCATAAAACCTGTCCAATACGTCATCTTGACTTCCTCTGAAGCAAGTCATGTTTATTCTGTCGCAAAGGCATTCGATTTCATCATCAATTCTTTCCTTAGTAGTCGCAACAACGATCTTGTTTATCAATTTAGAGCATCCAAGACGCTCTACGATATGTTCCAAAACCGTCTTTTGAAGAATTGTTTTCAACACCTTGCCTGGAAGTCTTTTTGAGTCCATCCTAGCTTGAACTATTCCAATAACCATCATCTGTTTCCTCCCTTATTGCTCCATCGATTAGGAGATATTACTTGAATATCAACATCTCCGAAACCATCTCTAAGTTCAGTTAATAGAGTATCTTCAAGCATTTGTTCAGTTATACTAGTAATCTCAACTAACTGATTGATGTTGTCTACACCGATAACTAAATAATCAATTCCGGGATTTTGATATGCAAAAAGCAAGGCAACCTTCAATCGGGAATATGAATACTTTTCGAGAATTCTGTCGAGCCTATCAAGATAGAATATTGAGTTTGTCAGATGATTAGGGATCTGATCTTGCTTCATGAGAAGCAGACCCTGCAAAAACAAACTCCTGGCAAACACAGAAACTCCGTTCACTTTAGCCCTAACAAAGAAATCGACTTCGCTTAGACGCTGATCAAAAATACTGAACGGTACTTGGATATAATCCACCAGACCAGATTCAACAACCTTAATCGCATCCTCAGGTTCATAAATTGACACTCCTATTTTTTCTACAAGCCCTAATTCTTTGCATTTTAGAAGTCCCTTAACTACTTTACCATTGTAAAAATGCTCAGGATTATGAAGAAGAAAGCCGTGGATAAAGTCTATCTTCATTTTCTTGAGGGATTCTGTAAGTTCATTGACGACTGCATCTTCGATATTATCATTAACTTTATCTAGCAAATCTGGCACAAGTTTAGATATTATCTTTATGCTTGTTTTTCGATCCTCCAAGTACTCACCAATCAGCTCTTCCGAATCTCCATAAATCTTTGCTGTGTCAAAATACTCAATCCCTTTTTCTAAAGCAAAATCAAGTATTTCGAAGATTCGTTTCTTATTGAGCTTACCACTACTGTTGTTGATGCCATATTTCATTCCAAATTGAACGGTACCAAGACAGAATTTACTCATTTGATCTTCTCCATCTTTCAGACTCATATTCGGTGAGTAATCTGCTGTAATAAAGAGAATCCCACCATTTTCCTTCTGTCCAATGTGTGTCTCTATGTTGTCCTTCAAGAGAAAAACCGAGTCTTTCAAACATCGCCTTTTTCTTCTCATCAAAACTGTATATTTCAGCCCACAGTCTGTGTAAACCAAGTTCTTCAAAGGCAAATTGCATCATAATTTTTGCTGCATCATCTGTATACATTGAGTCTATATACAGATCTTGGAATCCGATATAAATCGAGAAATCAGCGTTCCTGTCTACCCAGTTAATATAGCAAAGTCCGCACGCTCCTAATAGCTGCTCTGATTCCAAGCTTACTATCGAGAACATAATTGTATTTCTATCACCTACAACGTATTCATCGAACCACTTTCGTTGTTGTTCCTTCGAAAGCTCTCGATACTCTCTGAAGAATCTCCGAAAACTTGGTTTATTCCTCCATTCGAGAAGCTGATATAAGTCGTCTAATTCAATTGCTCTTAAACCAACATGACAGCCTATCAACATTCGGTCTCACCGAAATCATAGTAGAATAGAGCATCCCCACACTCCTTGTCATTTCTCAGTGACTTGTTCAGAAATGCCTCCAACTTATATGGCGGAATCGTTCCACGGGGAGCCGGCCTAAGCACATCGATATCATTCATAGTAATCAAGTCTCCCGCCTTAATATCCTTTTTTACCCTTAGACATCTGCGCTGTACTACATAGGTTTCTCTTTCATTCTCTTCCACCCTCTTTATGCCATCTCCGATTGCCATCTCTACCTCTCGGGTTGCGATGACCATTTTCTTCCAGCATTGAGGATCCAAAGCAAATGCATGATCTGGTCCCTCTCGCGAATTGTCATCAGTGAAGTGCTTTTCGACAATTCTAGCTCCCAAAGTTACAGCTCCAAGAACAGCTGAATAACCTGGTGTATGATCTGAGAGTCCCAATACAATACCAGGGAACACCACTGAGAATGTCTTCAGGACACTCAAATTCACATACTTGAAATTATCTCGCCTCCCAGTGTAGTTCGTATTGCACTGGAGAAGTGCAACTTCTCTCGTACCTTCAATTGCTGCGTCGACCGCCCTAATTACGTCTTCTATGCTGGATGCGCCAGAGGAAAGTATTACTGGTTTACCCGAGCGTGAAACAGTCCTGATGAAATCGGTCCAAGTTATGTCTCCCGAACCAATCTTGAAGGCCGGAACAAGATCTTTGAAGAGCTCCAAAGCCTCAAAATCATATGGTGTTGTAAAAAAATCAATTCCTACTTCGTTTGCTGTCTGGAAAAGCTCTGCTGTCCAGCCTCGATTACATTCATACTTCTTGTAAACATCAAAAACCGATTCTTTCCAAGAAGCTTGATGAGAGACCTGTTGTCCCAGCTTCTTGAATCCATAGTCGCTTACAATATCCTCAGCTTTGAAATGCTGAAACTTCACAGCATCTGCACCTGCTTCCTTAGCCAATCTTATGAGTTTCTTTGCCCTATCAAGATCCCCATCATGATTTGATGCTATGTCCGCAATAAAATATGTTGGTGATGAAATGGAGATCTCCCTTCCATTGACTTTTATTGAGCAGTCATACCTCACTTCACTTCACCTCCGATTGTTCAAATTTGTAAGCGAGTCTTGGCTTCTACAGCAATATTCTCAACTACTTCTTCCAGACTCGGCATCTTTTTTGATAAAACTGACTCGACTCTTCTCACATCCAGTCCAAGGCTTTCAGCTCTCTTAATTCCCTGAATTGAAGAAATGGTATCGTCTTTGGAGTCATTAAGAGAGAGACCTAGCCTAGAAACAGTCATCTCAATAAACTCCTTCTTACTTGAAACCGTTGAGCTAGCTAGGTTAAGAAGGCCTGTTGCTCCAATCTCAATTAGCTCAAATAAATGCGTTGAGAAGGAATTCACATCTATGCTTGAAGTGAAATAGTCAGCAAACAGCTTTATGCTTTTTCCGTTCATCAGCTCTTGTAAAAACCATTCTACGAAGGTTGGCTTTTTCGCATCTCCTTTGAAGCCAACGATATTCGTTCTGACAACAAGAGATTTACTGTAGAGAGTAGCAAGTCTTTCCGCAAGATACTTTGTTCGCGAATACTCATTTGGTAGAATCACATTCTCATTCTCGGCATGTTTCTTTCTCCCATCGTTACAAAAAAAATGATCTGTCGAAATATGAATGAATGACGCATCGAGTTTCTTGCAATATTCACTCAGATAACTGGCTGGTCTACAGTTAACACGATAAGCCTTACACGGATCGTTCTCACATGCAAGAAGATCAACAACAGCAACCGTATTGATAACAAACTCAGGCTCGAAACTCCAGAAGACTCTCTCAACCTCTTTCTCTTCTGTAATGTCAACAGGATTATCAGAGTTTGCAATGTCGACCCCCAAAACAGTGTAAGATCTCTTCTGTGCTTCAAGGACAAGAGATTTGCCCAACATCCCCGAAGACCCAAATATCAACACCTTCATCTTTTCACCTTCATAGTCCTGGATTATTGCCTATCCACTCTTTTGTCTTTTCAATGCCTCTCTCAAGTGAGAATCTCGGCTCCCATCCAAGTACTTTCTTGGCTTTGATAGAATTGCACTTGAGCTTCATGATCTCCGCTTGCGGGTGAATGTGTGGAACGTGCTTTATGAGCTCGGGAGTTCCTGCGATCATTAAAGCGAGATCATTTATAGCAACATCATTTCCCGTACCCGCATTTATTATCTGGCCAAGAGCAAGATCGTTATTGCCTGCCTTTATTATAAAATCAACACAGTCTTCCACGTATAGCAAATCTCTTGTCTGTGTTCCGTCACCATAGATTCTTAACGGTTCTCCCTTGAGAGCCTGTTTAATAAATATGGCCACAACTCCTCCTTCCCCATTCGTCTTCTGGAAAGGTCCATATGTGTTGAATGGTCTAATAACAGTAGTTGGCAACCCGTAGGCATGAAAGTATGAAAGCGTAAGCACTTCTCCACTTAGTTTTGCTGCCGCGTATGGAGAGGCGGGTTTAGTTGGGTGTTCTTCGGTTATTCCTGATTCGTCATGACTGCGATCATAGACCATGCAGGTTGACATGAATACAACTCTCGTCTCCTGTTTCTTGCAATGCTCAAGAATATTGAAAGTCCCGAGAATATCTCTTTCGATTGTCTGGGAAGGGTCATCAATAGAGTTTTGTACATTGATCTCTGCAGCGAGGTGATAAACGATATCGTATCTCTCTCTGAACAACTCTTCTAGCACAGTCTTATCTCTAATATCGCCCTCGACAAATCGAAACAGCTCGTTAGAAGAGAACTCCTCAATATTCTCAGCTCTTCCGTTAGAGAAATCGTCTATGGCATATACTAGATGTCCTTCATCCAGTAATCGTTTTACGAGCCAGCGGCCTATAAATCCTGCCCCACCCGTTACAAGAGCTTTCATTTTTTCACCCCTTCACTATTCAGTATATCCCATATCATTTCTTTTACTTGAACATAATCCAGTATAGGTTCATTTTCGGAAGAATACATTCCAATATCTGCAGGAGCTGCTTTACCGCCATAGTGAATATCATACTTCTCTCTTTCCCCAAAGAACGGAAGAACCGCAAACATCTCCTCCAGCTCAAGCGCCCTCATGCTCTCTTCTTCTGTCATGAGTTCTTCGTACATTTTTTCGCCCGGTCGCTTGCCGATAACTTCTAATGAGTCATAATCGAAGTACTCCATAACACTCTTTGCGACATCTCCCATTTTAACTACCGGCATTTTGAGAATAAATATCTCTCCACCAAGAGATTCAATAGCGGCCTTCAGTATTAGCTCAACGGCTCTTTCCTTGCTCATAACAAAGCGAGTCATATCTGGTTCTGTAAGTGTTAACGCCGCCCTCTTCTTTGCCTGGGCAACGAATAATGGAAGCACGCTACCACGACTCATTAAGATATTGCCAAACCTTACTGAAACAAATTTCATTACCTGATCGCGACCAGAGGAAAATTGAGCAGCACTCATCAGTCTCTCTGCAAGAAGCTTAGATGCTCCCATTGTATTGGTGGGAGAAGCGGCTTTATCTGTACTCGTATAAACAACTGCTTCAACACCCGTTTTAAGTGCAGCTTCTATAACATTCTGCACGCCCAGAACATTCGTCTTAACCGCCTCGAAGGGATTGTATTCGCAGGCAGGAACATGTTTCATGGCAGCTACATTGAAAACAATATCTATACCTTCCATCGCTCGAAGCACTCTTTCCTTGTCGCGAACATCACCTATGAGAAAACGAACGTTTTCACCACTGGGTGTTTCGTGTCCGTTATCTGCGCTCTTGATAATTCCCAATTCATTCTCAAGAATAAACTGTTTGTGTTCGTCTCTCGAAAAGAGGCGTATGACTTGCGGTTTTTGCATCAAAAGGCTATAGAACAAGGTTTTTCCAACCGTTCCTGTCCCACCGATTATCAGAACTTTTTTTCCACTAAACAACTCATTCACCTTCCGACTCTCTAATAGAAGTCATCATTGTTCTTACAGTCTTCAGAATATATGCTGTAAGTACCAGGCAAGTTATGCCCGAAATACCAAACCTAAGCAACCTTTCACTAATAGAAAAGGGCGCGAAGAACCCCGATGTTATGTATTGCTGAAACGCTATAACTGATGCGATTATAGCAAGAACCATCATCCCTCCTAGCCCAATCGTTTTCTCTTTCAGTAATACGCTTACATTGAACCAATGGAAAATGAAAAGGCAGAAGTACGAGATTACTGTTGTCCAGGCAGCTATTTCATAGCCAAAGACCGGAATCATTGTCAGATTTAGGATGATGTTTAGGCCTCCTGCCATCATTGTCCCGATCGAGATTGCAAGGGTTTTCTTCATATAGAACGCGAAATTCACATAAACCGTATACAAGAACTGGAAAAAGTAGCCAAGCACGACAACTGGAACGAGTTTCACTCCTGAGAGATATTTACTTGGAGCCATTATCACTGCAAGTTCTGGACCGAGGATCATAATGCCGAGAGTTATCACCAAGAATGATAGACTATAGATCTTTACAGTTTTCCTTATCTTATCGTTTCTGCCAGCTTTAAGCTGCTTGTAGAACCATGGAACCCATGCGGAATTTGTGGCTCCAAGAAACACTAGCGGAATCATGCCTACGTTATACGCGAAGCTGTATAAGCCCGTCTCTGTAGCCCCCACCAATGCCTGAATAGCCATACGATCAAATTGAGCAAGTATTATGCCAGAGAGACTGTGGGGAACAAGTGGAATTCCTATTTTAATTGCATACCACCAAGCTTTTGGGAAAAAGACCTTCTTGCTTTTTCTGAAGATCATTATGAAACATATAGTCAAAAATACTATAGATATGATGAAGGAAGAATAGACTCGACCATAATACTTAGCTTTGCTTATAAGCAGAATCATTATTATCGCCAAAACCACTTCTGAGATGGCTTTGATTATATGAAGAAGAGATTTCTGCTTGTACTTCTGTTGGAACAGAAGATCATAATTGTAGTAACCAAACACGAAAGAACCATATCCAGCGATAGAGGCAAGAACAATGAGATCCGGCGAAAGTCCGACCCAAACACTTATGGTATTCGAAAAAGCCGATATTACAAGAAAGCCTCCTAGAAAGAAGCCGACTGAAAGACTCAGAACTGAACTAAGATACTTCGGGTAATTATCCTCAAAATCGATCGCGGCCCGACCAATTCCGGCATGCAAATCCAACCCACTTGAAATAGTCATAACTGCTACAAGACTTGTATAGACTGATATGATTCCATAATCTTCTACCGAAAGCAACCTAGTAAAAATCGGAATAGTTATTAGAGCCATTCCCTTTAGCAGGAAATCACTAACTAAGTACCAGATACCGGATTTTAGTACTGTACTTCCTTTAATAGCTAAGAATTTTGCTGCAATTCTAGAAACATCCATACTGGCCTCACTATCTGCAAAAACACCTACAGTCTTTCCCAAATATCTGCTACTTGACTCCCCTGTTTGTCGATTATAAAGTTTTGGAGTGCGTGATTTCTTGCTTTCCTAATGATTTCTTCAGAGTTCTCCCTGTTTTCCAAACGACTAAGCGCTCCAGACAAAGACGTTACCATTGATTCAACGGTTGGCTCAACCAAATCTCCAAAAGAATTATCGATCATCAGTCTAGTGTTTCCAACACACGTGGCGATTATGAAATTTCCGCATGAAATGGCTTCAATAAGTGATTGAGATGGATAATTGTCCATTTGCTGTATCGAGAAAAATATCTTGGATGTCGGGAAGACGTTTTCCATTTTCGCCTCTGCTTTTAGGTCAATCAACTTAGAAAGATTCATCACCCTAATTTTAGTAAGAACCTTCTTGTATAACTTTCCATTTCCGCAAATGATTACCTTATAGTTTTTGGAAAGTATTATTTCTCTTGCCTTAGAAACAACTTCAAGAAAAAGAATCGGATTTTTTCCTTTCTCGAGTCTTGCAGCAAATACTATCTCATTATTCTTTTCGGGAGATGGTTTAAAAGAATCAAGGTCAGTGAAAGACACTGGCGATTCCTCGATAAGAGGTTCCTTAATTCCTGTTTGTTTCACAAGATTCGATAGTCTGGGTAAGTATCCTGGGTACAAACAGTTTATCACGTCACAGTGCTTTGACAGGTTCTTGAAAGCCAAATTAGCTGAAAAGGAAGCTTCTCCAGAAGCTATGTAATAATCATTTAATGCCAGAACAATCCTGCTCTCTATTGAACCGAGTTTACGGTACAAGAAGAACAACCTTCGATTCACATTAACAAACTGAACAATATCATAATTGGCGCTTCGCAAATGGGACAGAATGTTTGAATCGTCAACAGGAATAATCTGGTCTTCTGGCCAACTGCTAAGGAACTGATCAACGAAATTATTGATTGGTTTCTGCTTTCCAGAAAGCACGAAATAGATTCGGAAATTGCTGTAATTCTTGCTTATGAACTCAGCAATGCGCGCGTATCTTCTTTCGGAACCGCCGCCCCCTCCCCAAGTCTTTCCAAAAGGGATAATTACTGCTACTCGCTTCATGTTTTCAGCTCCTTTTTCCTTGGTTGCCCCAAGTCCTGCAAAAATTCTGAGAGGTTATGCTTCCAATTTCTTTCCCACAAATAGTCTCTGTTCACACTATTCCCGGACATTCTTGAACCAATTTCGGAATTAATTATTTGCTCTCTAAGCTCACTCGCATCGGAAAACAACATTCCAATAAAGCTAGGAATATTGGTGTTACTAAGAACACTTCTCAGGATATGTATTTCTTTCTCAAATGCAACTGCTTCAAATATTACTGTAGAGCCTATTCCAACAACATGATCCGACAATTTGAGTGAACTGTAAACGTTCTCATTCATATCGAGAGTGATTTTCCCACTAGAAACTATTTTCTTATATCTTTCCTTTGCTAAGACCCTTTCGCCAGGATGAGGTCTAAAGACTATTTCGAATTTATCTTCTGGGATTAATCGTAGCAGTTCTAAAGCCAGATCTTGGAAACTAATGCCGTACGTCCCATCCGATATGAAGAGGATTCTCTGTCTGTTGTGTTTGCCAATCTCATTCGACGAATCATTAATGTGGTATTCTAAACCAGGATTGCCAATTGCAATCTTCTTAACTGGGAGATTTCTGAGCTCGTTGTTCCAATATTCCCCAAATGTTAAGTAGTAATCAGGAAGATACTTCAGATAATGCTCATCACAATTGGGGTAGCTGTATGCAGGATGATAATTATTAGCAAATCCATGCTGGAACTCTACAACTGAGATTCCGAGTTCTTTACACATCTTGCAGACAAAAGCATGAGATCTTCCATAAGATGCACAGTTAACGAACATAACTTTTGTTTTCCATTTGTGTAGGAACTGCTTGAACATAAGGGTTTCCACGAGGTCTTTAATTATCTTTTGCTTATAAAGCTTGAGATCAAAAGTATAAAAAGCAAAGCGCTCATGGATTTTTTCTCTAGTAAATAACAAGAATTTCTCTATTGAGCTTACATCGTCTAGTCTCCGATACTTCAAGTAACCAAACAATGTTATGTACTCTCTATAAGCAACATCTTCTGAATATTCTGGTGGTTTATGTTTCAAGTTAACATGACTCTCAATAAAGATAGGTGTACTAGATAGAAAAGGTGTGATGAAGTCATATATGACATCGAACTTCCTATTATTTATCAGAGCCCTTCTTAGGCCCGCTGATGATAGGATCACAAACTCATATTTGCTATGCTTTGCGCAAAAAGGATTTCGTGATCTTATGCTACTTAGCATTTTTAGCCCGAATCTAGTTCTCCAAAAAGGGATACTGATTGTTGATCGATATGGCTCAGTCATTTCGAGCTTCTTTCTTCGTATTTCGAGAAACAACATTGTTCTTAAACATGGCCAAAGTCTAAATCCATTGGATTTGTAGCCCATAAGTGCGAAGTAGTTGCTTTTCTCAAACTCATGCAATTCTTCAGTGATTTTCTTCATCTCGTTCTGCATTCTAGCCTCCCACTATGTTCCTGTCACATCCATCTGTTTCCACAAGAAAGCATTACACTGTAAGTTCAAATCTCTTTTATTGTCTAAACCTTGTCATGAACCTTAATCAAAGCACCAAATCTCAGTAGCAGTGCATCTCCTTATCCTTAGTAAATGCTGCACCGAATATCAATAAAAGAATGAGCGAAAAGGATTTGCTAGTTAGTCCGGGTAGTGCAAAAACAGTTAAAACATACATAAACAGGGCAAAATAGTCTAAGGGATCGAACATCATAACAGCTTTCCCGAAAATCCAGATCATTAATAAGACTAGTATTGATGTACCAGCCACACCAATAAGATACAGAGACTCAATAAGCAGATTCTCTGGGGAGGTAAACGTATTCAGCAGCTCTGCCAGTTTTTTTCCACTAATCATTCCGTATCCGAACACAAAGCTTGGAACTGAATCAGTCAAATGAATTAGGTAATGCTTTTGCACTTCCAAACGCCCGGTAGTAAAGTCACCCATTCGCAGACGTTGTAGCATTGAACCCAGGATATTCGAAACGAAAGAAATGACATTATCCAAAGAAAAAAGGAGAGAAATTATCACTGCACACAAGATAACAATAAGACAAACAACTCTCCCTAGTGATACTCTAAATCTGGCGGTGAGGCTTTTTAGCGAGATACTAACAAGCAACAACCAAACGAATGTTGAGTAGAGGTAGTACATCTTTGACAATGTAATGTAGCCTAATCCAAACAGAAGAAAAATGCACAAAATTGCTATAGAATTGTTCTGTTTGTTTTTGCTAACCCTTGCCAGAAGTAGACACTGAGCAAGTAGTATAATCTGGCTAAAGGCTGCTGGATCCCACAGAAGTCCAGCAAACCTCTTAGTAATGGTAGTCTCAAGGATAATGTTTATGTTCTTACTCCAACCAGCAATCATAATAATGTCAGGAAAAAGCAGAGCAACGGATGAACTAAGAAACACTCCAACAACTAGGTAGGTTATATAGCTCGTTTTCTTGGAAAGAATTTGATTTCCTTTATGAGTCCCAAAAAGCAATACAAGTAGAAGAATCTGACCTAACCATTCTATGTATAGAGTGAGAGTATCTTGAGTCACCCTTGGTACAGTGAGCAAAATCAGAGATAGAAGCAGCAGCAGGCTCTCTAAAGTGATTCTTCTTATCTCATATAGAATTGTGACAGATGTTATTATAGTGCAAATAGTGAAGAAACTGAATTGATCAGGATATACCTTGAGTATATAACTAAAAGGATACATAATGAAAAGAGATGCGATTTTTTTATTGCCCTTTAGCGTGAAAAAAAATGCTAGTAAGAATATGAGCAATACCAACCTTGGGAGAATACTATTCACATAGTAAGAAAAAGTCACTCCAAGAATGATCAATGTTATAACTACTAATTCTCTATTAGGTGATTTCGTCTTCATCAAATACAGTAGTCTCTGATCATCTTCAATGCACTCCATTTTTTAACCCCCATGAATTATTAGCGTTCTTGAAAAACAACCGGTCGGCTTTCGCAAGACCCTCGAAGTGCATTACTTGAAACTCTTCTTTGCGGAGCACAACTTTTCACAATGCAGTTAGATTTGCTATATTGTGCCACTTACTGACAGAAGACTATAAATCATTTTCGGACCTCTTTGAGTATATTTTGCAATATGAAGCTACCATCCTGTAGGGGTTCTCTTGCAATCTTTTTCTGTTCACCTTTTGAGCAAGTTCTCTAAGTATTTCTCTAGCCAATTGGTCAGAGCAATTCTTATCTATCGCCACAACTTTTCCTAGGTTATCAACTGACTCCCTAATTCCCCCGACATCTGTTGAAACGGCTGGTATGCCCTGGGCCATTGCCTCGAGTATTGTGATTGGTAGGCCTTCATCATCGGAAGTCATAAGTAAGCAATCAAAATCGGCCATTAGTTCTGCTCCGTTTTGATGAAAGCCAACGAATTTAACGCTATTGGCAATACCTAAATGATTTGAATGACTAATAGCTTGATCCATGAGCTCTCCATCACCAATCCAAACAAAAACGGTATCACTCCAATTCTTAAGAACTTCGGCCGCTACCTCAACAAAACGTATTGGATTTTTTTGGGGGGACAGTCTCGCCACATTACCAACGATCTTTGTCGCCTCAGACAGATTAAGCATAGCTCTAAGCTTACCTTTAGTGAACTTAGGAACAGTAATTTGATTCACTATGGCTTCATGTTGAGCTTCCTCACCTATCCGATTACACTCAGCGTATTCTTTGTCCTTATTGCAGACAAATACCAGCTTGTCTGTCTTCTTCGCCATGAACCTCTCAACAGAGAGGATTGACTTTCGTTTGAAGCCTTTGTATTGTGTGACACCCCACCAACCGTGCACAGTGTAGATTATGTTTTTGATATTACTACTCTTGGCAGCCAATCTTCCAATCAAACCGGCCTTTGAACTGTGGCAATGGACAACGTCATAACCACCCTTTTTTATGAGTCTCTTCAATGCTTTATAGGCTTTAATATCTGAGATTGGATTGATAGGTCTTCTCAGGTGTTCTATTTTGTGAGTTCTGACTCCGATTTCTTCGAGCAGTCCGAATAACGGACCGTCGCCACCCATTGCCACTTCGACTTCAATTTCCGAATTAAAACTCTCTGTGATTCCTTTGCATATCTCATATACAATTCTCTGAGCTCCAGCCCAATCCGATCTTGTGATTATTTGAAGAACCTTTGTTTTTCGGTTCACGATATTTTTCTTCACTTCGCACCCTTTCTGAATAGTACTGTCTCGAATGTTTTCAGGATTATCTGTAAGTCCAGGAGTGTTGATTGGTTCTTTACATAGTATAAGTCATAGCTGAGTTTCTTTTCTTGCTCTTCTATCGTTGCCGCGTACTGATAATTCGTTTGTGCCCAGCCAGTTAGTCCTGTTTTTAGTTTATGTCTCAGTTTGTAGTAAGGCAGTTGCTGTGAGAGCTCTTCGGCGAAGTTTGGCTGTTCGGGCCTTGGGCCGATAAAAGACATGGCCCCCCTGAAGATATCGAAGAACTGTGGTATTTCGTCCAGTCTGACGGGTCTTATGAATCTTCCTATTCTCGTTATGTTATCGCCCTGCTGGGTCGCATATTTTGCGCCTTGTTTTTCTGAAGATTTGT
>Ga0334883_1003763_pt1 | contig 15658 bp, 14 predicted proteins | sample GraSluR1_MG_6_FD_207230 | JGI IMG/M metagenome (GOLD analysis project Ga0334883, IMG submission 207230) | Sludge microbial communities from methane-producing bioreactor in Wageningen University, Netherlands - Granular Sludge_09_05-R1 | ecosystem: Engineered > Bioreactor > Anaerobic >... | reverse complement strand
CTACAGTCTCCCCAACCCCCAGAGTCTGGCCGACGTTCCGGAGCTTTACAACAACGTCCTGCGCAATCTCAAGCCGGGGCTGACGGAGCTCTACCTGCACCCGGCTATCGACGGCCCGGAGATGCAGGCCATCTCAGGCAGCCACGCCCGGCGGGACGCCGACTACCGCTGGCTGGTTGACCCCCAGACCCGCGAGCTGATCGACGAGTTGGGCATCAAGCTCATCAGCTACAGGGATCTCAGAGAGGCCATGCGCCGCCGGTAGCCACAGAGCCGGCCGCCCGCCGCGCGCAGAAGTGGGCCGGGCACTGTGCCCGGCTCGTTGGCGACGGGCGGCGGCCACCGTCCCTGCCCACCGCTGCGATCACTCAATGCCCCTGGAGAAGCCATGCGTGAGATTGCCTGCAGTCAGATCACCGGGGCCGTCGCCGATCTGTGCCGCGCCGCCAACTTCGGCCTCCCCCAGGACGTCAGCGACGCCCTGCGCAGGGCCAAGGAACGCGAGACCCACCCCCTCGCCGTCGACACTCTGGACAAGCTCCTGCTCAATGCGAGGATCGCCGAGGAGGAGCAGATCGCCATGTGCCAGGACTGTGGCATCGCGGTGGTGTTCGTCGACCTCGGTCGTGAGGTACACCTCGATGGCGACCTATACGCCGCTGTCGATGAGGGGGTGCGCCGCGGCTATGCCGATGGGTACCTGCGAAAGTCCATGGTCCGCGACCCTCTGCGGCGCCACACGAATACGGGAGACAATACACCGGCCATCGTTCACCTGCGGCTGGTGGAGGGAGATCGCCTGGCACTCACCGTGGCGCCCAAAGGTGGGGGGAGCGAGAACATGAGCGCGGTGTGGATGATGGTCCCCGCCGAGGGCCGCGACGGACTGGTGTCTCGTGTTGTCCAAAAGATAACGGAGGCCGGCGGCAAGCCGTGTCCGCCACTGGTCCTGGGGATCGGGCTGGGGGGGAACCTGGAGAAGGCGGCCCTGCTGGCCAAGGAAGCACTGCTGCGCCCCGTGGGGGAGCCCAGTCCGGAGCCCGACCTTGCTGAGCTGGAGAAGGACCTGCTGGAAGCGGTCAACGCCACGGGCGTGGGCCCCATGGGTCTGGGGGGCATGACCACGGCTCTGGCCGTGCATGTGCTCAGGCACCCCTGCCACATCGCCAGTCTGCCGGTGGCGATGAACGTGCAGTGCCACGCCTCCCGCCACAAGACGGTCGTGCTGTAGGGCCCACGCCCCCCACAGGCGGTAGATGCCTGTACTCCCTGGGTTCTCGCCAGAGCTTGATGCTCGGGCGGACGCGGACAGGATGGCGAACGCATGTCTGATGCCGAGCTCCGGATCACCACTCCGCTCACCTGCGAGGCCGTACGCAACCTGCATGCCGGCGACCGGGTACTACTCACCGGCCCGTTGTACACGGGGCGTGATGCCGCCCACCGCCGTCTCGTCGACCTGCTGGAGGTGGGGGAGGAGCTTCCGGTAGAGCTTCGCGGGCAGCTCATCTACTATTGCGGCCCGGCGCCCGCCGCACCGGGCCACGCGATGGGCTCGGCGGGACCGACCACGAGCTATCGCATGGACCCCTACACGCCGCGTCTGCACGAGCTTGGCCTGGCCGGATCGATCGGCAAGGGCGAGCGCGGCATTGAGGTGCGTGAAGCCTGCCGGAAGCTCTGTGCGGTGTACCTGGTTGCCATCGGGGGGGCGGGGGCACTGCTGTCGCGGAGCGTCGAGAGCGCGCGCATTGTGGCCTACGAGGATCTCGGTCCGGAGGCCATTCGGCTCCTGCAGGTCAGAGACTTTCCGGCGATGGTTGCCTATGACTGCCACGGCCGGAGTGTGTTCCCCGGCGACGAGCCACTGTAGTTGCCGCACTCCCCGCGCCACATTGAGCCGGGGGTCACGAGCCCCCGCATAGGAAGTTGCGATCCACATGGTCAACAGGCTGTTTGCCCGAGCCCTCTATTGGCTGGCTCAGGCCACGATACCCCTGGGGCGTACGGGAGCTGGAGCGGCGCACTGGTTCCTGTCCCAGGCCCTGATGTTCGATCCACGGCTGGATCGGGCCCGGGGTTGGCTGTATCTGATCGAGGGCTCCATGGCCCGGGACCGCGGCGACATCGAGGGCGCCGTCGCGCTGCTGCGGCAGTGTGCCACGATACTGCCCCACAGCGACGTGGTGATCGCCAACCTGGGCATCGCCCTAACCATGGCCGGTCGGCATGAGGAAGCGATCCAGGTAATCGAGCGGTCCATGCGGGGGGAGGCCGACCTCACCGGCGAGCCCCAGATCTGGACGGCGCTGGCCTGGTCGTACCTGCGCTCCGGGCGGGCTCCCAAGGCGCTGGACACCTGTGAGCGGGCTCAGGAGAGCCGCGCGGGGTCACCGGAGACCGAGGTGATCCGCCGCCTGGCCCACGGGGTGAAACGCGGGCTGATCCATCGCGAGGACCTCGGCCTGCGCCTGCGGGCCGCGCCGAGAATCGTGCCGCTTGCCCTGGAGTTCTGCCAACACCTGGCCCGCACCGGGGAGCGCGAGCTCGCGCGCCAGGTGCTCAGTTGCCTGGGGCCGAGCCTGCAGGAGCGCGCTTACGTCATCATCGCCCGTTCGGCGATGAATGACGACGACCTGGACACCGCCTCGTGGGCGGTCCGGGAACTAGAGAACCGCAAAGCGGCGCTGGTTACGTGCGGGACGCTTCAGGCGGAGATAGCGCTGCGCCGCGGCGAGACGAGCGCGGCCCTCCAGCACGCGGCTCAGACGGCGCTGAAGGCGCCTCAGAGCGCCATGGCCCTGGAGCAGCTCGCGCGGGTGCAACTGGTCGCCGGGGAGTGGAGCGGCGCCGTGGAAGCCGCGGAGAAGGCCGTAGCGCTCAGGGGCGCGGGGGCCCTGGCCGCCGGCTTGGTCGCGCTGCGCATGGCCGACACCGGGCAATGGCCCGAGGCTCGGCGCCTCTTCCACGTGGAGCGCAGCGGCGACGGCCTGGCCTGCGCCCACGCCCACGCCGCCCAGGCACTGCTCACGGCGGTGACCCATCAGCAGCCCGAGGAGGCCCGGAACCTCGCCGCAGCCGGTCTTCGCGAGGCCCTCGACCTCCCCGACTGGGCGGCCCGGCCCCACGTCCTGGAACGTCTCATCCAGAGCTTCGAGCGCACGGTCAGTATTGCGCTGCTGGAGGGGGAGGGCCGGGAGGAGGCGAGCCTCGAGGAACCCGAGGAGCTTCTGGCGCGTCTCGCCGGGCGTGCCGAGAAGCTCCAGAGACGGGCTCAGCCACCGGTCGAGGGGTAGGCGGCTCGGCGTCCGCAGGGCCCCGGGCGTCGAGGGCCACACAGCGGCACAACGCCGGTGGCCTCACAGAGGGGTCGGGTCGGGGCCCCCAGGCCTGGGCCCAGTGTGCTAGCTCAGGCCACGCCTCGCCTCCCCCAGCTCCGCATAGAGCTCCGCCGTCCGTGCCACCATGCCTCCCAGCGTGTACTGCTCCGCGACCAGTGCGGCGGCGGCGCGACCTCTGGCTGCTCGGGCCGCGGGGTCTCGCAGGGCCTGGCAGAGCGCCGCGGCCAGCGCCTTCTCATCCGCCGGCCTCACCGGCCAGCCGCAACGGCCCCCCTGCAGGATGTCGGATACTCCCGGAACGTCACTGCCCACCAGGGCCCGACCGGCGGCCGCGGCCTCCAGCAGGGCGTACGGACAGCCCTCCCATAGCGAGGGCTGGCAGAAGACGTCGCAACGGGCCAGAAGCTGAGGGATATCGTCGCGGTGGCCCAGGAGGTGGACGTGTCCTGCGGCCTCGCCGGCCGCCTCCCGGATGGCCGCGCTCCGGGGCCCCTCGCCGGCGATCAGGAGATGGGCCGCGGGCAGGCTGCGAGCCACCTGCCTTATCGCGGCGGCGGCGTAGACATGCCCCTTCTGTGCCCGCAGATCACCGACGCAGAGGATGACGGTCGCGGCGGGCGGCAGCTCCGGGATAGCGGTGTTTGCCGCGGGACCGGCGGCGGTCGGCACCGGAGGCGGCACGCCGTTGCGGACGACCACGCAGCGCTCCGGGGCGATGACCCCGGCGGCCAGCGCCACCTGGCGCTCGCTCTCGCAGACGGCGATGAGCCGATCCGTGCTGCGCCCCAGCCGACGTTCTACCGCCAGATAGAGCGCCCGTCTGGCGGGCGAGACGTTCATCACAAACGAGAAGGCATGGGGGGTGTAGACGGTGGCCGGGGAGTTCGGGTTGCCGGCGGCGGCCACGCGTCCCAGGACTCCGGCCTTGGAGCTGTGGGCGTGGACAATGTCAGGGGCAAACCCCTGAAGGGTCCGACGCACGGTGCGCAGCGCGGCCAGGTCGGCCGGGGGCACCGGCCCCCGGGCCATCGGCACAAGAGCAACCTGCGCTCCGGCCGCCTTGAGTCTGGCCACAGAACGCTCGGGATGTGCGTCCCGTGTGGGGGACCAGAGCACCAGCAGCTCAAAGGCGGCGCGGTCGAGCCCCTCGCACAGGTCCAGGACGTGCCGGGCCGTGCCGCCGACCGTGGCCTCCAGCACCTGGGCGACCCGGAGCCTGTGGCTAGCCACTTCGCCGTCCCAGCTTCCCGGCGATCTTCCCGGTGAGCTTCCGCGCCGCGTCCCGCACGATGCTGATCTCCTCGATGCGCGCCAGGCCTGCCGCGGCGAGGAACACCACCACGCCGACCAGCGAGTTGCCCCCCATGTTGAGCAGGGCCTTGAGCTTCACGCCGCCGGCCGGGGGCTCCCAGGCCTGGAGCAGGGGCGAGGAGTAGCTCTCCGTCTGCCACATGACCAGGCCCATGAGCGCCGTGCACGCCGCCAGCTTCAGGGCGAAGGCGATGGCCGCCCTGCCGTCGATGTAGCCCAGGCGCTTGCGGATCAGCGCGTACAGGAGTGCGACCTTCCCGCTCTTGCTCACGGTCAGCGCCGCCGCGATCCACGACAGTTTCGCCCGGGTACTGGCACCAAGATGATAGACACCCGCGTACCCGATGAGCACATGCAGGACGGCGAAGGCCGCCCCGGCGATATTGGGGGTCGCCGTGTCCTTGAAGGCGAAGTACCAGTGGTTGATGGCCGCGTCCAGGGAGTAGAACACCAGCCCCGGCGAGTACCAGTACACCCCGAGGGCCGATAGCTCCGCACTCTCGGGGCTGAAGTCGCCGTGCTGGAACATGAGCCGGATCACGGGCAGCGAGACGATCATGAGCGCAACGCCGGCGGGGATGAAGATGAAGGCCATGGCGCGGGTGGTCTTCACCAACGCCTCGGCCATCTTGTCCTTCTCTCCCCGCAGCGCCCACTCGGAAAGGAACGGGTAGACGACGAAGCTCACCGCCAGCGGGAGGGTCTGCAGGAGCAGGTCGGGGACCTTGCGGGCGAAATCCAGGCAGGTGTAGACGCCCTCGCCGATCTCGCTGCCAAAGCGGCTGTCGGCCAGGGTGCGTATCGCTGAGAAGACCAGACCGAGAACCACCGGGGGCATCAGACGGAAGATGGTGATGGCGCCGCGATTGCGCAGGATATTGGCGCCGATGCGGAACATCCCTACCTTGTCGCGCAGGCCGGGAATCTGCACGAGGAACCGCAGGCAGCCACCAATCAGCACGGCATAGGCAATGGCGTAGATGGCGTCCGGTGGCCGACCGGGCCAAAGCAGAGCCGTCAGCGCTATGAACGAGAGCACTACCCCGGTGCGGAATGCCGCCTCAGCGACGGCCGGGAGTGTGAACTTCTTGTACGAGTGGAGGGTCAGTTCCGGCATCACGGAGAGCGAGAACAAAAGGAGCGCCGGAGCCATGATCCGCAGCATCACGATCCCTCGGGCCAGGTCCTCCGGCGAGTCCGCCAGCCCCGGCCCGGCGAAGAGCAGGATTGGGCGCGCGAACACCACGCAGAGCCCTGCCAGGACGGATAGTAGCAGGAACTGGAAGCCCGTCATGACCCCCGCCAGTTGCCAGGCGGCCGGTTCGCCCTCCTCGCGTCTGACCTTCACGAACTCCGGCAGGTAGGTGGGGCGCAGGAGCTTCTCCACCTTGGTGTAGATCATCATGATCACGCTGTTATACGCGATCTTGTAGGCATCGGTAGCTCGTGTGGCTCCCAGGCTGGACAGCACCATCTCCTTGGCATAGCCCATGACCTTGCCCAGGATCAAGAAGGCGGTGACGATCACCGCCCCGAGGCTCATCTGCCGCCCTGCCCGGGCATCGGAGGCTTCGTCCGCCTGCTTTGTGTCATCGCCGGGGAGCTTCTCGTCTTGCATGGATACCTCGATCCTGGCCGCCGATTCGTCCGCCGTTCGTCGTCGGCCGGGCACCTTCCGGGTCCTAGTCAGACAATGGTGCAAACCACCGTGCCGGCGGGTCTCCGGGCCCGCCGGCCGTGAGCCGTTAGCCGTACCACCTCTCCCAGCCCGCGAAGCGGGCGTCCGGGAGAGGTCTCCGTGACAGCCCGGAGGGCTGGAGCGGAGGGTGAGGGGCAAGGCACCCAACCGGCGACGGACAGGGGCCGTTGGCTGTCGGCCGTTCGCCGTTCGTCGGGCACCTTGCAGGACGTAGGCAGACACTGCTGCGAACCACCGCGCCGGCGGGTCTCCGGGCCCGCCGGCCGTGAGCCGTGCCACCTCTCCCAGTCCCGCCCTGCGGGACGCCCGGGAGAGGTCTCCGTGACAGCCCGGAGGGCTGGAGCGGAGGGTGAGGGGCAAGGCACCCAGCCGGCACCGAAAGCCAAGCCGGCGGCGCCACCATGCGCGCCGCCCGCGGTACAGTCCGACGCATCGGACTCGGCTCACGTGTCCTGTTCCGAGTGCTCCATGTACCTCCCCAGTAACGCCGCGAGGCGTTCAATGTTCCGGGCAATGTCGAAGTCAACGGAGACCTTGCGCCGCCCCTCCTTGCGCACGGTCTCGCGCAACGGCTCGTCGTCGAGGATGCGCTCCAGCTTCTCCGCCAGATCGGCAGGTGAGCCCGGCTGAGCCAGCAGGCCGGTCTGCTCATCGATGATGATCTCCGGGATGCCGCCGGTCTTCGTCGCCACCGTCGGTACTCCCATGGCCAGGGCCTCGATTAGCACATTGGGAATGCCGTCGCGATCGCCGTCTTCGGTGACTACGGAGGCCATTGCGAAGGCGTGGGCCGTCTCGTACAGAGGGATGACCTGCTGCAGGGTGAGTCGGCCGTGGAAGACGACGCTGTCGCGCAGGCCCAGGCCCCCTGCCAGGCGGCTGAGGTCGTCTCTCTCGGGACCGTCGCCCACGATGTGGAGCTCGAACTCGGCGCCGTGGGCCCTTGCCAGCGCCGCGGCGCGTAGGAGGATGTCGAAGCCCTTCTTGGGCACAAGGCGGCCGACCGACAGCACGATGATAGGCTCCTGAGGGCGCTCCAGTGGGGGCATGAACTCCGACAGGTCCAGGCCGTGGTGGATGAGCTGGACCTTCTCGCCGGCAGTCAGAGGGTGTGTGCGTCGCAGCCGGTCGCGCCCGTGCTCGGTGCACACGGCGGCGAACTCCGCCTCGGACAGTTTCAGGTCCATCAGCCGCGATTCGCCGGTGAAGATGTCCCGAGCGTGGCAGGACATGCTGAAGGTGACGCTCAGAAGCTCCGCCAGCAACAGCCCCACCGTGGCGGGTACGCTGCAGAACTGGGCGTGCACGTGGGCCAGGGAGCTCCTTCGGGGCAACTGGGCGGCGAAGTCCGCCGCCGTGATGAGGGAGCTCAGCAGCTCACGGGCCGCCGAGGGCGTGCCAAGGGCGTGGCGCAGCACGTACAGCAGGGCCCCGGCGTACCCTGTGGGGTAGCGGAGGAAGGCCCGCATCTGGCGCAGGAAGCTCGTCCCGGTGAGCAGGCGGCTGCGGTACAGCGTGCGCCGGCCCAGGTCCGCGGCGTCGGCATGCACCTGACCTCCCTCAGCAGGGAGCAAGGACAGAGGCACGATCGGGAATCCACAGCGCTCGAGCTGTCGCATCTCCCGCAGGATGAAGGTCTCTGAGGTCGAGGGGAACTGCCCCAGCACAACGCCGAGCATTCCTCGGGCCCGGCCCCTACGTATGCGACGCAATGCTCGCGGCCTCCTCGTACAGCCTGATGGTCCGGTGTGCGCACTTCTCCCAGGTGAACTCCGCCGCCCACCGCCGGCCCTCCTGAGCCAGCTCTGCGTGCCTGCGCCTGTCCCCGGTCAGCTCAGTGAGGGTCTCCGCCAAATCCCGCGGGTCGCCAAGCGGCACCACCGGCGCCACCTGCCCGGCGATCTCGGGCAGCGCCCCGCCGTCGGAGACCACCGCGGGCGTCCCGCACGCAATGGCCTCCAGAGGCGTCAGCCCGGCCCCCTCGTAGAGCGCCCAGTGCACCAGCAGGTCCGCTCCCGTGTACAGTGCCGGCATGTAGGATGCGGGCACGTAACCCAGGCGGTGGATGCGGTGCGACACGGTGCTGTGCTCGATCGCCGCCAGTGATGGGCCGCAGCGCCAACCGTCTTTGCCCACGATCACCAGGTCGTGGGGAAGCGTCGGAGCCGCCAGCTCGAACGCGCGCACCAGACCGGGCACGTTCTTCTTGGGCTCGAGGTTGCCCACCCACAGCAGATACCGCTCCGGCAGCCCCAGGGCCTCCCTGACGGCCCGTACCGCAGCGCCGTCCACGGGTCTCATGGCGGGGCTGATCCCCAGAGGCACCACTCGGATCCTGTCGGGGGCGATCCCCATGGACCGGACGATCTCTGCTCGCACCACCTCGGAAGGGACGGAGACGATCTGTGCCCTCCGGATGCTGCGCGGCAAAGCCCGCCCGTAGTGCAGGGCATTGCTCCACTTGCACCATTCCGGATGGGTGATGGCGAGAATGTCGTATACGGAGAGCACTACAGGCCCGCGCCAGCGCTCGGGGAGCACATAGCCGGGAGCATGGAGCACATCGGCGCCCCAGCGGCGCGCCACTGCGGGCAGACACAGCCGCTCCCACAGGATGCGTCCGGGGCGCGAGGCCGTCCAGGTGGGTGCCGCATGGTGCTGCACGAACGGGCCGCCGAGATCGCGGGCGTCGTAGCCCGGCCGGTGCATCAGGAGGAACTGGTGCTCGGGGCAGGCACCGAGAGCGCCCGCCAACCCGGCGATGGCCACCTCCACGCCGGTGTGCCGTCCCCCCAGTAGCATGGCGTCCACGGCGATCCGCACCGGCTATCCCCCCAGAATGCGGCCATAGACGGCGAGCGTGGCGTTCGCCATGGCCGTCGCGCTGAACTGCGCACACACCCGCTCTCTGGCTCCCGAGACGCAAGATGCCGCCAGGTCGGGCTCCGTGAGCATCCGCACAACGCCCGCGGCCAGCGCTCGGGCATCTCCCGGTTCCACCGTGAGGCCCGAGACGCCGTCCCGCACAATCTCTGCCGGCCCCGCGGAGGCCGGCACCACCACAGGCGTCCCCAGAACCATCGCCTCCAGCACCACTCGCCCCAGGGGCTCGGCGTCGGCCGCATGGTAGAAGACATCGGCGGCGCTGACCAGGTCCGCCGCATCCGCTCTGTACCCGGCAAGGGTGAGGGCGTGCTCCAGCCCCATCTGTCGAGCCTCGGAGCGCAACTGCTCCAGACGCGAGGCACGGGGGGCAGGGTCACCGCCCACCAGCAGAAACCGCGCGGTCGGGAAGCGCTCCAGGATCAGCCGTGCCGCCTGCAGCAGGAGGTCGTGGCGCTTCCAAGGCACCAATTGGGCGACGCTGACCACCAGCGGCGCCCCCGGAGGCACACCGAACTCCCGGCGCACGTTCTCAGCGTCCCGCGCGGGCGCAAGCTCCGTGGTATCGATGCCATTGTACACCACGTGCACGCGCTCTGGCGAGAAGCCGCGTTGGTGAAGGAAGTCACGAACCGCGTGGGAGATGGCGATCTGCCCGCTGCAGCGGCCCCTGAGCCACCAGGTGACCGGGCGGCGGATCTGCAGGTCGCGCACGTGCCACAGGACCGGTAGACGGTGGCCACGATCGGAGACGGCCGCCAGCGCACAGGGCCAGCTATTGGCGTGGATCAGCTCCGCACCGGTCTCGCGGGCCAGGCCGGAGATGGCCGCCGCCATCGTCGCCAGGTGCTGCATCTGTGCCTTGGCCGCCCACGACGTGAGGCTCAGCCGCGGGTGCCAGGCCGGGAGGGGGTACAGGTCGGCGTTGCCGGCGGCGCCGGGCCGCTCCAGCAGCCCGCCCGGGGGACAGGCCAACGACGGGGAGACCAGGTCATCGGGGAGGTGGCGCAGGAGGCAAAGCAGGCTGCCCTCCGCTCCTCCGAGCATCGGTGTGTGGTGGACGTACAGCACTCGCAGCGGTTCCGCATTCATGGCCCTGCCGGGACGGGGTACCGTTCCGCGATCCAGTCCAGCGTGGCGGCGATGACCTCGTCCTCCCAGGCCACGGAGTAGAACGCGTGGTTGGCGCCCTCCACCAGGTGCAGGTGCCAGTCCCTGGAGGCCTCGCGGGTCAGCGATTGGAAATGGGCGGCAGCGTCGGCGGCCGTGGGGTCCTTACTGCCGTAGACGAACAGAACGTCGCCGGGAAAGCGCCTGAAACAGCGAATCCAGTCGATGTCCCTGTCCGACTGACTGCCCTCCTCACCGGATCCCTTTCCCCCCCTGAGCACGGCGCGCTTGATCATCCCGCCCTGCAGGTTCCCGGACAGCAGCTTGGCCCAGGTCTCGCGACGGAAGAGCTTGACCGCGTACTGCCTCAGAATATCGCGCTTCTTGGCCCTGTCGGTGGCCTGTCTGTCGGCGCCGACGATCGGAGCCGACCACAGCACCATTGCCGTCACCGCCTCGATCTGTGCTCCGCTCCCGATGGCCACCTCACTTCCCGAACAGTCGCCCACGAGCACCACCCTGTCTACGCCGCCTTCTCGCAGCATAACCTCAGCCGCCACCTTGGTGTCGGCGATCATCGTGCTGAGGGTGGTGGCGTCCGCATCGCCCTCGCTATCGCCCCGGCCGCGGAAGTCGAAACGCAGGCATCCGTAGCCGCGCTCGACCGCGGCACGCCCGAGCTTGACGAACATCTGGTGAGCACCGATGCGGTAGCCCGCCCAGCCGTGGAGCAGGACGAGCCCGCAGGCGGCCCGCTCGCCGCGGCCCGGCAGGTGCATGGTAGCCACCAGTTGGCAGCCCTGGCTTTCGAAGGTGAAGTGCTTCTCCATCGAGTACCTCGGAAGGGCAAGTCACGGGTCAGCGAGTCACGAGTCAACAGCAACGGCAACGGTCCCTCAAGGCGGGAGCAACGGCGTCAACGGCACGCGGGGAGGGAGCGAGGCTCTGCCGGCAGTGCGCAGGCCCATCAACCGCCTCGGTCGCCGCAGCTTTCCTGCAGCCAATGTAGGGTCTTGTCGATCACCGGCCCCGCGTCCATGAGCCCGATGCGCGTCCAGAATGGCTCCAGACGGACGCCCTCCGCAGTGCCCCGCGGATAGGCTTCAGCCAGCCGCACGTACGGCTCCGCGGGTTCGTCCTTCGTGCCGATGTTCAGCACGTAGCAGGGGCAAGCGACGTTCTGCGGAGCGGCGGGCATGTATAGGGCTTCGAGGGCCTCACGACAGGCGGCACTGACCTCGTAGCCGTCGAAGTCCACGACGTCCGAGGCATGGCGCCGGCTCACGTCCTCAGCGCGGAACTGCTCGCCGTCGGTGAGCATGGCCTTGACCATGGAGCGCCGTAGATTCTGGGCGATGGTGCGCTTCCCGTCGATCACCGGCTCCAGGAGGATCAGGCACTCGAGGGGTGCCGTGTCGGCGGCGGCGATGGCATCGGCCAGGGCGGCCCCCACGCGCAGTCCGGCCAGCCCGAGCCACGCGGCCCCAAGTTCCTGTCGCGCGTAGCCAAGAGCCGCCCGGATATCGTCGAGCCACCGGGCCGGGCCTGCGTCGCCAAAGCGCCCGGGGCTATTGCCGCACCCGTAGTAGTCGAAGCGCAGGACTTCGTAGCCCGCAGCGCACAGGGCGCGGGACAGGTCCACCAGAGGCCGATGGGCGCACTTCTTCTCCTCGGCGAACGGATCGCAGAGCACGAGAGTTCGCCCCAGGGGCTCTGTCGGGCGGTAGAGCATGCCGTGGAGGGCGGTATCCCCGCAGGCTATGGACACAATGCACTGCATAGGCTGGACCACGTCGCGCTTCCTCGGGAGTAGCGGCTTCGAGGATGGGACAGTCGTCTGTCGGCGGCCGCCGCCCACCTCGACGCCCGCCGGGGAGGTCCGCGAACAGAGCCTACTTCTTCTCGGCGACAAAGGCCGCGATGTTATCCACTGTGGAGAAGGTCTCGACGTTGAAGTCTTCCTCCTCCAGCACGATCCCGAACTCGTCCTCCAGTCCGACGATGATCTCGAACAGGTTCACCGAGTCGATGCTGTAGGCATCCATCAGGTTCTCGTCGTCGGCGATGTCTTCTGGCGCGACATTGAGAAACAGCCGCTCCACGATCATGTGCTTCAGCCTGGCCTTGAGGTCGTCGGACATCTGGGCAATCCTCCGTCTGTGGTTGACGGGCAAAGCCGCCCGCCGGGACGCGGCGCAACACATCCCCGGGCGTCCCGCGGTCTGGCAAGAACAGGGGACCGTCGGCCATCTTCCTCGCGCATCGACTGCCCTGTGCTCTACCGCATCAGGGTCTCTGCCTCAGCGACGGCCTCGCCCTGGTACACCTGCAACGGCCACGTCACACGCACCTTCACCTGCTGGCCCTTCATTCCTGGCACTCGCCCGGAGTACCTGCATACCCCGCCTCACCCAAAGCCGGCTTCGCCGCGGGTCAAAACCGAACCATCCGCCCCGATGATCTCGATCGTGCCCGTTTGCTCAGATCCGCCGACCCCGTCGTTAACCGGGTCGCCCGCGGCGGTGGCCAATGACAGGCTCACGTCTACCATCTCACGCTGAGCGCGGGCCTGCAGGTCGATCTTCACCGGCCCGCCGGCCTTGATCGTCTGCTCTTGCCCCTCGCTGAGCATCATCGCGCGCGGCACATAGGCCAGACAGGCGCCCTGATCGTCGTTGGGCAGCAGGTACTCAAGGCCACCATCGCCTGCGGGCATCCGTGCCGTTGCCACCAGCCCGACGTACTGCGCCCGCGTGGTGCCGCGCACTCGCGGAGCGTATACGCCTCGCCGCCGACCACATCCATCGGTGGCGTCGAAGACGACCGTCGCCTGCGGACCGCCGTACTCCTCCAGCGTGAGACTGGGCGGGTTGGAGGTGTCGAGACGGACGCTGTACAGCCTGCTCCCCAGTCCGACCAGCGCGTCGGTGTCGGCCAACTCCCAGGGCGCCGGAACGCCGTTGCCGTCCGCGTCCTGCCACAGCCTCGCTCGATCCGCCTCGGTGAGAAAGCGGATGCTCTCCGGCTCCCCGTCCGTGGGAATGGTGGCCGCCAGGCAGCGATCCTGCAGGAGAAACACGCGCACCGCGCGCGGGTTGGTCTGCGAGGTCTCGGCCCCTAATGTGACCCGGGTATCGCTACCCAGGTCCAGGGCGGGGAAGACGTACCTCCGCGTGGGGCCGCCCTCACGACCGGAACCCTCGCCGGAGGACACCGCCGCCACCGGCTTCTCGTCAAGCTGCCGGTCGCGGTTCTTGTCCACCGTGAGCTCGGCCCCGGAAGCTTCCCCGTCGCCCGTGAGCCGGAAGCGCGCCCTGACGCCCCTGTCGATCCGCAGGCTGCCCTCCCAGACTCCCTCGCCGCTGCGCGAGAGGTAGCCGGCGGTCTCCCGGAACCACGGCCTGTCGAGGGCCTCTTCTCGCAATTGGTACGTGCCGGCCCGGAAGACGGGGGCCGAAGGCGCCGCCGGCGCCGTGGACGCCTGCCCGCCCTGCGACGGCGGTACAACGACCTCTCCGCGGCGGGGGCAGCCGGCAAGCAGCGCCAGTGCGAGCAAGAGGACGGCCAGTTTTCCAGCATAGCGCCCGACTGAGCCGACCTCCATAGACACTCCCCATCTCTCGTGTATGACGCAGTAGTTCCCCGCAGGGCCGCCCTCATCCTGCACCGCTCACCGGCAGTCGCCTTCAGGAAGCAGAACGAACGCGGCCGGGGCCCGGTTCCCTCGCCAATAGCGGCCGGCAGCCGCCCTGTGCCGTTGCCGACTGTGTTGCAGACCGGTCGCCGGCACGGTAGCCGGCATGGCCGGGCGAGGCAGTCTACCAGGGGCTACCCGAGTAGATCATCTCATCTCCCCGGTACGCATCGTGGACGGTGATCCCGGCCTCGGTGAATCCCGCGGTGACGGTAGGCGGCCTACCCTCATCGAAGTACCGGCTGTTGCGCGCCATGACCTCCCGGGCCGCGTGGACAATGGCCGTCGGGATGCGCAGAGACCGCGCATCCGGATACGTGCCCGCAAGCTCGGCGGCTGCGACGCCCTGCGTCTGGCAGCGCATGATGCGCTCCATGCAGTCGACCAGACTGTCCTTGCCGTAGCCCGTGCACGCCGGCGGGCCGTCGGGGCGCGGCACCCAACGGAAGAAGTGGGTATTGGAGGTGCGCGACCCCTGGCCCTCGATCCAGTAGCGCAGCCCGCGGTACTGGGAGTCCGACTCCACCTTGCCCAGGCCGCCGATGAAGTGGCTCTCCTGATTCACGGGCCCCTCGAAGTCCGACGGGGTCAGCCAGGTGTTCTCGTAGCTCACCACCAGACCGCTCTTGTGGGTGACCAACACCTGCGAGGCATCAAAGGCGTCGATACCGAACTCGCCGCGCAGCCGTTGCTTCTCGCCCACGGCGTACAGGCTCAGCGGCTCCAGGTCCAGATAGTGGCAGAACAGATCCACCCAGTGGATGCCCACGTAGCTGAAGGGGTCGCTTTGCTCCACCCACTTGAAGGTCTGAGTGGAGACCTCCAAAGGCTCCTCCAGCACGCCGCGCGCATGGACCGGCAGCCCCATCTGGGGGGCCAGCTCGCGGAAGATCTTCAGGTGGTCGGGGTCGTAACGCTTGTGCATGTCGACGCCCGCGATGAGCCCCCTATCCTCGGCAAGGCGGATGATGCTGTCGGCCTCGCTGAGGTCAAGACACAGGGGCTTCTCGGCGATCACGTGCACCCCGGCCGCGAGGGCGGCCAGGATCGGCGCGGTGTGGAGATGGTCGGGCGTGGCGACTATCAGCGCATCGAGGTCGGGGTGGTCGGCCAGGATCTGCTCCCACGGCGCCTCCCCGTGGTACGCCCGCGGGCGAATGCCTGTGTTTCTCTCGTTGAGGGCGCATCCGCGGGTGGCGGAGGCCTCCGAGCGTGTGCCGATGCCGACCATCTCGATCCGGTACTTCTGGTAGTCGCCGGCGCGGTCGTCCAGGCCGATGCGATCCAGGTACGGCGAGATCCCGTTGCGCTGCAGGTCCCACATCGACCCGGCCACCACATCGCTGCCGAACATGCCGTAGCCAACCTGAGCGATCAAGAGCGTGTCTTGGCGCATGGTGCTCTCTCCTGAGATGATCTGGCCGGGGACGCCGGTAGCCTGCACGGCCGCGACGCCAACCGCAGGCGGATGGCTCCCCTCCGAGCAAATGGCAACGGCATGCAGACGTGGCGCCCACATGCCGTCAGAGGCCCGCCCGTGCGGGGAGCTATAAGTCCGGCCGAGAAGCCGGTGATGCCGTCAAGACGTCATTCTGAGCGTCCGTCTCGCGCAGCGAGATG
>Ga0334883_1003761_pt1 | contig 15660 bp, 12 predicted proteins | sample GraSluR1_MG_6_FD_207230 | JGI IMG/M metagenome (GOLD analysis project Ga0334883, IMG submission 207230) | Sludge microbial communities from methane-producing bioreactor in Wageningen University, Netherlands - Granular Sludge_09_05-R1 | ecosystem: Engineered > Bioreactor > Anaerobic >... | reverse complement strand
GGTTGGGGGTCCCCAGCCGTTTGTTGTTGATGGGGGCGGCTTTCATCCGGATGCGCTCCTCGGCCGCGGCCGTGTCCTTGACGATCTTGTTCGTTCCGGCGACGACGATGACCTTTCCGGGGCCGAAAATCATGGCGGCGACTCTGTTTCCCGAGCCGTCCATGTTGACGAGTTTGCCGTCCATGGTGAGCGCGTTCGTGCCGGAGAGGAAGACGTCGCAAATTTGCTGTTTCCTGCGGATATCGGCCTTCTCCTCGTTAGTCAGCCCGGGAGCGCCGTGGTCGAGAATCGTGTTGCCGCGAGCGGCGAGCTTCTCCGATATCCCGAGCGCCTTCAGGGTCCACGAACCGCCGAATCCGACGGATGCCGCCTCGGGGATCAGTTCAAGAAGGCGCTGTGCGGCGTCCGCTCCGGTCGCGCAGTACTCGGCCTCGAAGCCGTTCTTCTTCAGGGCTTCGACGACAGCTCCGCCGACTGTTTCATTGTGCCAGGGTGTGAATTCACTCATTGATAGACCTCCTTGTTTTGTTTTTCTGAAAGGAGCGGTGAGCGAACTCTCCGTTCCTTCTCAATGTCCGCTTATTTTCCCTGTACGCCGGTAAGGTACCGGAGAATCCCATCGCCCGGGCGGAGCAGGACCGGCGTTCCGGGAAGGACTTCCTGGTAGAAATCCATCGTCTTGATGAAAAGGTAGAGCTCCTTCGCGTCGCTGGTCGCTTTTGAAAGCGTTTCCTGCGCTATACTGTCCCCCTGCCCCTTGATCTCCTCGGCCTTTCTGCGCGCTTCGGCGATCATCTCCACATCTTTCCTGTCCGCGAGCGATCTCCGGGTGATGGCCTCCGCCTGTCCCTCCGCCCGCAGCTGTCCCGCGACGCGATTGCGCTCCGCCTGCATCGAGCGGTAGACGGCCTGCTCGTTGTCCTGCGGGAGGAAGACCCGTTTGTACGCCAGCGAGTGGATATGCACGCCGTACTCGTTCGCCTGCTCGCGCGCTATGGCGAGCGACTGCTCTACCGCCTGCTGCCGCTTGTCCTTGACCAGTTCGTCAAGGGTAAGACGGCCCGAGATGACGCGCACCGCGGAGTACACCGCGTCGTCGAGGCGCTGCTGGACTGAAGCGACCGTCCGGACACGACGGTAGAAGAGCTCCGGATCGGAGATCGTGAAGATGGCAAACGTGTCGAACACCAGGTTCTTCTTGTCGCTGGTGACGACGGCGACGAGCTCCGCGTCGTACTCGATGAGCTTTTTTGAGTATCGCGTAAGCTGGTCGAGGAAGGGGAGCTTGAAGTAGAGTCCCGCCTCCGTTCGGGAGGCAACTACCTTCCCGAGACGAAGCACCACGCCCTGCTCGTCGGCCCGCAGAAGGTAGAAAGAGCCGCTGAACAGCAGAAAAACAAACAGGACGCCTATGGCTGCAAGATATTTTTTCATCGTCTCCGGCCTCCTATCTCTCGGTTTCGGGAGCGCCGGCTCCCGCAGATTTGAAAAACTCTTCAAGCGGAAGAAGCTGCACCGTACTCTCTCCGCCCTCAACGATGAAAACCTTCAGCTTTGGCCAGACCTTGACCATGCTCTCAAGCCAGAGATTGTTGAGCACCAGGTCGGGATTCTCCTTGTACGCCGCGTTCAGCGAGCGGATGCGCGAGGCTTCGCCCTCCGCGAGCGATATCCGGCGGAATTTGTATGCTTCAGCCTCGTTCAGGATACGTTCCGATTCGCCCTGCGCCTTCGAGATAATCTCGTTGGAGTACTTGTCCGCCTCCAGGATCAGCCGCTCCTGCTCGGAGCGCGCCGTGTTGATTTCGCTGAACGCGGCCTGGACCGCCTTCGGGGGGTTTACGTCCTGGAACTGTACCGCGACGATGAAGACCCCGGTCTTCAGCGCATTCAGCTTCCCCTGGATGAGCATCTTGGCCTCCGTCTGGGAGGCCTCCTTCTCCGTGGTGAGCACGTCGTCGAGCGCACGAGAGGCGATAACCTCGCGCAGAGTGGATTCGGCAACGTCGCGGATCAGCTTCTCCCGCGCCCACTGGTCTCCGGGAAGGTTCACCACGTACTCCTCCGGCGTTCCCGCCTGGTACTGGAGCACCCAGTCGATCTCGACGATCTTGTTGTCGCCGGTGAGCATCTTCGACTCCTCGGGCTTGTCCGAGTACGTCGGGGGAGGTCCGGGGTTCACCGTCCGGTAGCCGTACTCGAAGCGCTGGATCTGTTCCGTGTTCACTATAGTGACCTGGTCGACGACGGGAAGTTTGAAGTTCATTCCCTGGTTCGCCACGTGGGAGATCTTTCCAAGGCGGAAGACGACGCCCCGCGACCCTGCCGGGACGATATAGAACCCCTGCCAAGCGACGATAAGCAGAAGCAGTACGGGGAGCAGAAGTTTCAGGAAGCCGAAGCTGAAGGAGAAACGGCGCCGGGGTTTTTCGTTCCCCCCGCCTCCTCCGTACTCCTCGCCGTCGAAGTTTCTTTCCTTGCGTCTCGTCTTTTCGTAAAGCTCCTCGATTTCATCGAAAATATTTCTCATCTGATACCTCCGTTTTCTTCAAGTGTGCGATAGATCTCTTCCGCCCTGCACGCCGCTGATTCGTAGAGAGCCGCCATCGTCTCCGGGAAGGTCTCCTTACCTCGCCAGAAGGGGAGCGGTCCAAGGCGTCCGGGGAGCGCCCCGTGCACTTTCGGGAGCGATGCGGGAATCCTGATTTCGGGAATATCGCCTTCCGGCCCCCAGAAGCGCGACGGCTCCGCCGGAAGTGGTTCGGCTCCGATCTCCTCCTCGTGTTCCTCCTCCGATGCGCCCGGGGCGATGCGGGAGATAAAGACGTCCCGATCCATTCCGCGCAGCCTGAGCAGCAGAAAGGGATCTCCGTCGAACGCCTCCGCCATCACGAAAAAGACTGCGGCTATGTGCTTGCACGGGTTGGACCAGTCGGGGCAGGAGCATTCGGTGACCATGTCCCCCTGTCGTTTCGGGAAAAGAGGAAGCTTTCTCTTCGCACACAGCTCCTCCATCTCTTCGGGCATCTCCCCGGCCAAAAGACGGGCCGCGACGACCGGATGTTCCGCGATTGCGCCGAAGATCTCGTCCCACTGCGCCGCGGAGTAGGGGGCAAGTTGGATAGTGATCGTATACGGTTTGACCCTCGTCCCCTGGACGGATGCCCGTATCAGCCCCGTCCCGATGGAGAGGTCGGCCACCTGCCCCTTCTTCGCGTAGGCGCGTCCACGCGAGAGACGGGCGCCGATGCCGAAGGATTCGAGCACATCGAGCCACCGTTTTCCCCACCACTTCTTCGCGAAGCCGCCCTTGCCCGAAGCCTTGATTCCGCCGCGCACCGCCCGCGGCGGCGCGGGCGTGTAGTCGTTGTACCACCATCCGCTCATTCCACTACAGCCTCCTTCTCCAGTGCGAGCAGGTCGCGCAGCTCTCCGTCCGAGAGTTCCGTCAGCCAGTTCTCCCCCGCGCCTATAATTGTACCCGCAATCGCGGATTTGCGTTCGATGAGCGCGTCGATTTTCTCCTCCAGCGTCCCGGCGACCAGAAATTTGTACACCTGCACGTTTTTCGTCTGCCCGATCCGGTAGGCTCTGTCGGTAGCCTGGTTCTCCACGGCCGGATTCCACCACCGATCGTAGTGGATCACCCTGTCCGCCCGCGTCAGGTTGATCCCCGAACCGCCCGCCTTCAGAGAGAGGATGAAGACGTGCGGGGCGGCGGCGTCCTCCTGAAAGCGCGCGACCATCTCGTCGCGCTTCTTTTTCGGCACGCCGCCGTGAAGCAGGAAAATCTCTTCGGCGAAGTACTCCCGGATATGCGACGCCATCAATTCGCCCATTTCCGCGAACTGGGTGAAGACGAGCGTGCGTCCGCCGCTCTCCCGAGCTTCCTCCAGCATCTCCATCAGCCGCTCCAACTTGCCGGAACGCCCCGTCAGCGCCGATCCGTCCCCGGCGAAGTGCGCCGGATGGTTGCACACCTGCTTCAGCCGTGTCAGCGCCGCGAGGACGAGCCCCTTTCTTTCGATGCCCTCTGAATTGGTCAGACGCTCGTCGATGTCCGCGAGGACCGCCGCATACAGAGACGCCTGCTCCTTGGTGAGCGGGCAGTAGCTCTTCGTCTCGATCTTGTCCGGCAGGTCGGAGATGATGCTCCTGTCCGACTTCAGTCTGCGGAGGATAAAGGGGGCCGTCGCGCGGCGCAGGCGTTCCGCAGCCTCCGTGTCGCCGTCTCTGGTGATGGGCGTGTGGAAGCGCCTCTTGAACGCGCTTGCCGAGCCGAGGAGCCCCGGGTTCAGGAAGTCCATCAGGGACCAGAGATCGCCGACGTGGTTCTCCACGGGCGTTCCGGTCAAGGCAACGCGATACCCCGAGCGGAGAGAGCGCACCGCGCGGGACTGCTTCGCCTCCGGGTTCTTCACGTTCTGCGCCTCGTCGAGGAGCACTCCCGCCCACTCCACCTCTTTGAGGAATGCGATGTCCCGCTGGACGAGGGCGTAGCTTGAAACGACCAGCGCGTTCGCCGCGGCGACGCCCGCGAAGTCGCCGCGGCGCGCGCGCGAAGCGCCCCAGTGGACCGCGACGGAGAGTCCGGGCGTAAACTTCTCCGCCTCTCTCCTCCAGTTGTCCATCACCGAGGTGGGGCAGACGAGGAGCGCCGGGCGGGTCTCTCCCCGTTCGCGCTCCCTCTGGACGAGGGCCAGGGCTTGTACGCTTTTCCCGAGCCCCATATCGTCGGCGAGACAGGCGCCGAGCCCCCACTCCTTCAGGAAGGCGAGCCACGAGTACCCCCGTTGCTGGTAGGGGCGAAGGACGCCGCGTAGTCCTTCCGGAGAGGGGAGATCGTCGCTCCTCTTCTCTACGAGCTTCGCGAGCAGCTCCGCAGGCCAGCCGTGCAGCTCCGCGGAATCAACGGAGACGCCGGAGAGCGCCCCCTCGCCGCCCACCGCCTTCATGAGCAGATCGCGGCCGGTAGCCCGCGTTTCTTTCTTTTGAGAAAAGAGACGGAGCCCGGAAGCAATGCTCTCGCGGTCCACCTTCATCCAGTGACCGCGGAAACGGACGAAATCTCCCTTGAGCATTACGAGCATCTCCAGCTCTTCGGGCGCGAGCGTCTCGCCGGCGAGCGAGAGCGCGTAGTCGAACTCCATCACGCTTTCGAGCGACATCCCCGATGCGCTCTGCATGGTGGGCGCTTTCACCACCGCCTTTACCTTGATGCGTTCTCCGGGGCCTTTTACGAACCATCTGGGGAGCATCATCTGGAACCCCGCGTCGGCAAGCGTTTGCGCCTCCCCTCCGAGGAAGGAAAACGCCTCCTCGGAGGACATGCGGATCGAAGAGGGAGCGGGTTGCTTCAGGCTCTGCGCGACCCGAGGAGAAAGAGCCGCAGCCTGTCCGAGCATCGTGAGGAGAAACTCCGCGGAGACGTCTCGGACCGCGGGAAGCGGCGAGGGAGCGGGCCCTTTCTTGCGGCTTTTTTTCGGAGGCGGAGTCTGCTCCCAGAGCGCATCGAGAGGAAGAAGAAGGCTCGGGTCGGCCTTCGGCTGGACCAGGTAGACGAGCCGCCAGTCGTCGCCCTCTTCGGGCTCTTCGAGGCGGAAACAGAAGCGGTACGCGGCCTTCGAGGCGAATTCCACAGGGCGGCGCCATGCCGAAAGCGCGCGTGCGAACTCCGAGAGTTCGTTTTCATCGGACCAGAGGATCCGGGCATCCGCTCCGGAAAGAGCCTCTCTCCACGCGTCGTGGAGGCTTCCGGCGTCCGACGACGCTGTTTTCTTCTTTCTGCCTTTCGGCGCCTCTTCCTTCCGTCTTTCTTCGCCGCGCATCGCCAGATCGACGAAGCGCCCCAGAAAGGCCGCCAGAACGCGCCGGGGAGAGTGGTCGGGCGGGCCTTGCTCATCGGAAGCGATGCTCCGGCAGACATGGGGCATCGAGGCCGCCAGCTCTTCGAGCAGACGCTGGGCGGAGTCGTCGGGCGCCGGAATCCAGCGGGCTTCCCATACGCCCTCCGTCCGCGCCGCCGCAGGGAGGACGGATTCTCCGGCCGTGAGCAGCCGGACGGCCCGCATCGCCGCGGCGAACCACCTGACGGACGAGCCGAAGAGAACGCCTGAGCCTCGCGGAGAGCTTCCCTCGAACCGGTACGCGAGCGCAGCCGCCTCCGCGAACGTAGACGGAGACCGCCCCTGCGTACGGAAGGGGACGAGCGCGACCTTTCCGCGCCCTTCCGCCTCTCCCAGCAGAGATGACGAGGGGAACGGGACGCCCTTTCTCCCCGGCAGCCAAAGGGTCATGGCGCTCAGGGGGGCCGAGCGGGGAAGGGGAAATTCGATGGCTTCAAGCGCGTCGAAAAGAGATCCACCTTCGCACCAGACGACAGGGTTTCCGTTCAACAGCGAGATGTGCAGTGCTTTCAAGGGGTTCAGCTCCTCAAGGGCGGATGGTCAGGCCGATCTCCCGGCAGAAGTCCACAAGGGACGTCCACCGGTCGGCCGCGATGGCGCGAAGCACCGACATATCAAGTTCGCGGTATTCATGGATTGCGACGTTGCGGAACCCCGTCATCGCAACCATCGCCCGCGCCGTCGTTTCGGAGAGGCGTCCGGCCCGATGGAGCAGACGGAAGACGTCCGCGCTGTTGCGGGGCATGCCCAGGTGATCTCGCGCCGCAATGTGCATCGCCGCGTCGATGGCGGCTTGGCAGGCTCTTTCTATGTTCAGCGTCATGGCGTCGATGTGCGTGAAGCTCTTCAGCTCCGGGTCGGCGGCATATTCTTCCTTCATCCGGCGCAGCGTCCGCTCGATGATGGAGCCCTTGTTCCTGCATACATCGTCAACTGTAGGCATCGACGACCTCCTTTCTGTCCTCGCAAAAGCGAAGGTACATGGCGCGCAGCGCCGCTTCGCGCAGTTCCGTCGTCGTCCCTTCCCGGACGAAAAGACGCACCCCGTCCAGCGCTTGGTTGGCGTAGACAAGATCGCTCCCGTCGACGAGCCCGGCGTCGACAACGTATCCCGTTTCGAAGGAGATTTCGGCGGAGATTTCGGCGAGTTCAAGAGCGGAAAAAAACTCTCCGGGGGCGGGAAGAACTCCGATGTCGATATCGCTGTCGGAGCGCATCGTCCCCCGAGCGGCGCTGCCGAGCAGATAGACCGCAAGCACGCGCTCGTCGCATTCGCAACGCTCCGCTATCAACCGGACCGTCTCTTCGGGGATCGAGCCCCCTGTATCTTTCTCCGCCGGAGAAAGAGTTTCAAAAAAGTCCGTCATACCGCTTCCCCCTTTTGCTTCACCAACATTGTAACGCATCGGCCCGCACAAAATCGAGAGCCTCTTCACGGAAACGGTTTTTTGAAGTACCATATAAGAAACATCATGCATTCTAAAGGAGAGATCGGGTATGAATACGGTTCGCGGAATTTTCGCCCCCATCGCTACGGCGTTCGACGCTTCGGGAGAGGTGCACTACGACGTTTTCGCGGAGAACGTGCGCTCTTTCGGCGCGACGAAGCTTGCGGGGCTTGTGGTTCTGGGGAGCAACGGCGAGTTTACGCTGCTCTCGCACGACGAAAAGGTGAAGCTGGTGGAGACGGCTCGAAAACACCTCCCCTCCGACAAGAAGATCATCGCCGGAACGGGGTGCGAGTCGCTGAAGGAGACCGTCGAGCTGACGAAACAGTGTGCGGCCGCGGGCGCGGATGTGGCGCTGGTCGTCACCCCGAACTACTATAAAAAAGATATGAACGAGGTCGCGCTGGAGAAGTTCTACTCGATGCTCGCCGACGCCTCCCCGGTCCCCGTGATGATCTACAACATGCCCGGCAACTCCGGCGTGAACGTCCCCTCTCCGCTGACGCTCAAGCTTGCCGCTCATCCGAACATCACCGGCATCAAGGACAGCGGCGGCAACATCGTGCAGATCTCCGAGGTGCTGGCCAAGGCTCCCTCGGACTTTTCGGTCTTCGCCGGGTCGGGGAGCTACCTTCTGGCCACCCTCGTTCTCGGAGGCGTCGGCGGCACCCTTGCCGTGGCCAACGTCGTCCCCGACTACTGCGCCGAGATTCAGGAACGCTTCGAGAAGGGCGACCTCGACGGAGCGCGGAAGATGCAGCTCGCCCTGCTGCCGCTGAACGCCGCGGTCACCAGCCGGTTCGGCATCGGCGGCATGAAGGCCGCGATGGACATGGTCGGCTACAAGGGAGGCCTCCCGCGCCTGCCGATCCTCCCCGCGAGCGAGGAGACGAAGAAGGAGATCGCCCGGATACTGAAGGAGCTGGGCGTTCCTACGGTGTAGCCATGCTCGTCTCCGGGGATCGTTTTCTCGCCGATCTTGAGGCGCTTGGGCGCATTGGCTGGGTCGAGGGGGAGGGAATGCGCCGTCCGGCATATTCCCCCTCCTATGACGAGGCGCGGCGTTTTGTTGCGGCGAAGATGAAAGAGGCTGGGTTGACCGTCAGAGTGGACGGCGTGGGAAACCTCTTCGGCAGGCTGGAGGGGAGCGACCCGTCGCTTCCCTCCATCATGTCCGGTTCCCATCTCGACGCGGTTCCCGGAGGCGGGAAGTACGACGGCCCTCTCGGCGTCATGGCCGCGCTGGAGGCGGCGCGCTCCATCAAAGAACGGAAGCTTCCGCTCCGTCACCCCTTCGAGGCAGTGGGCTTCACCGCCGAGGAGGGAGGCGAGATGGGCGGTACCTTCGGAAGCCGCGCGATGGCAGGGCTGCTCGACGAGCCGCTCCCGGAGGAAAAACTTGCCTCCGTAGGGCTCACCCCGGAAATGGTGCGCTCGTCGAAGAGGGATCCTTCGCGGATCGCCTGCTACATTGAGCTCCACATCGAGCAGGGGCCCTTCCTTGAGCGGCGGGGGATATCCATCGGCATCCCTACCGGCATCGTCGGCATCGGCCGGTACGCCGTCCGCCTGACCGGCGAGGCGAACCACGCCGGGACCACGCCGATGAAGGAGCGCAGGGACGCCATGCGCGAGGCTGCGGAGCTGCTGAGCGAATGGTTCGCGTGGACGGACGCGCGGGACGACATGGTCTGCAACGTCGGCGTCTTCTCCATTCATCCCGGGGCTGCGGCGGTCGTGCCCGACCGGGCGGAGTTCACGCTCGAGATCCGCTCGCTGAAGGACTCGGTGATGGAAGAGGCAGCCTCTGCGTTCCGCAGGCTTCTGGAGAAGCGGACCCGCGTCGCCGTGTCGATGGAACCGCTTATTTGGAAAGGAGCGGTGGAACTCTCCCCGCTGCTCCAGGAGGCGGCCGAAAAGGCATGCGGCGAGATGGGCGTCTCCTGTGTCAGGATGCCGAGCGGCGCGTCGCACGACGCAGCCCCGATGGCCGGCATCGTCCCGGCCGGGATGCTCTTCGTTCCCAGCGCGGGCGGTATCAGCCATGCCAAGGAAGAAGCGACCCCGCCGGACGATCTTGTTCGAGGGGCGGAGGCCCTTCTGAGGACTGTGCTTGAGGCCGACGCGCGCCTGTAGGAAGGAAGCGGCGGACTCCGTCTTTTTTCCCGAATGCGGCGGAGTCTGCAGATGTGTGTTCTCCTTCTTTTTTCAGCGCGATGTATTTTTTATTCACCCTTTTCTCCCAAAACGGATTCCTCAGTGTAGAATAATAAGTGTGGAGGGGTCTGCTCGCATCTCAAGGAAGGGAAGGGATAGTGTGGAAAAATTTCAGGTTATGATCGGCCTCGTGGGGGTGATCGCCCTCGTCGCCGTAGGTTTCGTGCTGAACTTCGCACAGGCGGTCTTTATTCCGCTTATTATCGCATGGCTTCTTTCGTATATTTTCGGCCCCATCGTTCGTTACCTCGCCAAACGCCGCGTCCCCGTGGGGTTGGCGGTAGTCTTTGTTCTTGCGATCTTCTTCGGTCTTTGCTTCCTCGGCGCTCTTTTTCTGAACACCCGCATCGCCTCCTTCGCGGCCGCGTTTCCGAAGTACTACTCGCGCCTGATGGAGATAGGCAAATCGCTCACGATGAACCTCGATCTTCCCCCGGACTTCTGGACGTCAATCAACTGGGGGTTCACCATCAGAGGGTATCTTCTCGATCTCTCCGGATCCTTCGTCACCATCATCTCGAAACTCGTCATGGTCATCGTCTTCCTCGTCTTTATGCTTCTCGGTTCTCCTTATTTCGAATACAAGGTCAAGAAAGCCTTCGTTACGCCGCACGGGGCGGAACGGGCACGAAAAATCCTCGGCACCATCTCGTGGCAGATAGGGCGCTACCTGAGCGCATTGGCGCTCATCAGCGCGGTGACCGGACTGATCGTCTGGATGTCCCTCGAATATCTCCAGGTGGACTTCGCGGTGACCTGGGGGGTGCTCGCCTTCATCCTCAACTTCATCCCCACGATCGGCTCCATCGTCGCGTCCCTCCCCCCGATTCTGGTGGCGGTGGTCCAGTTCTACCCCAGCCTGACCGCTCCCCTGATCACCGCGCTCACGCTGCTCACCATCCAGGTGGTCATCGGCAACTTCATCACGCCGAAGGTCATGGGCGACCGGCTCAACCTCAGCCCGGTGGTCGTGCTCATCTCGCTGCTCTTCTGGGGACTCATCTGGGGAGTGGTGGGCGCGCTCATCTCGGTGATCATCGCCGCGATCATCAAGATCGTCTGCGAGAACTTCCCGATGCTCAACGTGATCAGCGTGATGATGGGCTCCGGAAGGGTCTACCAGAAGGAGTTCGAGGAGAAGCGCTAACACTTCCGAACACCTGCGGCGGAATATGAAAAAGAGGAGCTCCCGGCGTGTTCAACGCGCCATGAGGAGCTCCTCTTCGTATGCGTCCCGAAGCGCGGCGAGCGTCGCGTCGTTCCGCAGGCGGCAGCGCTCGCCCGTGCGGGGGAGCACCAGACGGGGAGCGCCTCCGGAGAACTTCTTGTCCCGGGCAAGAAACGGAGCGATCTCGTCCCACGGCATATCCGGGCGGTATGGAATCCTGAACGCCTCCAGAAGATGCTCCAGGCGGACCAGCTCCTCCTCCCGGAATTCGCCGAGGCGGAGCGCCAGCCTTCCGACCACCATCATTCCCGCCGCGACGCCGTCGCCGTGCCGCCACCTGTAGCCGGACGCTGCTTCCAGCGCGTGCCCGACGGTGTGTCCGAGATTCAGGCGCGCCCGCGCCCCGCTTCGTTCATGCTCGTCCTCCGCGACCACGGCGAGCTTCATCCGCGAACATTCGGCGACGAGCGTTCGCAGTGCGGGCAGAGAGCGCCGCAGGATGGCGCGCGCATTCTCTTCAAGCCATCCGAAGAACTCCCAATCCTCCCCGACGCCGTACTTCACAGCTTCCCCCAAACCCTGCCGGAAATCTTCGTCGGTCTGGGAGCGGACGCACTCGACGTCCGAGAAAACCCACTCGGCGGGGTGAAATGCGCCGACGAGGTTTTTTCCCTCAGGGAGGTTCACACCCGTTTTCCCCCCGATCGCGCTGTCCACCTGCGCGAGAAGCGTGGTCGGGCAGTTGAGCAGGCGGATGCCGCGCATCCACGTGGCGGCGGCGAACCCCGCGGTGTCGCCCACAACGCCTCCCCCGAGGGCGAGAATCGTTCCTGAGCGGTCGACGCCCGCCGCGGCGAGGGCGGCGTAGATAGCGGAGAGGTTTTCGAGGTTTTTCCCCTCCTCGCCGCGGGGGAGCGTGAAGTATCCCCTCCGCGCTCCAAGGAATTCCGCGAAGAGCGGTCCGGTAATCCCGTCCGCGACGACGAACGGCGTCTCTTCGCTTCCCGTGAAGTCCGCCAGGCGCGAGAGCAGCCCCTCGCCGACCACGACGCTCGTGGGAAAAGCTCCGTGCCCCTGGAGAAGCGCGTCGTGCGTCTCTTCCATAAGCGCCGTTCTCATCTGGCGATCGGCATGCGCCATGACGGCTCCTCCTCGTTGAGCGCGTGGAACATTTTCGACGCCCGCGTCATCAGATGCGCGAAGTCGTCCAGAGTCAGCGACTGCGGCCCGTCGCACAATGCCTCCGCAGGGTCGCAGTGCACCTCGACGACGAGGCCGTCCGCGCCCGCGGCGAGCGCCGCGAGGCTCATCGGCGCGACGAGCTCCCGTCTGCCGGTGGCGTGGCTGGGGTCCACGACGACCGGGAGGTGCGTCATGGACTTGAGCAGCGGGACGACGCTCAGGTCGAGGGTGTTGCGGGTGTTCTTGTCGAAGCTGCGGATTCCGCGTTCGCAGAGGATCACGCGCTCGTTCCCTCCGGCGAGGATATACTCCGCCGCCTGAAGCCACTCCTCGATGGTGGCGCACATCCCGCGTTTCAGCAGCACCGGCCTGTCCAGCCCGCCGAGCGTCCTCAGCAGGGAGAAGTTCTGCATGTTCCGGGCGCCCACCTGGAGAATATCGATGTGCGGCGCGACCCACTCCGCCTCCTCGGAGGACATGACCTCTGTGACCACAGGCAGCCCTGTGGCTGCACGCGCCTCCTTCAGCAGCGCGATTCCCTCGCTCCCCAGCCCCTGGAAGGCGTAGGGGTGCGAGCGGGGCTTGAACGCGCCGCCCCTCAGGACGCGCGCTCCCGCCCGTTGTACCCCTTCAGCCGTCCTCAGCAGCTGTTTTCTGCTCTCCACAGCGCAGGGGCCCGCCATCACGAGCGGCTCCCCGTCGCCGATCCAGAGACCTTTCGCGAGCTCCATCGGACGGGATTCCCCGCCGATCTCCCTGCTGGCGAGAGGGTGGCAGCACGTTGTTACATTCACGCTCCGCACGCCGGGGAACGCCCGGAAGGGCGCGGATTCCTCCCCGCGCGCGGCGTCGGCCGACATGACATAAGCGCTCCCTCTTCCGGAGACGAGACTGTAACGCCGCCCGCCGCCCGCCATTGATTCGCATACTCTGTCCAGATCCCGTCGCGTGCTGCCCTCCGCCATTTCGACCACCATCATGATTCCTTCCCCCTTTTCACATTCATTCAGCCACGAAATAAAAAAACCGGAACCGGGTGTAGAAACCCGGTTCCGGCGTTTGTCTTTTCTTGGTATCCGCCTCGTCCTATCGGTGCGCTACTCCCGGAGAGGCCGGATATGAAGAAGCCGAAGACGGATCTCTACGCGAAGACTGGCCGGTGGCGTAATAAAGCCACAGGCCGCGGGTAAACGCGAACGCGAACACTCCGTCCGTCAGGGGTTCTCTCATGCGTACTGCGCTTTTCGTCACGGCGACCGTCTCCTTTCTTCAGTGATTTTTCCGCAGAGCGGTATTGATGAACTATTTTAGGGATGCTTGACGATTTGTCAAGAGGCGCTCTCTATTTTTCTATTGACGTAATTTAAGAGAATTTGTAGCTAGTAAATTTGACTCGCGTAGAGCAAGGTGCTACACTTTTATAGGTTGACTTTTTTAAACGTGACTTCACCCTTTGGAACGCAAAAGAGGGATGGAGTATGCTCCGAGAATTTATTCTATTTCAAGGAGTAAAGCGCCAAAAAATACCCTGTCTTCTTCTCTCTTCCAAGATAAATAAGTATAAAAGAGTGTTCAAAGTGCAGTATATTCATTTGAATGGTGCGAGGTTGCAGAATGACTGCTGAATACGTCGGTACAACGCTCCTTCTGGAAAAAAATCTTCCGCCGGACAGATCGCTGAGGCGTCGCCTTGAACGGTGCGCCGGTTTCGTTGTCGAAGTCTCCTCCGCCGAGGAAGCCCGCAGGCTGCTCTCGGAGGGGGGTGTTGCGCTGCTCGTTGCCGACGCGCTCTTTGCGCCTCCCCGGGAAACAGCGGAAATTCTGCGTTCGCTTCTCGCCGTCCGCCCGGTTCCGCTGCTCCTTGTTTTTCCCTCGTCCGGCGAGGAAATCGCAGACAAACTCGCCGTCTTCGCGCAGTCGGGTTTTGTAACGCAAGAGACGCCCGAGTCGCTTCTTCGCATCGCAATCGACAACGCCCGCCGGCTCTTTGAAATCCGTATGTGCCCCCCCGTCAAACGGACGGGCCAGTGCGCCGCCTGCGGGCTGCGCGAACGGTGCGAGCTGCGTATGAGCGAGGAACGCTTCAGGTCCCTTGTTGCGAACATACCGGGCGTCGTCTTCCGCTGCCGCTCCGATCCGGAATGGACGATGCTCTACATGAGCGACCTTGTGGAAGAGCTGACGGGCTACCCGAAGGAGGATTTCATCGAAAACGCGAGACGCAGCTATGTGACGATGATTCACCCGGATGACGTGTCTTTGGTAGCGCGCCGCATCACTGAAGCGATCGGACGGCGTCTTTCCTGGGAGATCGAATACCGCGTGCTCCGCAAGGATGGCGGCGAACGCTGGGTGTACGAGAAGGGCGTTCCCGTGTTCGATGAGGACGGAGCGCTTCTCTTTCTTGACGGTTTTATCTTCGACATCACCGGCCGGAAGCGTGTGGATGACCAGCTGAATTCGGAGAGGAAGCGGCTTGCCAACGTCATCGAGGGGGCGAATGCCGGGACCTGGGAGTGCAACCTGCAGACCGGCGAGACGCTCCTTAATGACAAGTTGCTTGAGCTTCTGGGGCACGCCCCCGGCGACCTTGACCCCGTCACAATGGATGTGTGGCTGAGTTTGCTGCACCCCGAGGACCTGGGGCAGGTCGGAGATATCCTCGCCGGGCACGTGCGGGGAGAACTGGAGAACTACGACCACGAGGTCCGGATGCAGCACAGGGACGGGCATTGGGTCTGGATGCACTGCAAGGGGCGGATCATCTCGCGAACGCCGGACGGCGAACCCCTGTGGATGTACGGCACCTATATCGACGTCACAGACCGGAAACAGGCGGAAAAGGAGCTTCTGGAGGCCAACCGCAGGCTTCTGGCGATGCAGAAGGTGCTGAAACGGGAGGCGACGCGCGACTCCCTGACGGGCGTGCTCAATCGGAGAGCGATACTGGAGCATCTGAATGAGGAACTGGCGCGTTGCCGGCGGGACGGAACGTGCCTGAGCGCGGCGATATGCGATATCGACCACTTCAAGGAGGTCAACGATACGTACGGGCATCAGACGGGCGACGACGTCCTGTGCGGGCTGGTCCGGCTGCTGCGGAGCAATCTCAGGGAGTACGACAAGATCGGAAGAATAGGCGGGGAGGAATTCCTGCTGGTTCTCCCCGGAGAGGCGGGGCGGAGCGCGGGGTTTCATGAACGGCTGGTGAAAAGCGTTGCGGAACACTCCATCCAGACCCGTTCGGGAGCCGTGCGCATTACGCTGAGCCTCGGAGCGATCACCGTTTCCGGCGACGCCGACACGGACGAAATTCTTGCGCGCGCAGACAAGGCGATGTACAAAGCCAAGGCGGAGGGGCGCAACCGGGTGGTCTTCATCAGCGACGCGAAGGCTCCCTGAACAGGCGCTTTCCGGGAGCAAGATGTATCGGCCGTTCGGGAGGACGCTGTAGCGCTTTTGGAGCAGGAGAGGCAAAAGTTGTCGTAAAATTGACTAAATAGACTGGGGAATGCTATACTTCACTCAAGACCTTCCGGCGCTGACGGGACTGGAGTTCGGATGCCCGAAACGGGCGTAAAGGAGGGGTTGCGGATGAAAAAAGTTGTGGTACCCATCGACGGCAGCGATACCAGCAAAGGGGTCGTGGACTACGCCGTATACTACGCGAACAGGGAGCATGACGCGAACATGCTCTTCCTTCATGTGATCACCGTCATGGAACACGAGCCCGTCTTCT